>OGZV01001284.1_pt1 | contig 23944 bp, 24 predicted proteins | sample 1576861 | NCBI WGS metagenome assembly OGZV01 (sample SAMEA3541501, study PRJEB24748) | human gut metagenome | biome: human gut; feature: human-associated habitat; material: faeces | place: China | collected 2012
AGATGGAGTTACCACCCCAGGAACCACAACCCAGAGTCAGGGAAGGTGCGAGTTTAAAGTTGTACAGGTCACCGATACCACCCTGAGAAGCAGGGGTGTTGATCAGGATACGTGCGGTTTTCATCATCTGACCGAAGTGAGCAACACGCTCTGGCTGGTTATCCTGGTCAGTGTACAGACAAGAGGTGTGACCGATACCGCCCATGGCAACCAGCTTCTCCGCTTTCTCTACCGCCTCTTCGAAATCTTTCGCACGGTACATGGCAAGCGTAGGAGACAGTTTTTCGTGTGCGAACGGCTCGCTTTCGTCAACAACTTTCACTTCACCGATCAGGATTTTGGTTGTTGCCGGAACGGTAAAGCCTGCGAGTTCAGCAATTTTGTAGGCTGGCTGACCCACGATAGCGGCGTTCAGCGCGCCATTTTTCAGGATGATGTCCTGAACCGCTTTCAACTCTTTGCCCTGCAGCAGGTAGCCGCCGTGGCTGGCGAAACGTTCGCGAACCGCGTCATATACGGAATCCACAACTACAACAGACTGTTCAGATGCACAGATTACACCGTTATCGAAGGTTTTAGACATCAGTACAGACGCGACAGCACGTTTGATGTCAGCAGTTTCGTCGATAACAACAGGGGTGTTACCCGCGCCCACACCGATAGCCGGTTTACCGGAGCTGTATGCAGCTTTAACCATGCCAGGACCACCGGTCGCCAGAATCAGGTTAATGTCCGGGTGATGCATCAGCGCGTTGGACAGCTCAACAGAAGGTTGGTCGATCCAGCCAATCAGGTCTTTTGGTGCACCCGCAGCGATAGCGGCCTGCAGGACGATATCTGCAGCTTTGTTGGTCGCGTCTTTCGCACGTGGGTGTGGAGAGAAGATGATTGCGTTACGGGTCTTCAGGCTAATCAGTGATTTGAAGATAGCGGTAGACGTTGGGTTAGTGGTCGGAACGATACCGCAGATAATGCCGATAGGTTCAGCGATGGTGATAGTACCGAAGGTGTCGTCTTCTGACAGCACGCCACAGGTTTTCTCATCTTTATAGGCGTTGTAGATATACTCTGAAGCAAAGTGGTTTTTGATCACTTTATCTTCAACGATACCCATGCCGGATTCGGCAACGGCCATTTTAGCGAGAGGGATTCGAGCATCTGCAGCAGCCAGTGCGGCCGCGCGGAAGATTTTATCAACCTGTTCTTGGGTGAAATTGGCATATTCACGCTGGGCTTTTTTCACGCGCTCGACGAGGGCGTTCAGTTCAGCGATATTAGTAACAGCCATAATGCTCTCCTGATAATGTTTAAACTCTTTTAGTAAACCAGCGCTCGATACGTCACACAGTATAGACAGAGCCGATAGCACTTGCGTAACACAAAATAAAACAAAGAGTTACTTTGTACACCAGCACACTAATTTACTAAAAGAGCCTTACCTTAGCATCATCCCTTTTTGGCAGGTGGCCTCCCTGGGGGTGTAACCAAGATTACTCACTTCTGAGTACGAAAATCATGATCTGCGTCAATTTTCCCCTAAGCTGATACCTTTCAGCAGGGTTATTTCGTGCTGATTTTTCCAGTGTTAAATAATTACGTAAGTATTGGAAGCGGCACTATCATTGATTATACAAATGTTTAACATCCTGAAATGATAACGTTTTGGTACAGATTTCAAGTGAAGTATGCTGATAAAAAGGGTATCTTCAGCGCGATTTCTCATGACAAATTGTCAGTCCAGGGCATATGTATAAGCGGAGCAAAACGTGATCCAAACGCTCTTTGATTTTCCAACGTATTTTAAATTTTTTATTGGTTTGTTTGCCCTGGTCAACCCGGTGGGGATCATTCCTGTCTTCATTAGTATGACGAGTTACCAGACAGCGGCGGCCAGGAATAAGACCAACCTCACCGCTAACCTGTCGGTGGCGATCATATTGCTCACCTCTCTTTTTCTGGGTGACGCCATTCTCCAGCTTTTCGGGATTTCGATAGATTCTTTCCGCATTGCAGGTGGGATCCTGGTGGTGACCATCGCCATGTCCATGATCAGCGGTAAGCTGGGCGAGGATAAGCAGAATAAACAAGAGAAGTCAGAAACCGCCATCCGCGAAAGCATTGGCGTGGTGCCGCTGGCCTTACCGCTGATGGCCGGTCCTGGGGCCATCAGTTCAACCATTGTCTGGGGCACGCGTTATCATAGCCTGATGCACCTGATTGGCTTTTCCGTGGCTATTGCCATTTTTGCGCTCTGCTGTTGGGGCGTGTTCCGCATGGCACCCTGGCTGGTGCGCTTGCTGGGTCAGACGGGCATCAACGTCATTACGCGTATCATGGGCCTGTTGCTGATGGCGTTAGGGATCGAATTCATCGTAACGGGTATTAAAAGCATTTTCCCCGGATTATTGCATTAATACTTCATATGAAAGAACGGAGCGACGGCTCCGTTTTTTTTACGTGATTATCAGCAAATCATATAACTAAAGTTGAAATGCTCACATATCATAATAAATTCTACTAATAATGTTCATTTCTTGTATTTCAATAGGTTATTAATTCCGCCTTACCCCGCCTGCGCAGAAAATCTTCGATCGCTCTGTTATTTTACTCACATGATACTCTGGGGCTTGCTGAGAGATAACCGAAATGATATTAGTAATTTCAACATTCCCCTAGATGAATGTGCTAAATAATAACCAGTTGTTAAATTTTTGTACAAAATCACGCGATGATAGCGCAGCGACGCGCTTGTAGAGAAAATTTTCTCTATCCTATTGAATATCATGTCTTTATAGTGATGTTCGATGTCCGGCAGGGCTGCCCTCAACGATACGGTACTCACCGTAAAAGAGAATTGCTTAACAAATTTGCAAAATGTATTGGCGCACGATTACGCCATTTGATACTTTCCGGCCTAATATTTTGCAGCATAAAACAATCAGATGAGAATTATTTTCATATGGTTCTCATCTCGGATATCCAGAACAGGTCTCAAACAGGGGAGGCCTGTAAAGAATCGACGCAAGACTGCCATACGAGCGGTCAGTAATAAAAAAGTCGGTGATAGCAAGCAGTAAAAGAAGAACCTGACAGCAGCAAAAAAAACTCCTGCGCTGTACAGGCCCCAACAGGGGATTACACAGCTGGCGAAGGCCAGTCATTATAATGAGTGGAGTATCAACACAATGTCCATCATCACAAAAAAAAATCTGGTAGCGGCGGGGATTTTAACTGCGCTAATCGCGGGAAACGCTGCAATGGCTGCGGACGTTCCTGCAGGTGTTCAGCTGGCGGAGAAGCAGACGCTGGTGCGTAACAACGGTGCGGAAGTTCAGTCTCTTGACCCGCACAAAATTGAAGGTGTTCCTGAGTCTAACGTTAACCGCGACCTGTTCGAAGGCCTGCTGGTCACTGACGTAGACGGCCACCCGGCACCGGGCGTGGCAGAAAAATGGGAAAACAAAGATTTCAAAGTCTGGACCTTCCATCTGCGTAAAGATGCGAAATGGTCCGACGGTACGCCGGTCACGGCTGAAGATTTCGTTTATAGCTGGCAGCGTCTGGCGAATCCAACGACCGCCTCTCCGTATGCGAGCTACCTGCAATATGGCCATATTGCCAATATTGATGACATCATCGCGGGCAAAAAACCGATCACCGATCTGGGCGTTAAAGCGATCGATGCCAATACCTTCGAAGTCACGTTGAGCGAACCTGTTCCGTACTTCTATAAGCTGCTGGTTCACCCGTCCGTCTCCCCGGTACCAAAATCCGCCGTGGAAAAATTTGGTGAAAAATGGACCCAGCCTGCCAATATCGTGACCAACGGCGCCTATAAGCTGAAAGACTGGGTGGTCAACGAGCGTATGGTGCTTGAGCGTAACCCGCAATACTGGGACAACGCTAAAACCGTGATTAATCAGGTGACCTACCTGCCAATTTCTTCCGAAGTGACTGACGTCAACCGCTACCGCAGCGGCGAAATCGACATGACCTATAACAACATGCCGATTGAACTGTTCCAGAAGCTGAAGAAAGAGATCCCGAAAGAAGTTCACGTCGACCCGTACCTGTGCACCTACTACTATGAAATCAACAACCAGAAAGCACCGTTCACCGACGTACGTGTTCGTACTGCGCTGAAGCTGGCACTGGATCGCGATATCATCGTGAACAAAGTGAAAAACCAGGGCGATCTGCCGGCATACAGCTATACCCCTCCATACACCGATGGCGCAAAACTGACCGAGCCAGACTGGTTCAAACAGACGCAGGAACAGCGTAACGCAGAAGCGAAGAAACTGCTGGCCGAAGCGGGCTATACCGCCGATAAGCCGCTGACCTTCAGCCTGTTGTACAACACCTCCGATCTGCACAAAAAACTGGCTATCGCCGTCGCCTCGATCTGGAAAAAGAACCTGGGCGCGAACGTGAAGCTGGAGAACCAGGAGTGGAAGACCTTCCTCGACAGCCGTCATCAGGGCACCTTTGACGTGGCGCGTGCTGGCTGGTGTGCGGACTATAACGAACCGACCTCCTTCCTGAACACCATGCTGAGCGACAGCTCAAACAACACCGCGCACTATAAGAGCCCGGCGTTTGACAAGCTGATTGCCGACACGCTGAAAACCACTGACGAAGCACAGCGTACTGAACTGTACTCTAAAGCTGAGCAGCAGCTGGATAAAGATTCCGCGATCGTTCCGGTTTACTACTACGTTAACGCCCGTCTGGTGAAACCGTGGGTAGGTGGGTACACCGGTAAAGACCCGATGGATAATATCTACGTTAAAAACTTGTATATTATCAAGCATTAATGGCAATGAGTGGGGCGGGCGTGCTCGCCCCACGGTGTCTAACCAACGTCACATTATATAGGCACACGCCAGAAGGTACGGGCAATGTTGAAATTTATCCTACGTCGCTGTCTTGAAGCGATTCCAACGCTATTTATTCTCATCACGATTTCCTTCTTCATGATGCGCCTTGCGCCGGGAAGTCCATTTACCGGTGAGCGTACGCTGCCGCCAGAAGTGATGGCGAATATCGAAGCGAAATACCACTTAAACGATCCTATCTCTACCCAGTACTTCAATTACCTGAAGCAGCTGGCCCACGGTGATTTTGGACCGTCATTTAAATATAAAGACTATTCCGTTAACGACCTGGTGGCGTCCAGCTTCCCGGTTTCGGCGAAATTGGGTGCTGCGGCATTCATTCTGGCGATCGTTTTCGGGGTCACCGCAGGCGTCATCGCCGCGCTCAGACAAAATACCAAATGGGATTATGCCGTAATGGGGGTGGCAATGACCGGGGTAGTCATACCCAGCTTCGTTGTCGCGCCATTACTGGTGATGATATTTGCCATTACGCTGAAGTGGCTGCCTGGCGGCGGCTGGAACGGCGGGGCATTAAAGTTCATGATTTTGCCGATGGTGGCATTATCCCTGGCGTACATCGCCAGTATTGCGCGTATCACCCGTGGTTCAATGATCGAAGTGCTGCACTCGAACTTCATTCGTACCGCGCGCGCGAAAGGGCTGCCGATGCGTCGGATTATCTTCCGCCACGCGCTCAAACCGGCGCTGTTGCCCGTGCTCTCCTACATGGGACCAGCATTCGTCGGGATCATCACCGGCTCGATGGTTATCGAAACCATTTACGGCCTGCCGGGCATTGGCCAGCTGTTTGTCAACGGCGCGCTTAACCGCGACTATTCGCTGGTACTGAGCCTGACCATTCTCGTCGGTGCGCTGACCATTCTCTTTAACGCTATCGTCGATGTGCTGTATGCCGTCATCGACCCGAAAATCCGTTACTAACTGGAGCACGCCATGATGTTGAGTAAGAAAAACAGCGAGGCGCTGGAAAACTTCAGTGAAAAACTGGAAGTGGAAGGTCGTAGCCTCTGGCAGGACGCGCGTCGTCGCTTTATGCACAACCGCGCGGCGGTGGCGAGTCTGGTGGTTCTGGTAATCATCGCGCTGTTTGTGACCCTTGCCCCGATGCTGTCGCAATTTACCTATTTCGACACCGACTGGGGCATGATGTCCAGCGCGCCGGATATGGAGTCTGGCCACTATTTTGGCACGGACTCCTCCGGACGTGACCTGCTGGTGCGTGTCGCTATCGGCGGGCGTATCTCGCTGATGGTCGGGATTGCTGCCGCGCTGGTGGCGGTGATCGTCGGGACGCTCTATGGCTCACTGTCCGGCTACCTTGGCGGCAAAGTGGACTCGGTGATGATGCGTCTGCTGGAAATCCTGAACTCCTTCCCGTTTATGTTCTTCGTCATCCTGCTGGTGACCTTCTTTGGTCAGAATATCCTGTTGATCTTCGTGGCCATCGGGATGGTGTCATGGCTGGATATGGCGCGTATTGTTCGCGGCCAGACGCTGAGCCTCAAACGCAAAGAGTTTATCGAAGCCGCGCAGGTCGGCGGTGTCTCTACCGGGAATATCGTGGTTCGCCATATCGTTCCTAACGTGCTGGGCGTGGTGGTGGTCTATGCCTCACTGCTGGTGCCAAGCATGATCCTGTTTGAATCCTTCCTGAGCTTCCTCGGTCTGGGTACGCAAGAGCCGCTGAGCAGCTGGGGCGCGCTGCTGAGTGACGGTGCAAACTCAATGGAAGTGTCACCGTGGCTGCTGTTATACCCGGCGGGTTTCCTGGTCGTTACCCTGTTTTGTTTTAACTTTATCGGCGATGGCCTGCGTGATGCCCTCGACCCGAAAGACCGTTAAGGAGCGCCGTCATGACAATGATTGAAACGGCAACCGCGCCACAGGCGCAGCAGCGGAGCGACCTTCTGCTGGACGTAAAAGATCTTCGCGTCACCTTTAAGACCCCGGACGGGGATGTGACCGCCGTGAACGATCTTAACTTCAACCTGCGCGCGGGTGAAACGCTCGGTATCGTGGGGGAATCTGGTTCCGGTAAATCCCAGACCGCCTTTGCGTTAATGGGCCTGCTGGCCGCTAACGGTGTGATTGGCGGTTCCGCGAAATTCAACGGTCGTGAAATCCTCAACCTGCCGGAGCACGAGCTGAACAAGCTGCGCGCCGAGCAGATCTCGATGATTTTCCAGGATCCGATGACCTCGCTGAACCCGTACATGCGCGTCGGTGAGCAGCTGATGGAAGTGCTGATGCTGCACAAAGGTCTGGGCAAAGCCGAAGCCTTTGAAGAGTCGGTCAAAATGCTCGATGCGGTGAAAATGCCGGAAGCGCGCAAGCGTATGCGCATGTTCCCGCACGAGTTCTCCGGCGGTATGCGTCAGCGCGTGATGATTGCGATGGCGCTGCTGTGCCGGCCAAAGCTGCTGATTGCCGACGAACCGACCACCGCGCTGGACGTTACCGTTCAGGCGCAAATCATGACCCTGCTGAACGAGCTCAAGCGTGAGTTCAACACCGCGATTATCATGATCACCCACGACCTGGGCGTGGTGGCGGGCATCTGTGACAAAGTGCTGGTCATGTATGCCGGTCGTACCATGGAATACGGCAAAGCGCGTGACGTGTTCTATCATCCAGCGCATCCTTACTCGATTGGCCTGCTGAACGCGGTGCCGCGTCTCGATGCGGAAGGGGAATCCCTGCTGACTATTCCGGGCAACCCGCCAAACCTGCTGCGCCTGCCGAAAGGCTGTCCGTTCCAGCCGCGCTGCCCGCACGCGATGGAAATCTGCAACAGCGCACCGCCGCTGGAAGAGTTTGCACCAGGCCGTCTGCGCGCCTGCTTTAAGCCGCAGGAGGAGCTGGTATGAACGCATTAGATGAAAAACGCAATGTACTGCTCGAAATTGCTGACCTTAAAGTGCATTTCGACATCAAGGACGGCAAACAGTGGTTCTGGCAGCCGTCGAAGACCCTGAAAGCGGTGGACGGCGTCACGCTGCGCCTGTACGAAGGGGAAACCCTGGGCGTGGTGGGCGAGTCCGGCTGCGGTAAATCGACCTTTGCGCGCGCCATTATCGGTCTGGTAAAAGCCACCGACGGCAAAGTGGCCTGGCTGGGTAAAGATCTGCTGGGCATGAAGCCCGACGAGTGGCGCGACGTGCGCAGCGATATCCAGATGATTTTCCAGGATCCACTGGCGTCATTAAACCCGCGTATGACCATCGGTGAGATTATTGCCGAGCCGCTGCGGACCTATCATCCGAAGATGTCTCGCCAGGAAGTGCGCGATCGCGTTAAGGCGATGATGCTGAAAGTCGGGCTGTTGCCTAACCTCATCAACCGCTATCCTCACGAGTTCTCCGGCGGTCAGTGTCAGCGTATTGGTATTGCGCGCGCCCTGATCCTCGAACCGAAGCTGATTATCTGTGATGAGCCAGTTTCCGCGCTCGACGTCTCCATTCAGGCGCAGGTGGTTAACCTGCTGCAGAAGCTGCAGCGCGAAATGGGGCTGTCGCTGATCTTCATCGCGCATGACCTGGCCGTGGTGAAACACATTTCTGACCGCGTGCTGGTGATGTATCTGGGGCACGCCGTGGAGCTGGGCACCTATGACGAGGTGTACCACAATCCGCTGCACCCTTACACCAAAGCGCTGATGTCGGCGGTGCCGATCCCCGATCCCGATCTGGAAAAGAATAAGACCATCCAGCTTCTGGAAGGGGAATTGCCTTCACCGATTAACCCGCCGTCGGGCTGCGTCTTCCGCACGCGCTGCCCTATGGCCGGGCCGGAATGTGCGAAAACGCGGCCGGTTCTGGAAGGCAGTTTCCGACATGCGGTTTCCTGCCTGAAAGTAGACCCGTTATAATCGCAAGGGCTGACATGATGTCAGCCCTTATTTTTTGCGAGGTCACTGTGTCGCGTTTATTCACGTCAGCCCGTCGGCGGCTTTATCATGTTTTATTCGATCCTGAAACGGTATCCGGACGGCGCTTCGAGGGTCTTTGTGGTTTATTTGCGCTCCTCAGCGTGGTTATCATCTTTATTGAATCGGGTGCCGGGACGCAATACCACCTGACGTTTGACGAATGGCATGTCTTTGTCTGGCTTGAGCTGGCGATTACCCTGGTGTTTACCGCTGAATATCTCCTCCGAGTGATTGCCTGGCCTAACCCGGCCCGATATGTTTTCAGCTTCTGGGGATTTATCGATTTAGCCACCATTCTGCCGCTCTACGTCATGTGGCTGTGGCCGGAAATCAGCCTGAGCTATGTCTTTGCCTGGCGAGCGATGCGCGTTATTCGCGTATTACGTATTCTGAAATTACTGCGCTTTATGCCCTCACTGCGCATATTCTGGAGCGCAATCGTCAGCGCCCGTCATCAGCTTATTCTGTTCTATTCGTTTATTGCCATTGTCATGATTGTTTTTGGCGCACTGATGTATCTGATTGAGGGGCCGAAATATGGCTTTACGACGCTCAATGCGTCCGTCTACTGGGCGATCGTGACCGTAACGACCGTGGGGTACGGGGATATCACGCCCCATACGCCGCTGGGGCGAATTGTGGCCTCAGTGCTGATTTTGATTGGCTATTCGGTCATTGCCATTCCGACCGGGCTGATTACCACGCACATGAGTAGCGCATTTCAGAGCCGCAAGCAGCAGCGCAAATGTCCGCGATGTCATCAGGGGGAACATGAACTCAACGCGCGTTATTGTCACCGCTGCGGAAATCCGTTGCCGGAGTAAATAAAAAAGGCTGCAATCGCAGCCTTTTTTATTATTCGCGCCAGAGAATATGGCACAGCTTGTGGTCTTTCTCACGGCAGAGCAGGACGCGAGCGAAGATATCATTAATTTCGCCACCGTCTTCATCGGCCAGCCCGATCACTACTTCGGCGAAGAAGTCAGGCTTCAGGTCGAAATCCACATGCTCAGCCCAGTCTTCTGAAGGGTCGAACAGTTCGGCACCGCCGCGCTCTTCGAACTGCAGATTAAAGAGGATCACGTCTGCGGGATCGAGGTTATCAACCGCCAGTTCGAGAAAAATGTCATAGGCCTGCTCGAGCGTTTCGTCTTCGGTCAGGCGATTGTTCAGATCCATTTCCATGATGACTACCTGTTTAACATCGTTGGGCACGTTTTACAGCAACGGACTAAAGAAGTAAAACAGTCGTTCGGCAATTCTCTGCCACAGCGGACGTTTTACCCACAGTCTGGCATCCAGCAGGCGGGAGCGGGAGATATAATCATCCTGCACCGCCGCGAGATCGCCGCCAAAGCCGGCATCATCAATAACCAGCGTGATTTCAAAGTTAAGCCACAGGCTGCGCATATCCAGGTTCACCGTTCCCACCAGGCTTAACTCGCCGTCGACAAGCACGCTCTTGGTATGGAGCAGTCCGCCTTCGAACTGGTAGATCTTCACCCCTGCGGCCAGCAGTTCGCTAAAGAATGCCCGGCTGGCCCAGCCCACCAGAAGGGAGTCATTTTTGCGCGGCAAAATAATGCTCACATCCACGCCGCGCTGCGCCGCGGTACAGATCGCGTGCAGGAGGTCATCGCTGGGAACAAAGTAGGGCGTCGTCATGATCAGATATTCACGCGCCGAGTAGGTCGCCGTCAGCAGCGCCTGATGAATCAAATCCTCCGGGAAGCCCGGGCCGGAAGCAATGGTATGAATAGTGTGACCGCTGGCCTCTTCAAACGGCATAATATTGCCGTCCGGCGGTGGCGGCAGGATGCGTTTGCCGGTCTCTATCTCCCAGTCGCAGGAGTAGACGATGCCCATCGAGGTGGCAATCGGCCCCTCCATGCGCGCCATCAAATCCACCCACTGACCCACGCCCGAGTCCTGTTTAAAGAAGCGCGGGTCAACCATGTTCATGCTGCCGGTGTAGGCAATATAGTTATCGATCATGATCATTTTACGGTGCTGACGAAGGTCCATCCGGCGCAGAAACACGCGCAGGAGGTTAACCTTCAGCGCCTCGACCACTTCGATACCGGCATTGCGCATCATCCCTGCCCAGGGACTGCGGAAAAATGCCACGCTGCCCGCAGAGTCAAGCATCAGACGGCAGTGAATGCCGCGTCGCGCCGCGGCCATCAGAGATTCCGCGACCTGGTCAGCCATCCCGCCGGGCTGCCAGATATAGAAAACCATCTCGATATTATGACGCGCCAGCTGGATATCGCGGATTAACGCCTGCATAACGTCGTCGGACGAGGTCAGCAGCTGGAGCTGATTACCCTTAACGCCGCCAATCCCCTGACGGCGCTCGCACAGCTTAAACAGTGACGAGGCGACGCTGCTGTTCTCCTCGGCAAAGATATGCTTGCAGGCTTTAAGGTCGTTCAGCCACTTCGCGGTGGAGGGCCACATGGCGCGGGCCCGCTCGGCGCGGCGTTTACCGAGATGAAGCTCACCGAAAGAGAGATAGGCGATAATTCCCACCAGCGGCAGGATGTAGATGATCAGAAGCCAGGCCATGGCAGAGGGTACGGCTCTGCGCTTCATCAGGATGCGTAACGTCACACCCGCGATTAACAGCCAGTATCCCAAAATGACCAGCCAACTCACCACGGTGTAGAAGGTTGTCATAGTTAAAAAAATCCTTTTGAAAGCGTATTGTTATGAGTGTACGCATCAGGATTCATCTGGCAAATAAAAACGCCAGGTAAAAGCGCTGGTTTGCAGCCGGGTTGGGTTTATAATGGCGTCACTGTTTGAGAAAGAGTTGTAGACATGAAGCGCAGTAGAACAGAAGTAGGGCGCTGGCGCATGTTGCGACAGGTGAGTCGTCGCAAGGCTCGTTGGCTGGAAGCACAATCCCGCCGCAATATGCGTATTCACGCCATCAGAAAATGTGGAATGACCCGGCACCGCAACGCGTTGTTGTTCGCCGTCCAGGATATCTGAGTACCATGAGGGCACCGTAATGGTGCCCGCTGATTTTATAAGGTCTGATTTTTGGGAGTAGCGTGGTTGCAGCGCTATTCCGGTTGTGTTGAGCAAAAGGAGGGAGAAGAAGTGTTTGCGGAGTTTGGCGTACTGAATTTCTGGACGTATGTTGTTGGCGCGTTTTTTATCGTGCTGGTACCGGGGCCAAATACCCTGTTTGTGCTTAAAACTGGAATTGGACACGGCGTTAAAAAAGGGTACCTGGCCGCCACGGGTGTATTTATCGGCGATGCGGTGCTGATGTTTCTTGCCTGGGCGGGCGTCGCGGCATTAATCCAGACCACGCCGGTACTGTTTAATATCGTGCGTTATCTCGGCGCCTTCTACCTGCTGTGGCTGGGCGGCAAAATGCTCTGGTCGGTCATTACCCGCCAGAATCACGCTCAGGAAAGCGGCACCGAGCCTGCCAGCACGATCATGAAACGTTCGCTGGTGCTGAGCATGACGAATCCAAAAGCGATTCTGTTCTACGTATCGTTCTTTGTTCAGTTCATCGACGTGAATGCGCAGAACACCGGTACCTCTTTCCTTATCCTCGCGACGACGCTTGAGTTGATAAGCTTCATGTACATGAGCTTCCTGATCTTCTCCGGTGCATTTGTCACGCGCTATCTCAAAACGAAAAAGAAACTGGCAAAGCTGGGGAACGGGCTGATAGGGCTGCTGTTTGTCGGGTTTGCGGCGAGGTTAGCGTCGCTGCATTGATTGATGAAAGGCTCCTGCGGGAGCCTTTTTCATTCTGTTTGACAATCCCTCATCATTTAGTTGTATAGTACAACTAAATGATGAGGACAGAACATGCACAGCGAAACCCCGGTAGTCAGTGTTATTCGACGTTCCTCGCGCCTGATGGTGCGAGAGTTAGGTTTTATGGGTTCTACCCTGGCCTCAACGAATTATTCGCCTTCGGCCGTCCATACTCTGGTCGAAATTGCCCTACGAAAAGAGATGACGGCGAGTCAGCTGGTACAGCTGCTGGGCCTGGAAAAGTCCAGCGTCAGTCGGATGCTGGCTCGCCTGATTGCCGCAGGCGAACTCGAGGAGGTCATTTCTACTGAGGATGCGAGAGCAAAGAGCCTCAGGCTGACCGCGAAGGGTCACGAGACGGTCAGTAAAATTAATACCTTCAGCAATGAGCGCGTGGTCACAGCAATAAAGCGTCTTGCTCCTGCCCAGCAGCTGACCATTTCTGAGGGTCTCTCCCTTTATGCCAACGCGCTGCTGGCGTGTCGGGAGGCGGGCAACGATATGCAGCCCGATGAGCTGAAGATAGTGCAGGGGTATATCCCGGGCATGATTGGCCGTATCGCGGAGATGCATGGCAGTTATTATTCGCGGGAGCATAATTTTGGTCGCTTCTTCGAGGCCAAAGTGGCTTCGGGGCTGGCTGAGTTTAGTGAAAGACTGGAGAAGCCCTGTAACCAGATTTGGCTGGCAGTGCTCAACGACAAAATTGTCGGCTCGGTGGCGATCGATGGCGAGGATCTGGCGCCGGGTGAAGCCCATCTTCGCTGGTTTATTCTTGATGATGGCTGCCGGGGGCACGGCGTGGGGAAAAAACTGCTGAATGAAGCCATGCGGTTTTGCGACAGCGCCGGTTTTTCAGCTGTGCACCTCTGGACGTTCAATAAGCTGACCGCCGCCAGGCGTCTGTACGAGTCGTATGGGTTTACGCTGGTAAAAGAGTGGGAAGGCGATCAGTGGGGAAGCCTTATTACAGAGCAGCAGTTTACCCGGCACAGCGGCGCGTAATCGCCATCCTAAAAAAGGCTCCTTTCGGAGCCGCTTTGGTATCAGAACACTTTTTTATACGGTCTCACCGTCACTTTTGCATACACGCCCGCTGCAACGTACGGGTCTGCGTCAGCCCAGGCCTGAGCGGCTTCTTGGGATTCAAACTCAGCAATGACCGTGGAGCCGGAGAAACCGGCAGCACCCGGATCGTTGCTGTCTACTGCGGGCATGGGGCCAGCGGTCAGTAATCGGCCTTCATCCTGAAGCAACTGCAAACGTGCCAGATGCGCAGGGCGCACAGACTGGCGTTTTTCGAGCGAATCAGCAACATCTTCAGAGTAAATCACGTAAAACACGGCGAAGCTCCTTAACCGGTAAAAGTGTCAGTTACGTTATGTGAAAGGGCAAACGACTGCAATGTAAAATAAAAACAATGTTAATACCCTGATCTGTATGCGCCTTTTTTGGCCTCTTGGGCGCTAAAATTGCGTCAGAGCAAAGTGTCTTATTGAATATGATTGCTATTTGCATTTAAAATCAGGGTTCGGTTTTTTAACGTTGATGACTATGACTTCGATGACCCTTGATTTACCTCGCCGCTTTCCCTGGCCGACGCTGCTTTCTGTCGTGATTCACGGTGCCGTTGTGGCGGGTCTGCTGTATACCTCGGTTCATCAGGTTATTGAAATGCCCGCGCCCGCGCAGCCGATCTCGGTGACGATGGTCTCGCCAGCGGATCTTGAACCGCCGCAGGTTGCCCCTCCGCCGCCACAGCCGGTGGCTGAACCGGAGCCAGAACCCGAGCCCGTTCCGGAGCCATCGAAGGAAGCCCCGGTGGTGATCCACAAACCTGAACCGAAGCCAAAACCTAAGCCGAAGCCAAAGCCAGTGAAGAAGGTTGAGGAGCGTCCGAAACGCGAGGAACGTCCGGCTGAACCACGCGCGACCCAGCCGGTCGAAAATGCAGCGCCTTCACGTCCGGTGATAAACAATACGGCAACGACGTCAAAGCCAACCGTAACCGCACCAGCGGGCCCGCGCGCCGTAAGCCGCAATCAGCCTCAGTATCCGGCGCGAGCTCAGGCCTTGCGTATTGAAGGCCGCGTACGGGTGAAATTTGACGTCACTGCGGATGGCCGCGTGGATAACGTGGAAATCTTGTCTGCGCAACCTTCTAATATGTTTGAGCGCGAAGTGAAATCTGCTATGCGCAGATGGCGCTATGAGCCAGGCAAGCCGGGCAGCGGATTGATCGTCAATATTGTTTTCCGCCTGAACGGCGGGGCGCAGATGGAATAAAAAAAGCCTCCGAAAGGAGGCTTTTTTTTGCCTGTCGATCAGGCCTGTGGAAGTTGACGAGGTTTACCGTCGCTGTCCACGGCAACATAAATAAACAGCGCTTCAGTGGCCTTATAGCGTTGCCCAATCGGCTCAGAAGAGACTTTCTTCACCCAGACTTCGATGTTGATGGAAATGGAGGTATTACCGCGCTTCACGCAGCGCGCGTAGCAGCAAACCACATCACCCACCGCAACCGGGCGCAGGAAGGTCATGCCGTCCACCCTCACGGTGACCACGCGCCCGTGGGCAATCTCTTTTGCCAGAATTGCGCCGCCCATATCCATCTGCGACATCAGCCAGCCGCCAAAAATATCGCCATTGGCATTGGTGTCAGCGGGCATTGCCAGTGTGCGTAAAACCAGTTCGCCCTGAGGGGCGTTAGTTGTTGTCATTGTTTTAACTCGTAACGGAAGACTTCAGGCGGGATGCTACTATGATTCGCGTGCGGAGAGAATAGACCAGAACGCCCGTCGTTGACGTTCTGGTCAGTCAGTAATCAGTGGTTGTCGTCCTGCGGCATATGACGATAGATGTATACGCCGCTTAATAGCGTGAAGATAAGCGTCAGCGCAGTCAGGCCAAAGACCTTAAAGTTGACCCAGATATCCTGCGGCAGCCAGAAGGCGATATAGATATTAGCGAGACCACAGAGAATAAAGAAGATTGCCCAGGCAGTATTTAGACGCGACCAGACCACCTGCGGCAGCGTTAGTTCTTTACCTAACATGCTCTGGATAAGGGGCTTTTTCATGAACCATTGACTGAACAATAGCGCTGCTGCAAACAACGCATAAATAACAGTCACCTTCCACTTAATAAATTCAACATCATGCAAGGCAATGGTCAATCCACCGAACACCGCTACTAAAACGAACGTGATAAGCGCCATTTTTTCGACTTTGCGATAGCGAATCCAGCTGTAGATCAGCACAACGGCGGTCACAACGATTAACGCTTTTGTTGCAGCAAAAATGTCGTACAACTTATAGACAGCGAAAAACACCGCGAGCGGTAAAAAATCAAGAAACTGCTTCATTCTGTGATTCCATCTTCTGAGCGGGGCGGGAGACAGAGATACCCCCCGCCTCGGGATTACTGACGAATTAACATATACAGGCGGAACAGATAGACGAGCAGTACCGCTGAAATGAGATTGCTCAGCGTATTCGCCACCACGGCGCCGACGTTAGGCGTTAATACCGCAAAATTCGGCGCAAACAATAACAGCAGCGTTTTGGCCAGCAGCCAGCCGATCACGGCGGGCGCCACCAGACGCATATTAGCCCATGCCAGTCTGATGCTGCTGCGCATCGCGGTAAAAATTCCCATCTTATCCTGCACAACCATCACCGGCGCAAATGCGAGCACGATAGCCAGTAAAACGCCCGGCACCACGACCAGCATAATCCCCATTTGCACCAGCATCGTGGTTAAAAAAATCAGGATAAACAGCTTAGGTAAGACCGGTGCACTCGCACCAATCGCGCGTAAGGCGCTGACGCGGTGACCCGCCGATACCAGCTGAATCATCAGCAAAACGCCGCCCGCCAGAATTGCATTACCAATCAGGCCTGAGAACGTGGACGCGGCAGAGGCGCGCAGCAGGATTTGCTGCTGCTCCGGCGTCATATTTTGCACCAGCTCAAACAACCCCACGCTACCCGCAAGATGGTCGCCCTGGCTCAGGCTGGCAATCTGTTCTTCACTCGGTGAGAAGGCATGGCCCAGCACCACCGTGATAAAGGCGCAAAGCAACGCGATCAGTAAAAAGGTAATGAACTGATTGCGGAAAAAGTTTCCCGTGTCACGGTAGACAGACTTCGCCGTGATAGACATGCACTCTCCTTGAGTATTGCAGGTGTTAATTAGCCGGCAATTGTACACCGGATGCACCTGCTGTGGCAGCATCAAGGCTTGTATGGAAAAGCATATCTTTGTAAAGCGGCGGTAATCCAACCCGCGCGCGGGCGCGGTTACAGGCTTCGTTGACCTGGCCATCTTCCCCCGACATGGCAAATTCCCGGCACGGGCTGGGGCGATCCTCATAGATGGAACATCGGGTCGAGACCCCAGGCTCACCCTGTAGCGCCACACAGCGGGCCTGCTTTTGGTTCGTGCCGCTCATGCAGCGCAAAAAGGGGGTTAACGGCTCGGTAAGATGAACCGGAACGGTACCACCGCCATCGCTGGCTTCGGCCCAGTAGAAAGAGACTCGAAAATACGCACAACAGGCTCCGCACGTCATGCACGGGTTGATATCACTCATGGCACACCTGCAAAAGAAGAACGCATCAAATCAATTTGTGAGAGCGATAAATTATCCAGCCGCCAGAGGAAGAGCAAGAGGGGGAAAAGGGAAAATTTTGTAACCGTGAAATGCCAAAAATTGACATGGAAACAACTTATTGGTTTTGAGTGCGTAACAAAAAATTAATCCAGATCAATGAATGTTAAGTTACTGGTTTTAATGTGATCTGTGGCAGATCACTTATTACTCTTTTGTGAGTATATTCTCATCCGCGATTAAAACCACAACGATGGAGCGGATATGAAAAAATTAGCGGTGGCAGCCCTTGTATTAAGCAGTCTCTCTGGCGGCGCGTATGCGCATGAAGCAGGCGAATTCTTTATTCGTGCCGGTTCGGCTACGGCTCGCCCAACTGAAGGTTCGGATAACGTGCTGGGAATGGGCGGTTTTAACGTCAGTAATAACACCCAGTTAGGTTTAACTTTCACCTATATGGCGACGGATAACGTGGGCGTTGAGCTTCTGGCCGCAACGCCGTTCCGTCATCGCGTGGGCCTCGGGCCAACCGGTGATATCGCCACGGTTCACCATTTACCGCCAACGCTGATGGCGCAGTGGTACTTCGGCGACTCAAGCAGCAAGGTGCGTCCATATATTGGCGCCGGTGTGAACTACACCACCTTCTTTGATGAGAAATTCAACGATACCGGTAAAGAGGCGGGTCTGACGGATCTCAGCCTGAAAGATTCGTGGGGCATGGCGGGGCAGGTTGGCCTGGATTATCTGATTAACCGCGACTGGCTGATCAACGCCTCGGTCTGGTATATGGATATTGATACGGACGTACGCTTCAAGGCGGGCGGCCAGCAGCAAAGTATCAGCACTCGTCTGGATCCGTGGGTGTTTATGTTCTCTGCGGGTTATCGTTTCTGATTCCCCGTCAAACTGGCCACAGGGTGGCCAGTTTGCTTTGCTCACGTCAAAACGACGGATAAACCGGCCGCTCATCGAGCTTTACGCAGTGCCTCAGGATCGTTTCCCCATCATATAAATAGCTGAAAGCGTCGCTGGATACGGAATGGAAGAGAATATCGCCGTTGGCAAACGGGATCATTTCGGTATCACCCGCACGTTTATGCCCCGCACCGGTTTCAAAATGGCCGCGCCACCGTTCCTGAGTGTGGTCATAAACGTGCAGAATAACCTCGACAAGTCCTCTTTGCGGACAATTAAGACGCAGGAAAGTAGAAGAGAAATTCAGGGACAGCGCGTGGAAGGGAATCAATAAGGCGAAGACCAGTAAAGCTCGTAAATACATCAAACCGCGAAAACCTCTTTCAAAAGGGAAATGAGATTTTACTTAAGTCATAAATAACGTTTTTGCCGTGGATCAAGATGTCTTATAATTCAATACGATAAAGGCCCCTGACGAGGCCCTTAGCGATCATTTTTGAATCAGATAGCGAATGGTTGGGCCATCCTGCTGGATATCCAGCACCGTATACCCGTGGTTTTTCGCATCCAGCGGTATGTTGTTGATGGACTGCGGGCAGTCGCTGACCACCTCCAGAATTTCACCTTTCTTAAGCTGCGGCAGCGCTTCAAGCGTAGCCACCGCCGGATATGGACAGGGCTCGCCAACCATATCCAGACGATAATCAGGCACGATCTCTTTCATGCTGCATTCTCCTGCGTTTCTGTTTTAACCCCCGCACGGCGGAAGAAACGTCTCTCCTGTGCGACGACCAGTAAAAAAGCGACCAACAGCAGGGCGTAGGTGACGAGCAGGCCGCCGAGAGGTCCGAAGGTATTCAGCAGATTAACCTTATCCCACCGGGTAGCCAGGACGGGTGACACGTCATCCCAGCAGTACGCCAGGATCGTCGAGCCAATCACATTGCCCAGCCCCACCCACCAGTAGTGCACCTGGCCTTCCACGGCGCGATACATCCAGCCGGTTTCACACCCGCCAGCCAGCACGATCCCGAAGCCGAACAACAGGCCGCCAATGACCGCGTTAGGACCGGCCCACATGATTTTCGGTTCGACGCCCAGTTGGACATAGCTGAAGATGCCGATGGCGCTGACCGCCATCCCGGCGATAATCGCTTTCGCCATCATCGTGCGCCCGGTGATCCACATATCGCGAAACGCAGAGGTAAAGCAGATCTGCGCGCGTTCAATGAGCAGACCAAAACCCACACCAAACAGCATCGCCAGACCGAGCTTAGGCTGGTTCAGGGCGGTGCAGAGCGCCCATGCCACCATGGCGAAAAAGACCAGCATTCCGAGGCGGAAACGGCGGCGGGCCTGAGAGGGCTTCTGGGTTAACGGAGACGCTGCGCTGACTTTTGTCATTTTCACTGGAATACGAAACAGCGGCAGCAGGGTGAATTTTGCGCCAAAGTAAGAGCCGATGGCCGTGGCGACGGCAAAGAACCAGGCGTGAAGCGAAAACTGCGGGATCCCGGTAAAGAAGGCGGCAAGGTTACACCCCATCGCCAGACGCGCGCCGAATCCGGCAATTATCCCGCCGACAACCGCCTGCAAAATGCGGATCCGGCTTTTGGGCATACGCAACTTAACGTTATTTGCCCACAGCGCGGCCGCGAAACAGCCGCCGAACATGCCGATAATCATCATCCCGTCGATGCGGGTAAGCGGGGTGCCGTCCAGATGAATGAGTTTAAAGTAACCCCACTTTTCGGCATGCACGCCAGCGAGTTGCAGCAATTGACCACCCCAGCGGGTGAACTCGCCGGTCACGGCCCAGAAGGTGCCGGTAATGCCAAAATAATAAGTAGAGAGAATGCCTGCCGCGATAACGGCCGGAACGGGTGACCAGAACTTAACCAGGTAAGCCTGTTTGAAGGATTGCCATGACATGAATAAGCCTCTGAACTCAGAAGGTGTAAGTGATTTAACGGGCTGGAATATAGTACTTTTTTTCTTTCTTAAATACCTTTCAACAAAATACCTACTGTTTTTATGATCCCAATCATTAACCCGTGCTGATCCTCAAGTTACAGCGGGTCCCGAAATTCAGATAGTATGTTTGATCGATCCCTTTCATCGATCATCGTTACATTTCTCAGTGGTTGACTGAGTGTTATGCCCTAACAGAATTTTGTTATTAATGCCTGGGCACAAAAAAAGACGCTCAGATGAAGAAAACTGTTTGTGAAATCAAATCGTTTTTTTCCTTTGGAGGTATGACACCCGCTGCATCTCGAGCGGCTGCAAACCCATGAGTGAGAACCGTAAGTGAGGCTCGTTTAACTGTTTTGTTTCTTTCCCGTCAAGAGGATAGGCGCTTATGTTGTACATTCCTAAATATTTGGCTTTACTTGTAATACTGTGGGAATTGCCAGTATTGCTAAATGTTGTTAACAATTTCTGTGTCGGCTTAAAATTAACAATAGAAAATCCACGCTGCTGCGTGGATTTTCTATACTTGTCTGTTGATGTTACCAGCTATACCGCACGCCTAACATGCCCTGAGTATCGCTATAGCCTTTATCTCCAATTTGCTGGGAAATATTTCCCCATACCGATAAACTGTTATTAATCTGACCTTCGACTCCTGCTTTTATTTCTCCTGTGTTTTTATTACCTGCTAAATTCACACTGTCACCGTTAAGAGATGCCCCAAAGGACTTAGAATTATTGATCCAATTAGCCTCTACGAAAGGTTGAAACTCACGATCTTTACCGTCATCTAGCTTATTATGGCCTTTACTATACAAACGCAAACCTACTCGTGTTTGAATATTGCCATCACCTTTTCCTTCAACCTTTGTGCCATTTGCCTCTGTATGAGAGTCCGATTTGACGCCCATCCAGGTTAGCTGCATCTTAGGTTGAATAAACAGAGCGCTACGCTCACTTATATCAGACAGTTTCAACGTGTAACCCGACTCAACAGACGCTGTAAGGCCTTGTGATTTGTACTTTTCAGCTGCGATGTCCTCACCAGAAATAGTGTTTTCAAACCAGTTATATTGAGCCCAGGTATCAATGTAAGCGCCTTCTTTACTTTCACTATACTGTAGCCAGGTGCCATATACACCGAGACTATATCCATTAATACTGCTTGATGCTCGGTAATTAGTATACTTATTTACAGAACTGCTTTTCTGGTTAGCATAACCACCCATAACGCCTAAGTGGAAGCGATCATCGTTATCACTACTCCACTGAGCAACGTCACCACCAAGTTGCATAACATAACGGTTGCTTTGCAACTTCAATTGGCCACTGCTATCACGCTGTCGGGTATGCCCGCCGATATTTCTCATCCATAAAGTTGTTGAAGCTTCTTTTCCTGTAAAACTATCGACATAGTACGTCTCACCCATACGGTCATGCAGTCGAGTATTGAAAAGGGTATTAGCTGCTGCCAGGTTCATACCATATAATCCTGCTTCGGGACGCACTGCATGCTTTGTTTCTGGATTTGGCTTTGTACCGTCTGGTGACTCTGGCCAAGGAACAACCGGCTCTCCATCCGTCTCTGAATCTGGCTCTTCAGGAATTACTGGCAATGGCGGATTCGTCACCTCTGGTGTTAGAGGTGATAGTGCACTATTGAGATACCAGTTAACAGAATTCGTTCCAGTCCCTCTTTGTAACACATAGTCATAGGAACCGGCCACAATACGACCGTTCTGAATGAATTCACCCTCGGAACGACCTTTAACTGTAATTAATTCAATACCGTTAGAAGTTAATTCACCTTTTCCGCCGGCATTTATCACTTTAACGTTAGTGGTACCGCTGGTATCACCATTTACAATCAGCCGATCCGTCAAAGAGCTATCATCACCAAGCGCAGTATTCATTACCAAATAACCGTTGCTTCCAACGAAATCAGAATTAACTAAAAGCGTCTTAAACCCAGCTACGTTGGTAGATGCATTTTTAGGTTGTAAACCCGGGTGCATAAAGTTCAAAGATGAATTATTGAGTGTCAAGTTTGTGAGTTGAGAATCCTTTGTCATGCTCCATTCTGAATGATCAGATAGTGCAAGATTGCTAACCCCGTCTGAACTCGTTATAAATCCTCCGATAAAACGAGATTTATCAGATGCGTCAATGTTAACCAAACCAGACTCTCGACTGACTATTGTTCCAACTACATGCAAGTTTTTTCCAGTAGTCGTGATTTGAGAACCTTCTTTTTCAGCCAGAAGAGCGATTGCATCAGGGGCATTGTTCTTAACACCTAAGCGAATTTTTCCATCTAAGGTAATATCCCCGCCATTTTCTGCAACGACATATCGCCATGAGCCGTTATGGTTAACATCTGATGAGTCGATATCAAGATCTCCTTTTATTGTTATTTTTCCGGCACCTTCTTGTTTGCCAGTACTATCCGTGGAAGCAAATAAGCCCGTTCCTTCAATTTTCTCCTGTCCTTGGGTATCGAACGCGATGGAAAGGTTATTGGCTGTAAGTTCTGATGCACCAGTTGACATTGCGCCAAACAGAACAATATCATCAGCACCCGATTTTAAGGAGATATTGGTATCTCCAGTAGCATTAAAAGTGGAGCGCAAGCTACTGTCATTTGCATCTCCGCCATAATTTAATTCAATACCTTCACCAACCCCTCCCGCATTAGTAACGTTAATATCTAAATTAGTGTCTCCCAGAGCGGTAACATCTCCACTTCCAATAACTAAACCTGCTGCAAACTCATCCGCATAAGATTTGATTGAAGCATTGTTATATTTTACTTGAGTTTGGGCCTGATTAGACGTCGAATTGGCTAGTATACCGATAGCGCTGCTCTGGCCTTTACTCAAGATATTAAAATGTTCAGCATCCACCAGAGCTCCCTTACGCACATATATACCCCATGCGTTACTGTTATTTCCGAAAGCCGTAGTATTTATTGTGGTCAATCCAGTTAATTCAAGTGTCGCGGCATCTTTGCTTGCGTGGAGACCCATCACTCTTTTATTATCACGCTGATGGCTCATATTTATAGTAAGGTCATCAGCAATTATTTTCCCTTGCTCTAACTGCTTTTCTTCGCTTGTCCCACCAGGAACACTGATGCCGACACCAAAAACGAAGTTATAATCCATATCAAGAGGTAGATCCGGACGTGAAGGGAATACTCCTTCAATCAAGTCTGTGTATTTCGTATTTACAGTTGAGCCTGAGCCAAGGTTTATCGTTCCGCTATTAAAAACAATCACAGAGCCATTTGTCAGGGCAAAATCACCTTGCTCAAATTCACCCCAAGCTGGGACAATAGGAGAGCCACCGTCATGATTTACGGTAATGCTCCCATTATTAGCAATGGAAATATTATTTTTCTCGCCCGTTGTGCTAATAATGTTATAAGTCTTATCTTCTTCGATTACACCACTGCCCGAAATGACGCCGCCACTTCCGACATCGAAAAGGCCATCTGTGTTATGAATTGCTGAGTAAGCATATCCAGTCGTTAAAAGGCTACTTATAGAAAATGCAATTGCATTCAGTTTAAAGGTTCTCATTTAAAAATCCAGCTATATTAGTAATGATTACAAGCTCAAATACGCATGAAACGTTGCCACTTCATTAGGAAGGCAAGCATTAAGCAGCATGCGGGCGTCATTGAAATTTATGCTCGCACAGTCTCTGTTTGTTTCTACTTTACGGTATCCATGATCGGTCATGTATAAGCAATCTAAGGTCAATATCCTCGGTGATGCTGCCAACTTACTGATTTAGTGTATGATGGTGTTTTTGAGGTGCTCC
>OGZV01001303.1_pt1 | contig 23620 bp, 25 predicted proteins | sample 1576861 | NCBI WGS metagenome assembly OGZV01 (sample SAMEA3541501, study PRJEB24748) | human gut metagenome | biome: human gut; feature: human-associated habitat; material: faeces | place: China | collected 2012
CGGCGTAAAAAGAACAACTACACTCAATATCATTTCTGAAAGGATGATTTGCCTATGACAAAACTGAGCCAACTCAAAATTGACCCGGAGTTCCAGCGTCAGATCAATCCTCCAACATTTGAAGAAAAACACCAACTGGAAATGAACATCCTCAAGGAAGAGCGTGTGCTGAATCCGATCATCACTTGGAACGGCTACATTGTTGACGGACACACGCGCTATCAAGTCCTTCAAAAATATCCATTTATTCCGTTTGAAGTCATCGAGAGAAAATTTTCTAACCGTTATGAAGCACTGGCATGGATCTGTAAGAATCAGCTGGGGCGGCGTAATCTGACCCCAGAACAGAAAAAGTTTCTAATTGGGAAGCAGGCAGAAGCAGAAAAGCAAATCAAATCATTTCACGGCAATCAGTACACTTTAACAGCTGAAAGTGGTCTGGTTCAAAATGAACCAGACCGCCCAAAGCACGGCTCACGGTCTAAAGTTGCTGCCGAGAATGGAACGTCCGAAAGCTATGTTTACCGTGCAGAGCAATTTGCAAAAGGTGTGGAAGCAGCTGAGGAAGCATTGCCCGGAGCACAAAACGAAATTCTGAGCGGAAAGATTCAGGCAACCGACCGTGAGATTGCCGCTATTGCAAAAGCACCAAAGGAAAAACGTTCTGAAATTGTAGAAGAACTGCGCAAGCCAAAGTCCGAGTGGAATACTGCGGCCAAAGCTTCAGACATCAGCGAGTTCACTACAACCTTCAAACAAGACATTCAAGGGAAAAAGAAAAAATCCGCACGTAGCAAAGAGGAAAAGAAAAACATCGAAGCCGCCGTTAAAAGTTGGTACGCTCCTCGAAGTCTGGCAAATGGTGAAGCAATGATGTGCGAGGTTCAAGGAGCGCAGGAAGATTTTGTCCGGCGGTGGGAAATGTGTTTTCGTGAATACCCAGACATTCTTACGGAGCCAAAGAACAACGAGAAACTGCTGGTTTTTATCGACCGCGCCAGCCGGTATCTTCAGACCGTAAAGGACCGCTTGAACAGTGATGGAAACCAGCAAGCTTCCTGCTAACACTGGATTCTCGGACGTTCACTGCCTGCACATTTGTCAGGGCAAGATTCGCCCGGAGTAACTCAAAATCCCATTTTGGCTTTTCATACCGGGCATCTTGATGGGGATTCTGCTCCCCATACCCTCATGCAGAACCGTCCGTTTCTGCCGATTGGCTCGATGAAATTCATCTCGCAGCCACGATGCTCTGCCTCGTGGGGCTATGTGAAATTTTGAAAATTTCAAAAAGCTGTATATGAAACCGCCCTTGCGGATTCCTATTAGCAGAGAAAGCAAAAAAACTGTGAAGATTTTGAAAGAACCTTGCGAAATGAGCTTTCTCCAATTCTATCAGTGAAAACTCATGTTCTTTGACAACTGAATTGTCGGCTGCAAGCCAATATGACTTTCCGGTGAAGTGCTGCCATGACAAGAGCGCGCCAAGGAAAGCCAGAACGCTGGAGTGTATCAGGCAGGAACAGCTTGCGGAGAGACCGGCAAAAAAGCCGGACAAGCAGACCACAGGGATTTACAAATCTCTGTTGAATGGTTGTTCGGTGCAGGGTGTGGGATGCAGTCCCACGCTTTCCCGATGATGCCTGGCATCTCGGCTGCTCACCATTTTTCTGGTGAGCCAAATCTGAAAATTGCAGATTTTCAGGTTTCATCGAGGGACTGGGGAGTGAAATCTCCTGCAAGTTCACCGTCGACCAAAATCATGAAAGTGAGTTTTGAGGCGACACGGGTGAATCTTGCGCTTACAATTCTCAGCCCCCTAAAGCACCATGATAGGACGTAAAAATTGGATGTGACGTTTATTTCAGACTACTTGAAAGCCAATATGTCACTGCCGCAATATCTGCCGTATGCCCGGTTTTTGTTAGATACTGATTTGAGCCCCACGGCAAAGCTTCTCTACACGCTCCTGCTCGACCGTGCCACACTCTCCCAGAAAAACAACTGGGTGGACGATCGGGGACGCATTTATGTGATCTATCCGCTTTCCAATCTGGCGAAGGATTTAGGGTGCTGCGTTTCCAGCGTGACACGCTCTTTCACAGAACTTGAAAAAGCCAACCTTGTCGAACGAGTGCGCTACGGCTTTTCTAAACCCAGCCACATTCTGCTCAAAGTTCCGCATACTGTGCAGAATTGCGCAGTCATAGTATGCACCAGCGCACAAGCTGACTGTGCAGAAACGCACAGTATGATCATGCAAAAATGCACACCTAACCAACGTAATAAGAACAACCTGAATGATAACCACCTGATAAGAACAAACACTGCTCGCCTATCATTGGAAGAATACCAGAATGTCTTTCTGACGGAGAAGGAGTACAAGCGGCTCAAGGCTGACTTTGCAGGGTTGGACAGTCTGATTGAGCAGTTGTCCGCTTATATCCAGTCCACGGGCAAAAAGTATGCAGACCATGCCGCAACGCTGCGTATCTGGGCAAGGCGGCAGCAATCAGAGAAAAAGACAGCACCGGGTATTCCAGATTACACCTTTGCGGAAGGAGAAAGCCTATAAAAACGATTGAGAAGATTTTGGAACAATCTGTTTCCAGTATGCCCGAAAACGCAATGGATTATTATGGGGCAGATGGTTTGCTCTACTGCGGCAAGTGCCAAACGCCAAAAGAAGCCTTCTTTCCCAAAGGTCTTGTCCTGATGGGAAAGAACAAGCATCCGGTAGAATGTGCCTGTCACAAAGCCGAACGGGAACGGCAGGAGGCAACTGTTAAGGAGCAGAAGCACCTCGACCTTGTGCGGCGGCTGAAAGCAGACGGCTTTTCGGATTCTGCGATGCTGGATTGGACATTTGCAAACGACAACGGGCACTGCCCACAGATGCACCATGCACACCGCTATGTAGAACAGTGGCAGACTATGCGCGCAGAGAACATCGGGCTGCTGTTCTGGGGCGGTGTTGGCACCGGCAAGAGTTTTCTTGCCGGGTGCATCGCAAACGCTCTGATGGAGCAAGAAGTGCCCGTGCGCATGACGAACTTTGCGCATATTCTGAACGAACTGAACAACAGCTTTTCCGGGCGGAACGAGGTCGTAGACAGGCTATGCCGATGCCCTTTGCTTATCATTGATGACTTCGGGATGGAACGCGGCACGGAGTATGCGCTGGAACAGATCTACAACATCATAGACAGCCGCTATCGCAGCCGGAAGCCCCTCATCGTCACCACCAATCTGACACTGGATGAGATCCGGCATCCGCAGGATATCGCCCATGCCCGCATCTATGACCGCCTGTTGGAGATGTGCGTTCCCATCTCCTGCATCGGGGTCAGCTTCCGCAAGGAAACAGCACAGGAGAAGATGGAACGGCTGAAAGAATTGATTGGATAATCCGAGATAGATACTTGAAAAAGAACTGCTGGATATGCAACATTGCATCCGGCTATAAGGATACGGAGGTCTGCCTATGAAAGATGTCCCGATTTGGGAAAAGAGCAATCTGACGCTGGAAGAAGCTGCGGCTTATTCCGGCATTGGCATCAACAAGCTGCGTTCATTATCGGATAACGAACATTGCCAGTTCGTGTTGTGGGTGGGTTCCAAGCGGCTCATCAAGCGGCGCAAGCTGGATGAATATACGGAGCGAATGTACTCGCTTTGAAAATGTCCCGGATATTTTTCAAAACGTCTTGCAGAGAATGGCGTATCTGTGGTACTATGAACACAGAACAACGCTCTTTTCTGTACCGCAATGTAGAAAGGAGCGACGCTCATGGCAACAACTCAGAATACGAAACGCAAAGACAAGGCGCGTGTGGTTCTCCGCAAAGGGGAATCCCAGCGCAAAGATGGCAAGTACGATTTCCGTTGGACTTCCCCGGATGGCAAGCGGCATTCTATTTATGCCGCGACCTTAGAGGAACTTCGGGAAAAGGAAAACGACATTCAGCGAGATTCGCTGGAAGGCATCAAGGCAGAAGCACGGTACGTCACCCTGAACGATGTGTTCACCCTGTGGGCAAAGGTCAAGCGTGGTCTGAAGGACAACACCTTTCAGAATTATCTGTACCTTTATCGGCAGTTCGTGGAGCCGGATTTCGGCAAATCGAAGGTGTCTGCGCTCAAGAAGTCGGACGTGAAGCAGTTCTACAACACGTTGGCGGATGAGCGGGGCTTGCAGATCTCTACGATTGACAGCGTACACACGGTTTTGCATCAGGTGCTGGACATGGCGGTGGATGACTGTTATCTGCGGAGCAATCCATCGGATAACGTTTTGAAAGAACTGAAAAAATTCCACCAGTTTGAGACCAATCGCCGCAAGGCATTGACCGTTGCAGAGCAGAATCTTCTGTTGTCCTACCTCTCCAAAACGCCGAAGTATCAGCACTGGTATCCGATCTTTGCTGTGATGCTCGGTACAGGCTTGCGAGTAGGAGAAGCCACCGGGTTGCGCTGGTGTGATGTGGATTTGGAGGAAAAGACGATCTCCGTCAATCACACGCTGGTCAACTACGATCACCGTGAGAACAACGGTGGTAAGAAGGGCTGCTACTTCAACTGCCACTCGCCCAAAACGAAGGCTGGCATCCGCACCGTTCCGATGATGGACTTTGTGAAAGAAGCCTTTGAAAAGGAACGTGCCTATCAGGAAGAAGCAGAGATCCGCTGCACGGTAACGGTGGACGGTTACACGGACTTCATCTTTGTCAACCGCTTTGGAGAGTGCCAGCATCAGGGAACGCTGAACAAGGCCATCCGGCGAATCATCCGGGACTGCAACGATGAAGTGCTGGCGAAGAACCCGAACAGCACTGTACTCCTGCCGCGTTTCAGCTGCCACACCCTGCGGCATACCTTCACGACCCGGATGTGCGAAGCGGGCGTGAACATCAAGGTGATTCAGGATGCGCTGGGACATTCGGATATTTCCACGACCTTGAACATCTATGCGGATGTGACCAAGGAACTGCGTAAGTCTGAATTTGAAAATCTTGACCGCCAGTTCGCACAGTGGAAAGACCCTGAAGAATAAAATAAAGCGTACGCCAAATACGCCATACGCCATTTACGCCAATTCATACGCCAAACGATACAGTTCGAATAAAGGCTTGTGTAGAGATGTAAATGGAATGGCAAAATTCAACCCTTGCGGTGTAGAGTAGTATCAAGAAATAAAGGCTTATAACTGCTCGTCGATGACATCCCCACGATGAAGCCCATTGAGCAGTAAAACGTAAAAAACAAACGTAGCTTCGATTGATAAAATTCCATAAAATGTAAAATTTCTCGTTCCTGTACCAATTTTGTACCACTCTTGCGGCATGTTTTGTCAGGAATCGAAGAGATTTGGTACAAGACCACCTGTTGTCTGCAAGGATGATGGGTGGTCTTTTTTGCTGTCCTATAATAGATATTGCAGCTGTACCTTTTTCTTGAAAATGACCGGCAATGCTGTATAATATTTTTAATGACAACATTAAGTGAGGAGGATCATCTTTCTTATGAGTACCCCTTCCAATCAACTTTCCAGTCTCGACATATTGAAATCCACTGAGGAAAAAATCCGGAACTTATTCGGACTTTCTTCACTGGACACTTTTGCCTGCATGAACGAAGACGAGCTTGTTGCAAAATTTGTAGAACAGCATCAGGACAAGATTGAATCATTGACCAAGAAAAAACGAAAGAAAAAATGTTCAGGAACAAAAGTTCCGGATTACGACGCAAGTGATAAAGCTATTATAGCTGAATCCAAAGAAAACAAGGTGAAAGACCCTGTACACCATGAGCTGTGCTTCATTCGTATCACTCAGGATGAAGCCTATGCTTCGGTACGTGGGGAATCAAAGGGGCTCCATGTTTTTATCAATGACAGCGATGACGGCAAAATCAGTAATTTTAAAATTCGTCTAGTGCATGATTTTTTCATAAACTTTGTAAATATCATTGATGAAAGTGGAAATCTTATCAATTATTATTTCAATCATTCTCTGTACTTCAATGCCTTAAACTTGGGTGCTGACCCCATTTGTGTTGACTTTCTTATCCACCAAAGTGAATCATTATTGCTTAGAGATGAGCAAATTCATCAACTGGCAGAGCAGCGGGTTTATGCCAAATTAAAGACGCTATATGAAATATGGCATGAGAAAGGAACAGAACGAGTATCGGCTGAAAGTAAAGACGGTACCCAAAAGAAAAAAAGCATTCGTAAAGAACGCCTGTGTGAATACATTTATGATTTTGATTACACCGAGACGATTTCAATCATGCTCGACTTGCTTCCACTAGTTCAAAATTATAAAACAAAAAAGACACAAGAGGACTATGATGCCCAGAGGAAAGCGATTTGCAAATATTTTGAAACCTATAAGGACCAGAAAAAGGTCCACATTGTTCCAAGCTCTTTTGGCGGGCAGGATGTTCGATCGAGAGAATTTCAGAAACTTGAAGAGCCACTTCAGAGAATCCGCCTCTTTCCTTATGCCGAGGACGATTTAAATGCTTACTTAAATAATTGGTCTGCAAGAATTCGGGACATTTTATTTGAAGGCGTAAAAAGTTATGCATCACAACTCGAATGGTGGTTAAAAAAATATGAGAATGATCCTCCTGAGTACTTAAAGAAAGAACATCCAGCTGAATTTAGTGACTCTTGTGACAATCCAGAAAAGCGAAAAGAACTCATTCTGGATTGGATGGGCACACATTTCTTTTATGATGCTCTTTTACAAGATATTTTCGGTACGGCAAGCCATACAGTTATATCTAAATATTCAATTGCGAAGCTCAATACGAAAGGGTCAATTGTCAAACAATCAATAACAAACAAATAGTTCTACATAGACGGACATTGGTAAGCAATACCGATGTCCGCTTTTTTTATTTGCCACAAAAATATTTTCTTGCCACATACAAGCACCATGTTCACTCTGAAATTATGTCGAAGTATCGATAATATATGGAAATCTTGCCACATTTCCACTTTGATTTCTCCAAAAATCAGAACCTGATACATGGGCATATTAGGCGAATTTTTTTGTTTTCCGCTCAAATGTCCTCGATTTTTGAATTTTCGCTCACACCTTCAAAAAAGTCGCTCTGAACTTATTTTAGGATTTCAGGTATACTAACGCCACAATCAATCAACGCCACGCACTACACCGTTCGGTCAGTTGAACCACTCACAATGCGTACCGGGGGATGCAGCCAAGCAAGGTGAAGGGAGATTGCACCGTATGCTCACCGCATACATACCACCAGCACACCGGAACACGGTGGTGCAGGCAATCAAAAAGTAACGATGCTTCGCATTATTACCATGAAGTTGCCACGTTGCCGCTTTCAGGTGGATGTACCTTGATAATTGAATAAGTAAGCAGGCTGCAAGCCGGATGTGAAAGCGTCTGGCTGCAGCCCAAGTACCGCGGAGAGTTTCGGTGGTTTTGCACCGCCTATGTTCTCTGTGGTGTCCGCCACTCAACTGATAAGGAGAATTGCTATTATGTACAACGAAGATTCATACGACGAAACTGTAAATCCTGTCTTTGATCTCTACCGTGAGTTCAGAGCCGAGGATGAGCGGAAATCCCGTGAAGCACTTGGGGAGAATGAATCAGATAATTTCTCTGATCAAGCTTCCGAAGCAGGTGCTGATCCTTCTGGCGGTGCTGTTACAGGCACTCCTGAGAGTTGGTGCAATATGACCGGTGGCAAAGCTGTGAACATGGAATTTTTCGGTGACGAAACGGTTTCTGAACCGGACGACCCGGAAAATGCCATATACAGCGAACCCGACTATCTGGAGGAGAGGGACCATGTGGAGGCTGAAAACGCCCTCACACCTGAACCTGAAGCATGGGCTAAAGCTGTGGTTGATGTGCCCACCGACCCGAATCCCTCTGATTCCAAGGAGATGGATGCGCTGGACAAGCTGAAAGCTTTGCTTCTGGCCAATCAGCCCGGCGCTAAAGACTCCAAGGCAAAGACTCCTTCCAAGGATTCCAAGCCGGAAAAGCAGAAGGAACCGCTCCGCTTTGAACCTCCGGTCACTCCCAATGACCTGATGTTCATTGCAGACATTCCGTATGTAAGGGACGATTGCAATCCGGCACTGTGGCACTGTCTCCATAAGCTGGATAACCTGATTCCGTGGCTGCGCAGGCGTCTGCCGAAACAGGAACAGCTTGAGGTAGGCAGTGGCCCGCTGAAAGCCATTGCACAGATTTACTCTGAGCATCCGGATTACCGGGTGGACAAAGACCCATTCTGCAAGAAGGATCATGTGATTCCTGTGCAGAACGGCGTTATCAATCTGTCCGGCGGCAGGCCCGTTCTGCGTGAAGCATATGACGATGAAATGTTCGATCATGTGGTGCAGGCAGAGTTCATTCCGAATGGGCAGGTTCCCTCTTTGGAGGGCAGCTGCTTTGAGCACTTCTGCGAAACATCGTTGGGTTCCGACCCGGCCAAGCACCGGCTGCTGCTGGAGATCATCGGCTACACCCTCTGCAACACCGTCAAGGGAAAAAGTCTCTTCCTTCTGATCGGTGAGCGGGACTGTGGAAAGTCGGTGGTGATTAACCTGCTGGCGGAAATGCTTCCGCCGGACAAGATCACCAATTTTACGCTGGGGCAGTGCGGTGACAACCGAAACACACAGCAGTTGTGCAATGCCTGCGCGAACCTGTCCGGCGAAAACGAAGAGGACAGCATCAAGTCCATTCATATCCTGAAAGCCTGCACCGGCGGAGACCGTATCTCTGCCGGTCGCCGGTATAAGGATAACATTATGGTCAAGCCCTGCGTCCACTTTGTATTCGCGCTGAACCGGATGCCGGACAACCAGTCCGCCGACACCTCGGATGCGTTCTACCGCAGAATGCGCCCGCTTGTTTTCCCCTACAGCATCCCGTTTGAACAGCAGGACCCGTTTCTGCTGGACAAGCTGCTGGAAGAGAAAGACCTGATCGTGACTGCCGGCATCTGGGCTCTGCACCGGGTAATGCATGACGCGACCTCGAACTACCCCTTCACGGTTCCTGAAAGCTCCAAGGCCTTTATGGATGAGTACCGGGATGATGCAAACTCGGTACGTGCATTCATCAATGACTGCCTTGCTTTCAGTGCTGAGGAAAGCGGGTATTCGGAGGACTTTAACAAGGCTTACAAGGCCTACTGTGACCGGAATGGTCTGGAAAAGATGAGCACCAAACGGCTGATCAGCCAGATTAAATCTGTCCATAGTGGCGTGGAGCCTTTCCGCAAACAAGAAAATGGAATCCTGCGCCGTGGTCTCAGCGGCGTTGGTTTCCGGAAATAAAACATACATATTAAGATAGGAGCGTTTTACAATGAACGAAATGAAGAAGAACACCGCAGTCAACCCCACTGATATTCTGGAGAATATCAACCGCAACAAAAATGCACTGCTTCGCGCCGTGAGTTCCAACCGTGCATTGATCTACTGCTCAGCTCAGAAAGCTTCTGTTGCAGGCTGGAATTATCAGATGCCCCAAATCATTAAGGAAACCAGCTATCTGAATGTGCCGGAAAAGCCTGCGCTGGAATCGGTTGTTGATTTAATTGAGCAGGCATACCGCAAGCAGCACCGTTCTGAACTGGGGCTGAAGGTGATGCTGGAAGAATGCTTCAGCATGACAAACTGGTATCAAACCCTTTACAGCCGGTATGAAAACTTCAAAGAAGGACACGCGCGTGACCTGACCTGCATCAACCGGGATCTTCTGCTGACCCTTGAGACGATGCTGAGCCTCTGCATCAACAGCTATTATCAGTCCACCTTTGTCCTTCACCTGAAGGAAGCGGTCGATGAGCTGAACCGGGTTGTTGCACAGGCTGCTGAACAGTAAAATTTGTGTCCTCAGATGCCGATTGGTGTCTGGGGACATATTTATATAAGAATATTATAATTTTTTGCAAATTTGATTGTATTTTTTAGGTCATATCCGTTCCCATACGGAACTATATCCTTAAATTATTTGAATCACTTTTGCGACACAGAAAATAGTGAGAGATTATGATAAACAGCAGCATTCATACCGTTGAACTGTATAAACGGGTATGCTATTCCGAGCAGCTTGCCCTCTCCCGTACCATGAAACGCCTTGGAGTTCCATCCTATTCTAAAGGCCACGGTTTCGTTTATGTACTGGAAGGACGAGAGAGCACCGGGATCACATCCATGGGACTGTTTAGTCACTACAGCAAAGCACTCGGATACAATGTGGACTTCCATCTGGAAATCGCCCTGAACCCGATGCATGCTGTCTGTGATACTGCACAGAAAAATGCAAAGGCAATCAGCCCCGATCTGCTTCCCGATGCACTGGCAGCGGTACTTTTCTCTGCTGACCAGATGTTCAGACTTGACCTTTTGGATGATGTAAGTCTTTCGCGGGTCGATTTCTGCACAGACCTGAAATTCGACCGGCAGGAACAGGCAGATGAATATATCCGCCTGCTGAAAAAAGTGCCCTGCAAACGGGTTCTTCGGGAGGTTCTTCACTGGGACAGTACGCAGCGCCGTTGGGTTCCCTATTCGGAGTCCAAATTAGTACGCTGTGGTTCCTATGAGTTTCAAATCTACCCGAAGCAGCCGCAGATGCTGACACGTGGTCTGTCCGGGGCAGAGTATGCCAAAGGCGTTGTCCGGATCGAGCTCCGGGCGGGACGGAAAAAACTGAAGTCCTTACATTATAAATATGCCGCTCTTCTGAACCCCTGTGAAAACTGGTGTCAGGAGCTCATGGTCATGGCAGGGCTTTCAGGCAAAATTATAGAAGGGATGATGATTGACATGCTGGGCACCGGCGATTTTTACCCCATGAAGACCATTCTGCAAAAAATCGATGCATCCGGCTTCTATGCCTGCACGAAGCAGCAGATGAAGCGGGTCCTCGACTACTTTCCCCTTCACAGCAGTAGGGAAGATGCGCTGAAGCACCTTGGTCTGTCACAAAAGCAATGGCGGGAAGTGGTGAATCACTTTTCAAAAATTGGGTGCTGCCCGATTCCAATTCCCACAAGAGCGTGTCAGCCATGGTATCCCGGTGTCACAAACTGGGATGCTTACTTCGGTACAGTCTGAAAATCACGTATCTGCAATATTATAAAGTATATATTATATACCCGACCGTATATCAACCATACCAGAAAAGGAGTGTTATTTATGGAAGCTATTGAAATGCCCATCGTCCCCAAGGAACCTATCCACTATACCCGTGACAAGGGTGTGGTGCCCATCAGCCAGAAGTGCGTCCTCACACTGGAAGAGGCCGCGCAGTACAGCAACATCGGCATCCACAAGCTGCGCGAAATCAGTGATAACGAAAACTGTAAATTCGTGCTGTGGAATGGCAAGAAGCGGCTCATAAAGCGGAAGAAGCTGGAAGAATATCTGGATAACTGCTACTCGATCTGAGCTGTTGTACATCGGGCTGGGCCTTCGGGTTCCAGCCCTTTATTATAATATAATAAGGAGAATGTTACGATGAAAGACCGTAGGACTAAGAAGCGTGTCAAACTTAGAAAAGGTGAAGTGGAACGTGCGGATGGCTATTATGTTTACCGTTGGACAGCACCTGACGGCAAACGGCACGGAGTTGTCGCCAAAACGCTAGACGAACTTCGCATCAGAGAGGATGAGATTCAGCGCGACCAGCTGGATGGGCTTAAGACTATTACCCGTGATGTAACGCTGAACACGATTTATCTTCTATGGAAGAAGAACAAGCGAGGCCTGAAAGATAACACCCTCACCAATTACTGCTATATGTATGAGTTGTTCGTGAAGGATGATTTGGGGCAACATCGGCTCCGGGAAATCCGGCGTTCCGATGTGAAAGCCTTTTACAACAAGTTGGTGGAACAGCGTGATCTGAAGATCAATACGCTGGAAATCATCCACAATGTCCTGCATCAGATTTTGCAGGTGGCGGTGGATGATAACTACATCCGGCAGAATCCAAGCGACCGGATTCTTAGTGAGCTGAAGCGTTCCAGCTGCTACGAGGAGCCGCATAAACGAGCCCTGACCATTCAGGAGCAGGAGCTTTTTCTGAATTACCTGCGGAAAGAAGGCAACCCCTATCATCATTGGTATCCTGTCTTTGCCGTGATGGTTGGTACTGGAATGCGCGTAGGCGAGGTCACGGGTTTGCAATGGGAAAATGTTGATTTTGAAGAAGAAGTCATTACTGTTGACCATACGCTGGTCTACTATAACCACCGGCAGGAGATTGAAAATACAGGCTGCACCTTCAATGTCCACAGTACCAAGACCGAAGCGGGTACGCGCCAGATTCCGATGCTGCCTGAGGTAAAAGAAGCCCTTCTGATGGAAAAGGAATATCAGGGGCTGACCGACACCCATTGCACCTCCAGTATTGACGGCTATAACGATTTTATCTTTGTCAATCGCTTTGGTGCAGTGCAGCATCAGGGTACACTGAACAAGGCTCTGCGGCGCATCATCAGGGACTGCAATCAGGCTCAACTGGACTCCGGCAAGGAAAACCCTGTCCTGCTGCCTAATTTCAGCTGCCACTCCCTGCGGCACACTTTCACTACACGACTGGTGGAAGCCGGTGTCAACATCAAGGTGATTCAGAACCTCTGCGGCCATACGCGGTCGGACATCACCCTTGATATTTATACCACCGTCACCAAGGAGCTGAAACTGCGTGAGTTCGGCAACTTCTCGGAGAAGATGGCCCAGCAGCGTGCAGAACTGGACAAGATGAATGCCGCCTCTGCTGAGGACAGCGAATAAAACAATGAAACCAGAACAACAGGCTTACCTCAAATGCCTGTCGTTCTGGCTTTCTTTTTTGCATATTTATTGTCACTCATCAAGCACTGCCTGCTCACCCTCTTCCATGTAACGCAGCAGCTCATTTTTTCGTATACGCCACTTTCTGCCGACCTTAAAAGCGGGAATCTCTCCGCTTTGCAGACGGAATAGCAGCTGGTTGCGACCGATACGTAAAATCTCCTGAACCTGCTTGAAGTCCAGAAGATACGGATAATTTTCAAGCACAGATAACACCTCTTTTTCTATGTTTTCTTAAAGAAGTGTTGTTTGATACGGTTTAATACAGTACCTCTTTATAGCTCAGAACACAGGCAAACCAAACTGGACAGTAAAAATTGTAGAACCCTGAAAACAGCCTGCCTGCCAAACACAATTCGTCTGAACCCTATTTGAAAATATATATTATACCCCTGTATGATGCACGTCCGGCAGAACCGGCTGCTGCGGAACATAGGAAAGGAGCATAGAATTTCAGAATCCGGTGCTTAAAATCAGGAGGTATATCATGAAAAATTTACACACCGAAAAATTATTTGACAGACTGCTCGTTCAGAGCATGGAGGATGCACTATCTAATCTTCCACCTTGGCAGGAGACGGAAATCAGCCGCAAAGCCGAAGATGTTCTGGCATCCCTGCCCAAAGAGCAGAACGACTGCTTGCATAATTATCTGAACGAACTGGCTGAACAAGAAGCCGCCGAAAAGCAAGCTCTCTACTTACAGGGTATTCTGGATGGCATTGCGCTTACTGGCATTGTTCAGTTGGAGCAGCACATTGCCTACGGATGTTGGGAGAAGTTCCAAAAGCAAATTCTTCGAGAAAATCATTTACGTCCCGATTACAAAAAGTAAAAATCGAGGCACAAATTGATAATTCTAACTAAAAAGGAGCAACTATTATGAAATCAAATTTTAAGGCGCAGGTAGATACGTTTGAACTGATCGGTAAGTACCATGGAAACATCAGCCGGGTGATAAAGAATCTGCTTGACTTGACGGACGGTGGGGAACTCATTCGCAAAAACGAAAAGGAAAAATTTGAATGGAATCGGAAAGGGTTGACTATTGAAATCTATAAAGACAAGCATGAGCAAATGGCTTTCATCAGAATTTTTGTTGAATTACCGATTCTTTTGGACATAGAACCGCACGAACCGGTAGAGTTAACTCCAGAATTGGTCAGCCAAGCAGAAAACAAAATACTGGATATTCTGCAACGAATTGGTATTTGGGACTTAGCACCTAGTGCGCAGTGGAAGATGAACATAGTTCGGCTGAGCAAGGATTTTTATGTTGAACATGATCCTCACCTGCTTATAAAGATTATAGAATACTATGTAAATATCAAAGACGGCAGACAATCCTGTGAAAAAGAACGCCTTCAAGCAAAATATTCCGCATCTGAAGTAAACTCGATTGAATTTTGTGATGATGGTGTCTATCACACATTGAGCATTATTCAGAAAAACGTACTGTCGAAGGAAGCTGATGCTACTGTAGGCGGATTTTCTCAAACACCAACGCACAGGGTACAATATAAAATTGTCTGTTACCGCAAGGAGTTGACCTGTTTTGAACAGCATCACGCTGATTTAAGAGAAAATTGTGACCTTAGAAGCAAATTTGTTTCAAGGTATCTGACTCAGCTAAATAAGGCTGCACTTAAAATTCTTCAGGATGAGGCTGTAGCCTATTTTGATTCCTATTCGTGGGGAATTTCCGATACCGTACATGAGCGGATGAAAAAATTCTCCGAAAGGACAGGCATCAATTTTAGCCAAGAAGTTCTGAGCAAGATAGAGAATTATCTGATTATGGTCAATACAAATGACATTGCTGGCATTGTAGACGGTTTGCTGAGTATGGGGCTATCAAATGCAGCGGCGTTGGATGCGATATTTGAAAAGCTTGCCTTGAACAGTCTGGTGATTCCAGATGATATTTTGGAACCAGAGGAGCGGAAGCTTTTCCCCTATCCAAGTCTGGAGCTACTGCTTCAGGACAAAGTTTGTGAAGAAAACTTATAACCAATCAAAAAACAAGGCAGTCAGAGGTGTAAATTTATCACCTTTGACCGCCTTGCTTCTTTCTGATCCTTTGTTCAGTTGTTCCCAGATGCTTTATAGTGTTCTTGCCTGTCCTTCAGCCCTTGCATATAGGCCAAGGCAAGCTGCTTGCTGGTTTCGTCGAGTTTATCCCACTCGGTCAGAAATTCACATTGGTCTTTATTGAACGCCACTGTTTCATCATCCAGTGCGAAGAACTGCGCCAGCGTGATACCGAATCCTGCGCACAGCTTTTGCAGTGTGTGGACTGTCGGCGCATTGGTTTTCCGCAGCATGGTGCTCAGGGTCGAATACGGGATGTCCGCTTCTTTTGCAAGACGGTAATATGTCCATGAGCGAAGATCACATAGCTCCTGAATCCGGGCAAGAACATCAAAATCTTCCACAATACCGTCCTCCTATGGGTAAGAATTGTTCTGATACTGTTATTCTACCCATTGGAGAACGGAAGTCGAAGATGTTAAAAGACGCGACAATTTGGTTGACTATATAGCGTAAAACAGCTATAATCTGAGGAAAGAACAGCGTTTCTTCGGTATAGTTTGACCAATAACGGCAATTCAGCCAAAAAGGAGGCTTCAACCATGTCAGATTTTGGATTATTGATTCTCTGGATTATTTGCGCAGTTATTGTGAATCGGCTCTACCACAAACTGTTTTCTGTGTTCTATTTTAGCTTTGGTGCAATCATCCGAGAACTGATTTTTACCATCGGAATCTCCGGCCTTTTGACCGCAGCCATTATTGGACTCGTATTTTAACACGTTAATTCATTGATTTTGGAGGAATCATATGAAAGACTACTATAAAATTTTGCAGATATCACCAGATGCCGCACCCGAAGTAATTCAGATGGCCTATAAAGCACTGGCCAAAAAATATCACCCCGACTTAAATCCAGACAATGCAGAGCAGGCGCAGGAGCAGATGAAAGAGCTGAATGAGGCTTTTGAGGTTCTCTCCAACCCAGAAAAACGTGCTAGATATGATGCAGAACAAAAATCTGCTGAATCCGCATCGGCCTCGACGGCATCGCAAACTCAAGCGGGCACCAGTACGCAGAAGCCGCCTGAACATAAATCTTCTCAGCATTCTTCTCCTGAGAAAGAAAAAACTCCCCATTCACCGAAAGCAACCGAAAGTACTTCAGATTCATCCAAAACATCTTCCAGCCAGTCAAATGCCCACTCATTTGGTTTTATGGATTTTCTGGATATTTTCCTTAGCATCGTTTTAATTTTCTTTGTTGGCCGATTTGCTATCAAATTCTTTAAGAGCATTGACTCCGATACATCTTCCCATACAAGCACCTCACAGAGTGTTGAAGACACTACTGGACAACCTCAAGCTGATTCAATCAACTATACTTGGGAACAGTTTTCCGACTTTGGTAGTACCTACTCCTTCTCTGAAAATCCCTACTATGTGGATGGCATCTCTCGTTATGTTGATATGGTCAACACTTTTTACAGCAGCCTGAAGACCTCCAGCAGCAAGCAGGATGTGAGCCAAACGACCTTAGAACAAGCCATGAAGGATGCTGGCGTATCTCACTCGCTTATCAAAAAGCTGTTAAGCAAACAGGGTGCCGACATCTTACAAGACAGCGATTTTTACCGTATGAATGAAAAATCCGACACTGGCCTTGTCACCTCTCTTTTCGACAGTGATCGGGAGCGTGCCTATTTAGAGGTATCCTCCACTGCTAAGGATGCTATTTCTTCGGATGATGCAATTTTGTTCTACTTTGGCGACCTGAAAGATAACAAGCCTGATGGAAACGGTGCTATATTTTCCTATAGTCAAGCAACAGGACTTTCCTTCGGCTATGCTGGACAGTTCAAGGAAGGAAAAATGTCAGGCAAAGGCATTACATTCAGCCATTACAGATTCGGATATTCGCTTGCTGAATCTGGTGAATATGAGAAAAACCAGCTGAATGGCAGCGGCACCCAGTATCGTTACGATGACAGCACCATAATCTACCAATTCTATCAGGATAAATTTGCTGAATACTCAAATACCGTTCTCTCTGCTAAGTCTGAGGAAGAAAAAAAGAAACTGTTTGAGCATATCTTGGAGAAAAATCCTGCGGTTGAGCTTTTCCTGACTGCAAGCAGTTACGATTTCAACCGCACGACCATTGATTTTAACGAAGCGGTTATCTGCCCTTATATCGAGTATAAAGGCAATTTCAAATATGACAGATACGATGGTAAGGGTAAATTCTATGCTCCGGGCGGATGGCTTGCCTATGATGGTGCTTGGGGCAACGAAAAGTACAACGGCAAGGGCACACTTTACAATGATGATGGCTCCGAACGCAAGAAAGGTGACTTCAAGTATGAAGAAATCAGCGATGACCTGACCCTTGTAACGCTCTCTTACGCTCTCTCAGCTTCCTATGATAGCTTTTCGTTGGACGAACTGTTTGCAACAGATGCTTCTGAACTAGCATCTTCTGTCAATCCAAATGATATTCCCGCTGAATCCGATAGTTCGAGTACTGAAATCATAGCTTCAGAAAGTTCATCTACTTTCTCCGATACCAATGTTACATCTGTCCCCGTTGTGGACGCGGACTCTCCTGCATCGACTGCGACTACTATTTTTGAACCTCCTTATGAAATAGCAGGGCATTATTGGAACGACAAGGCCAATAGTGATGCTTATATTTCCATCTATTCTTCCCCAGACGGAAACAAAGTAGGAAATATCGACATTCCATCAAACGGTTTTTCAGGTACAATATGTTTTAATGCTACAGACTACTATGATGTCATCGCCAATGACGGGGAAACATGGAATTTGGCAATTTGTCGTTATTTTGATGGAAGAATAGGCTTTTCCCTCTATGCTGATCTTCCTTCGGGCGAATTCAAATCTCTAGGAGACTATGACATGACCGAACACTATTCAAGTTAAAGTCAACAATTCGTACCATCCAATTCTTAAAGTATATATTATATCTCTGAAACAGCACGAAGCTATTCCACACAGCTTCGTGCTGTTTTTATTTTACCCATCGAAAGGAGTCTGCTATGGAATCTCTTGACCCTCAGATTATCGTCCACATCATCGAAGTTGCCGCTGAGGTGCTGATTGCAATTTTCAGCGACGAAGAATAATCACAATTCAAAATTAGGAGGAAATTACTATGTCCGCAAATGTTGAAACTATGTTCTCTGTCCGCGAAACCCCTTGGCACGGCCTTGGCCGTATTGTGATGGATGCCCCTGCAAGCCGTGAAGCCTTGGAACTGGCTGGTCTGGATTGGCAGGTGGAGAGCCGCAATATCTATTCCGGCACGGGTGCTATGATTCCCGGCTATCGCGCAAATGTCCGCAGCACCGATGATGCTGTTCTGGGTGTGGTGTCTGACCGCTACCGCATTGTGCAGAACGAAGAAGCGTTCCAGTTCACCGATGACCTGCTGGGTGAAGGCGTTACTTATGAAACTGCCGGTTCTTTGCAGGGCGGCAAGAAAGTCTGGATGCTGGCAAAGCTGCCGGAGAAGTACATCATTGCCGGAGATGAAGTGACCCCGTATCTTGTGTTCTTCAACAGTCACGATGGCAGTTCTGGTGTGAAAGTAGCCATGACCCCGGTTCGTGTAGTCTGCCAAAACACCTTGAATTTGGCTTTGGGTACTGCAAAGCGCATCTGGACTGCTCGCCATACCGAAAATGTTCTGCTCCGGGTGCAGGACGCTCGTGAAACCTTGCAGCTTGCCAACAGCTATATGGGGGAACTGGGCAAAGGCATCCATGAGCTGACCACCATCAAGCTGTCTGACCGCAAGGTGCAGGAGTTTATCAACGAGTTTTTCCCTGTCACTGAAGATCTGACCGATGGCCAGCGGAAGAACAACCTGCGCTTGCAGGAAGATTTGAAGGCTCGCTATTATAATGCACCCGATCTGGAGTGGGCCGGCAAGAATGGATGGCGGTTCGTGAACGCGGTTTCCGACTTTGCCACCCATGCAGACCCCATCCGTAAAACTCGCAACTACAACGAAAACCTGTTCCTGCGCACCGCAGAGGGCAATCCCATGATCGACAAAGCCTACAAGATGGTGCTGGCAGCAGCATAAAGGAGGACGTATGAACGATGTGAGCAATCGGGCTGTCCGGGAATTTTCTGAGTTCCTGAACAGCATCGAAGCCGATTTTCCAAAGCCAACTTGTACCACGGCATACGAGATCACGATGAAAAGCACCATTGTCAGTGCCTTGATTACGCTGGACACCGAAAAGCAGATGGACGAGCGTTTCTGGAACCATCTCCGGGTGCAGCGGAACATTCTGGATTTCCTGTATGCCCTGTGGCTGGACGATGACCGTACCTTGGTGGATGAGTTTTCCACGATTATCAAGGACTTGGTGGAATATGATTTCTCTATCGTAGAAGAGCAGATGAAAGAGAGGTTGAACATTGCATGAAACGACTTGTATCCACACGGAACTTGTCCAAAGAAGATTGGCTCCGTTATCGCAAATGCGGCATTACCGGCACGGATGCCGGGGCTATCCTTGGCCTGAATCCCTATCGCTCCGCATTTCAGGTGTACCACGATAAAATCAGCGATACCATTGAAAATATCGACAACGAAGCCATGCGGCAGGGTCGTGACTTGGAGGATTATGTGGCGCAGCGGTTTACCGAAACAACCGGTCTGAAGGTACGCCGTGCAAACGCTATCTACCAAAGCGAGGAACATCCGCTGCTTCTGGCAGACTTTGACCGCCTGATTGTTGGGCAGAAAGCAGGATTGGAGTGCAAGACGGTTTCGCCGTTTTCTGCGGATAAGTGGGCGGATGGGAAAATCCCAGCTCATTATCTGGCGCAGGTTGATCACTACTTAGCCGTCAGCGGTTTCGACTGCTGGTATGTGGCGGCTCTGATTTTCGGCAGAGAGCTGGTGATCCACAAAATCGTGACGGATAAGCAGGTGATTTCTGACCTTATTGATAAGGAAGAGCGTTTCTGGATGAGCCATGTTGTGCCCCAGATTCCCCCTGCACCCAACGGTTGCGATTGTGACACCCAGCAGATCAACCAGCTTTATGAGGTAGACAACCGGGATAAGACCGCTGACCTGAGTGCCTTGCATGGACTTCTGGATAAGCGGCAGGAGCTTTCTGACCAAATCGAGCAGATGGAACAGGAGAAAACGGCCATCGAGCAACAGGTCAAGCTGCAAATGCAGGATGCCGCCTATGGCACAGCACCGGGCTATAAGGTATCGTGGGTATCCTCCGAAAGCAAGCGTGTGGATTCCCAGCGTTTGAAGCAGGAACAGCCGGATATTTTCAATCGGTACAGCAAAAATGTAAGCAGCCGCAGATTCACCATCGTTCATGCGGCATAACATTTGTAATTGGCGGCAGGGAGTAAATGCTCTGCCGCCTTTTTTCTTGGAGGTTTGATTATGGCGACGGAAAATCCATTTGAGAAATTATTCGGAATCGACTTCAAAGATCATCTGGAAGTAAAGAAGTCTGGCAATACCGAGCTAAAATATGTGAGCTGGGCGTATGCATGGGCAGAGGTGAAAAAGCTGTACCCCGCTGCCAGCTACGAGGTCAAGAAATTCAACGGCCTGCCCTATGTTTATGACCCCATAACCGGCTTCATGGTGTATACCTCGGTCACGATTGAGGGCGTTTCGCACGAAATGTGGCTGCCTGTACTGGATGGCGCAAACAAAGCCATGAAAGCTGTGCCTTACACCTATACCACCCCGAAATGGGACTACAATCCGCAGACCCGCCGCCGTGAAAAGATCGGCATGGAAGAACGCACCGTAGAAGCAGCCTCCATGTTCGATGTGAATAAGGCTATCATGCGGTGCTTGGTGAAGAACCTTGCTATGTTCGGTCTTGGCCTCTATGTCTATGCCGGAGAGGATTTGCCGGAAGATGCCGCACCGCAGCCGGAGGCAGAACCCCAAAAGCAGCCGAAACCGAAATCCACCAGCCAAAAGCCGGAACAGCCGCCTATGCCCTGCATCTGCGCCCGGTGCAACCAGCCCATCAAGAGGGTCAAGCTGAAGGATGGTTCCATCATGCAGGCCGCAGAGTTTGCCGCTACCCATGAGGGAATGTGCGCAGACTGCTATAAGGCATCCAGATTGAACGTAGCATAAGGAGATTCTAAAGTGAAAGAAGCAAAAATCAAAGTCCTTGCGCTCCTGCCGATGGAACTGCCAAAGGAAGTCGAACTGGACAACACCCTTGAAGCCATGCAGAACTTTGTTGGTGGGCTGATCGAATGCATTCCGCTGACCGATACCGGTTCCGAAATCACTTTGGTCTGCAATGATGAAGGTAGGCTGCTGAACCTGACGCCCAACCGTCTGCTCTGGAATGGAGCGGATTATCTTGCCGGCCCCGGTTTCATTGCAGGAACTGATGGTGAAGGGAATTTGACTTCGCTGCCGCCGCAGGAAATGGACTATTACGCTAAAAAATTTCGTGCATTTTTGATTGCACTTTAAGGAGGCTTTTCTGTGACTTTTGATGCAATGACCCAACGCTATGAGGAAATCACCGTCTGCGACAAACCTGCGCTGTTCACCAGTGTCCGCATTAAGCGGGATTCTGTCCCTGCTGGTCTGTACGCTTACGATGTCCGGCATGATGATGACTGCCGGGGTATCCTCTGCGAGATTGCTCCCTTTATCATGGTCAACCACTGGGGAACAATTATCCTTGCAGAGCCGTTGAAACTGCCCGATGATGGGCGGCGGTACATTGACGAGGAAACTAACTGGAATTATTCTCCGTTGGATGCAGAACATGCCCCTTGCAAGACCATACAGGATTTTCAGAACCGTTATTGTGTCTAAATAGACTGTACCCTAACTGGACAAGGCTTTCAGCTTAAAAAGTTGTCTAGTTAGGGTTCTTTTTTGCATTATTGAACAGAATGTCCACAGGGTCAGACCCAAATGGACAATTTGAAAGGAGAAAGCCTATGAATATAGCTTATGTTCGGGTTTCGACCATAGAACAGAACGAGGCCCGACAGGTGGAAGCTCTGCGTGTCCACCAGATTGACAAATGGTTCAAAGAAAAGGTGTCTGGCAAGGACACCAACCGCCCCCAACTTCAGGCAATGCTCGAATTTGCCAGAGAGGGCGACACCATTTACATTCATGATTTCAGCCGCCTTGCTCGCAGCACTTCCGACCTGCTCAAACTGGTGGAGACTTTGCAGGCTAAAAATATCCGCCTTGTCAGCAATAAGGAAAACATCGACACCCACACGCCTACGGGAAAACTGATGCTGACCATGATCGCCGCTATCAATGAGTTTGAACGGATGAATCTGTTAGAGCGTCAGCGGGAAGGCATTGCTATTGCCAAACGGAAAGGCATCTATAAAGGTCGGAAGCCTGTCTCTATCTCACCAGAAGAATGGCAAGCCGCTTATTCTGATTATTGTACTCGGAAAATCAATAAAGTACGGATGGCAAATCGACTTGGAATTTCAAGAACAACATTAGATAAATTGCTAAAGAAGGTCTAAATATTTGAGTGACCGCTCCAAATTTTGAATCGTCTTGAGCCAGAATGCGCTACCACCAATATGGCAGCACATCTGCCTCAATCCCATTCAAAACATACCGCGGTCACTCAAAAGAGAATTAGGTAGAATGAGAATTTTATAATTTCGAAGGAGAAAATATGGCAAAGAATTGGAAACATACCAAAAAGCTACTGGAGAACCTGCTCTGCAATAAGCTGAAAGGCCGCATTACTTACCAACTCCACTGCTACCGCCCTGACGATGATTGGACGGGCTATCTTGAGATCCTGTTGGATAAAAAACCGATTTTTAGGGCTGGCAGCTGTCTCGCAAAAAATCCGAACTACTGTGTCCACATGTCCGAGGCTGAAATCCGCCGCATCATGATGAAGTACCTTAAAGCCGATTCTGTCAACGGGTCTGCCGGAGTCAACTCTACCAGTATCCGCACCGCTACTGGATTCATTTGCTCCTACATCCGTAATTGTCAGCGTCAAGAACAGGGGCGAATCTTTCTTGAAGATGTTATGGTAATGCTTGGTGAATATCTCAGCTCCGATATTGAAACCAACTTGAAGTCCAGCTCGCCCTTCATCAACGCTCTTTCCGTTCTTGACCGCAGGGTTGGCAAACGTAGGTTGCAGAAGATAGCTGACAGGGGTAGCAGCGTTGCGCCGAAGTGGGCGTGGCCGTTTTATGAGGCAAGATTTGAAGCGGAAGGGATAAAGTGTGCTTGGAATTTCAGTTTATAAAAAATTTCTGTTGTCTGGCGTGCTCTAGTTCGGTATAATAGATACAATAACAGACTATTAGATAAGGAGGCCTTAGCATGGGCAGTTATTTGAATCCGGGCAACAAAGGCTTTCAGGAAAGTCTGAACTCGGAAATCTATGTAGATAAAACTGGTTTGATTGAAAATGTCAACGCTGTTTTGAATACCCGGCAGAAGTTTATCTGTGTCAGCCGTCCTCGGCGTTTTGGTAAGTCGATGGCTGCGGATATGCTGGCTGCCTACTATGACCGTGGCGAAAATTCAGCATCGTTGTTCGATTCTCTGAAAATTAGTAAGGCAGCATCCTATCAGCAGCACTTGAACCAGTATGATGTTATCAAGGTCAATATGCAGGAATTTCTCAGCATGACCCACAGCATGGATGAAATGTT
>OGZV01001307.1_pt1 | contig 23591 bp, 18 predicted proteins | sample 1576861 | NCBI WGS metagenome assembly OGZV01 (sample SAMEA3541501, study PRJEB24748) | human gut metagenome | biome: human gut; feature: human-associated habitat; material: faeces | place: China | collected 2012
ATCAAATCATTCTTTGGGACAATTTGATTTTCTTAGTTATCAAGCTTATAATATGAGTGAATTGTAGCGAATTAAATTTATCTTTTGTTTTTATTTTCGTCTTACTTATAGAAAGAAGGTAGACAAATGAAAGTATCATTGAGGCTAATACTAGGAATCTGTTTCTTAATAGGAGCCTTACTCTTTTTCTGTCGAGGAGAGAATCACTATGCACTGATTTTTGTTTTGGTTGGTGCCTTGTATCTCTACAAGGGTCTGAGTTGAGGGTTAAATCATCGTAATCAACTTCTCTATATCTCGTATCGAATGAATAAGGTTTTTAGTGACATGAATGTCACTATTTTTTTCTTTTCGAAAACTATAGAATGATTTTATAGCTAAAAAAAGAAGAGAAGGTCTCACTAAAGATGATTGATTATATTTTGTCATTCTTTATATCAAACAAGAAAGCTTTGGCAATACTCTTTATGATAATTTGCTTGGCTTTTATTTACCCTGGCATGTTTACATTTTTGTATTTTGAAGGCAAGGATTTTGGACGTAGCCTCGTTAACTCAATCTTATCTTAGTAAAGTGTGACACCTCTTAGGAGGTGTTTTTCTAATGCGTTGAACTATTGAAGGCTAGTATGTTCAGTGTTACAATAATGGCAATGAAAAAGAAAAGGTTTAGAAATCGTTAATGTTTACCAACAATTCCAGAATTATTTTCCTTAATAGGTTTTTGTCGCTGATTATCGAGTACGGCTATGCGATAGCACTGAGTATTATCTTCTCTAAAATCTCGGTGGACTATGTCTTAGGGCTATGGATTGCCAAATTCTTAGGAGGGATTCTTGCCAATGTGGGACATCAATTTGTAGGAAAAATCACAAATAAAAAATATGTTTTGATTGGTATTGAACTGCTTAAGGCAGTCTGTCTGGCTTTGATCTATCTTGCCATGGGTAGTGTTTTTGTGTTTGCTTTGGTGGTTTTGACTGAAGTGCTGACAACTTACTTTAACAGTTTGTTGTCCTCAGCGGTGCCCGTGCTTGTTAAAAAAGCCAACTTACAAAAATTTAACAGTACCTATACCATGATTGGGTCAGCTTCCTATTTCTTAGCACCTATGATAGTTGGTTTTTGGGGTAGCCTTGATTTAGGGAGCTTGTTTTTGGTTTACAGTGTGCTAACGCTACTAGCAACCCTCTTATTGTTTAAACTGGGACCGATTATTTTTGACCGTGAGAATGAATCAGAAGAGGAGGTTTCTTCCAGTCAAGGTAGTCCTATTTTTGGAAGGCAGAGTGTCGTCCTTAAGATGGTTATGATGACTATACTCTTACAGTCAGTGGGTGTCTTATATGATGCTTATGAGGTTATCTTCCTGACCAAAGATGTCGGTATTTCTAGTCAGTCCTATTCTTTCTCTCTGTCCTTCTTGGCCATTGCCTTTCTAGCAACGAGTTCAATTCTATCTTTCAAAAGTCTCACTAAATACTCCCCTATGACCGTTTACTTGTTAGGCTCTCTTGTCTATTTGGGTTATGTTGTCGTCTTTCCATTCGTACCTAACCTACCGACTGTTTTGCTTAGCTATATCTTTTTAGCAGTTGGCCAAACGATATCTGGAATCTCGCAAAATGTTTACCTGCAGGAGAAGTTGAATCCCTTACAACTTAACAATCTTTATTTGAAAATCGAAGTCTTGAATCAGGTTTTGACAGGGATTGTTGTATTTGTCAGTGGTATGCTTATCAAGAGAGGTCTGCAGGTCACTACGATTTATTTGGGATACAGTCTTCCAGTCATTATACTCGTCTTGGGAATAATGCTTATGACTAAACTGTATCAGAAAAATCTAAAGTCATAATTTTTTGCCTAAGATAATGAAAGTCTTCCAAGGTCCTTGAAGTGGTCTTGGAAATTTTTTAAAAAATAAATCTACAAATGTAAACAAAACCCTTGACACGTTTTCACGATAGCGTTAAAATAAATCTACAAACGTAAACGAATAACAATATTCAGAAAGGAGCTATCATGCTGACAATTTCATCTGCAGAATGGGAAGTCATGCGAGTGCTCTGGGCTAAGGGGCAAGCGACTTCTTCAGAGATTATAGCGATTCTAGCTAAGAAGCTAGACTGGTCGGCTTCGACAGTTAAGACCTTGCTTGGGCGTTTGGCGGACAAGGGTTACCTAACTAGTCAGCGTCAAGGACGAGGGTTTATCTATCAAGCCAGCTTGGGTGAAGATGAAGCGAATTTTCAAGCTTTAGAGACAGTTTTTGACAAGATTTGTTTGACCAAACACAGCGACTTGTTGGGTCAACTCATCGAGAAGACGCCGATGACACAAGCTGATGTGGACAAGTTACAGGCCTTGCTTTTAGCAAAAGAACCTGTGGATCAGGTGGTTTGTGACTGTGTGCCTGGCCAATGTGCTTGTGGGCATTATATGGAGGTGATATAGGAAATGGCAAAAGAAACCTTTGTGGTTAATGGGATGACCTGTGCATCCTGTGTAGCCAACGTTGAAAATGCTGTTAATAAGTTGGATGGTGTGGACAAGGCTGTGGTTAACCTAACCACCGAAAAAATGTCTGTGGACTATGCTGGGGATAAGGTTAGTCCAGAAGCTATTGAAAAAGCTGTGGCTGACGCTGGTTATGAGGCCGAAGTCTACAATCCAGATACAGCTAAAAGTCAGGAAGAACGTGAAGAAGACAAGATTCACAAGGTGCGTGAGCGTCTCATTTGGTCATCAGTCTTCACCATTCCTCTCTTTTATCTAGCTATGGGGCCAATGGTCGGTCTACCTGTGCCAAACTTCTTGTCTCCTCATCATGCAGCTTTGACTTATGCCTTGGTGTTGCTAGTTTTGACAGTGCCCGTCATGTGGTTAGGCCGTTCTTTCTATAGTAATGGTTTTCGTACCTTGGCCAAGGGTCATCCTAACATGGATGCCTTGGTAGCCTTGGCAACTTCGGCGGCCTTCCTTTATAGTCTTTATGGTACTTACCACATTTCTTTGGGGCATGCCCATCACGCCCACCAACTTTATTTCGAGTCGGTGGCTGTTATCTTGACCCTGATTACTCTAGGTAAGTACTTTGAAACCCTCTCTAAGGGTCGAACTTCAGAAGCCATCAAGAAACTCATGCACTTGTCAGCCAAGGAAGCAACTGTCCTTCGTGATGGTAAGGAAGTCAAGCTTCCTGTGGATAAGGTTGTTCTTGGTGACCATATTGTGGTCAAACCTGGGGAAAAGATAGCCGTGGATGGTCGAGTGATTTCTGGTAGCTCATCTATTGATGAGAGTATGCTTACAGGTGAGTCCCTTCCTATTGAAAAATCAGCTGGTAAACCAGTTTTTGCAGGTTCTATTAATGGTCAGGGTAGCTTGATTTATGAAGCTGAAAAGATTGGTAAGGACACCTTGCTTTCCCAAATCATCAAATTGGTTGAGGATGCCCAACAAACTAAGGCACCGATTGCCAAGATTGCCGATCAGGTGTCAGCGGTCTTTGTTCCCGTTGTTATGGCCATCGCCCTTGTATCTGGCCTCTTCTGGTACTTTGTCATGGGACAAACCTTTACCTTCGCTATGACTGTAGCAGTTAGCGTCTTGGTTATTGCTTGTCCATGTGCATTGGGACTTGCGACACCGACAGCCATCATGGTTGGTACAGGGCTTGGTGCCGAGCATGGTATTCTCTACAAGCGTGGGGATGTGCTCGAGTTAGCTCACAAGGCTGATGTCCTCGTTTTTGATAAGACAGGAACCATTACTCAGGGTAAACCTCAGCTCGTTTCTAGCTATACTTATGGAGATAGCAGAGCAGCCTTGCAGCTTTTGGCATCCTTGGAAGCCAAGTCTGAACACCCTTTGGGTCAAGCCATCCTTGTGGCAGCAGAAAATGCTAACTTGGAATTGTTGGAGATGGACAATTTCTCAAGTTTGACTGGACGAGGACTAACTGCCAGCTATGCAGGAAAAACTTATCTAGCTGGGAATCAAACCCTAATGACAGAGGAAAAAGTCGACTTGACTTCAGCACAAGCTGATTTCCAAAGCTTGACAGCCGATGGTCAGACTCCTATTTTTCTGGCTGAAGATGGTAAGTTAATCGGACTCTTTGGTGTAGCTGATCAGGTTAAAGCAGATAGTGCTGATATGGTGGCAGCCCTTCATCAAATGGGCAAGGAAGTCATCATGTTGACTGGTGATAATGACCAAACAGCCCAAGCCATCGCTCAAAAGGTTGGTATCAAGCGTGTTATCAGTCAAGTGCTTCCGCAAGAGAAATCTAGGGTGATTAGCGACCTTCAGGCAGAAGGAAAATCAGTCATCATGGTTGGTGATGGTATCAATGATGCCCCAGCCCTTGCGACTGCTGATATCGGTATTGCTATGGGTTCAGGGACAGATATTGCCATGGAAAGTGCCGATATGGTCCTTATGAAACCAAATCTCATGGATGTCGTTAAGGCTCTGAAAATCAGTCAAGCAACTATCACGACGATTAAAGAGAACCTCTTCTGGGCCTTTATCTACAATATCCTGTCTATCCCAGTGGCCATGGGTGTCCTCCACCTTTTTGGTGGCCCGCTTCTTGACCCAATGATAGCAGGACTGGCCATGAGCTTTAGCTCTGTCTCAGTCGTCCTCAATGCTTTGCGTCTCAAACGTCGCAAAGTCTAAGCGTCAGTTATTTACAACTCCCGCCACTTAAGCTGTGTATCAAAAAATAATTAAAGAAAAGGAAGAAAGAAAAATGACAAAAACATATAACATTACAGGAATGAAATGCCAAGGCTGTGTTAACACCGTTACCGAAAAACTCTCTGCTGTCAAAGGCGTAGACAAGGTTCAAGTTGACCTCGAAAACAAACAAGTCACTATTGAAGGTAAGCCATGGAAGTGGTCTCTCAAACGTGCCCTCAAAGGCACTAAGTTCGAACTTGGTGATGAAATTTAAGACAGGAATGAAATTGATATATCGAGAGAATCGAAAAGTTCTCTCTTTTTTTATTTTTTAGAACCAGATCTAAAAAAATTAGATATCTGCAATAGCTTATCCTTACTAAACAGCTAAGTGTTATAGTAATGTTATATTAAATCATTTGATATATAACTTTCTTAGTATCTATAAGAAAAATGTTAAATTATATAAGTCTTATAAATGACTGGTAAGGTAAGTATATTCCTTATATTCACTTTTAGTTTTTGGTTATATACTCTTTAATAATTAAATTAGCATTTTCGCAAAATAATAACTACATTAAAAACGATTGTTGAAAACAGTATTATATGAATTAGCTTGAAAAATACATATTATAGGTCTAATTAAGAGTTTTTAAGGGAATAATTTAGTTAAAATTTATCAGAAAATATAAAAAATAGGATTGACATTTTTTGATAGCAGGTATATTATAAAAATTGTAAATTTGTAAGATGGGTTAATTAGTAAACAGTTATCGGATATTTTAGAGGTGGAACGAATTAATTTCTATTGGGATTAAATCTGTTTCGACTGATAAAAATTTCAAAGTAGATAGTTATTTATTTTCAGTACAGGAGACATGAAAATGAAAACATCAGATTTGAAACAAACTGCTTTCGTCGGGATTGTAGCAACTGCTGCACTAGGCGTAGGAACAACGTTCACCCAAACAACGGCATCAGCTGATAGTTTAGAAACACCTGTTGTAAATTCAGGTACTAATCAAAACTCAACAACTCATGCTGAACCAACAAACCTCGCAGAAGCAAATGCAAACTTAAAACAAATCGAGCACTCTTATCAAAATGCTACAGCTGAGTTAACAAATGCTCAAACTAATATGAATGAGGCTACCTCTGCTCAAAATCAAGCTGTCGAAGCTTCAAACCAAAATATTAAAGCCACTAACGATGCCAATGCACAACTTGAAGCAAAAGTCGCCGAACTTAACGGTGCTAAGAATAATGTGGCTAATGCCCAAGTCGAAGCTAACAAAGATAGTCAAGCGCTCGACCAAGAGGTTGCCAAAAATCCAACAGCTGAGGCTGATTTGTTTAAAGCGGAAACTGATGCACAAAAAGCAAACCAAGCTAAAATCGCAGCCGAAAATCATAAATCTGATGTGCAAAAGGAACTTGAAAGTGCTGATAAATCTGCAACTAATTTGAAAAATAATTTATCTACTGAGCAAAATACAGTAGATAAATTGACTAAAAACGTTAAAGATTTGACAAAGGCATCAACCGACGCACATTCAAATCAAACCAATGCGGAAAGTAAATTAGCTGAAAAACAAAATGAAGTTGATTCAAAAATCAATGAATTACAAAGCAATGTTGACAAACAGCCTGACATCATCACTTATGAACGTACTGACGCAAAAACACTTAACGCATTTGACTACGACCGTGGCGACGCAAATGAAGGTCCGGGTAAACAACGTGAAGTTGTCATCACTGACGGCAAAGAAACAGTCAACATTGACTTGACACCTGAACAACAATTGGATTATCAATCAACAGGTGCATTTACTTACACACCAAATATGGCTGAAGTAAACAAATATTTGGTTGCGTACATTAATCGTCTTCGCGAAATTAATGGAATCACTGATAAAGTGACTACAGATGACGTGGCTCAAGCATTTGCACAAGCTCGTGCGGATGAAATGCTTAAGAATGATGACTTGTCTCACCGTACAGCTCTTGGCCATCCACATTCTTGGGAAAACATTGGCGGAACTCTTTACCAAACTAACAGCGACTACTTTTACAATCCACGAATTGTATTGTCTGACCAACAATTTGCTTACATGGAATTGTCGCACTGGTTTACAGAATACCGTAATTACGCGTCTGGTTCAGGAAACTTGCAATATGGACACCGCCTTAATTTGCTCTTTTCAGTAGGTAACATTGGATTTGGTTCTGCAACCAAGACTGACGCTGAAGCTAACGAAATGAATGGCTATGTGGCAATGGATGTATTCGCATACCCAGGTCAAAGCTCAAAATCTGAAGCAATGAAAGATGTGACATACGAAACTGAAGATGGCCGTACTGTAATGTACTTCAACGGTAAACGTGTGAAATTCTTGCCTGAAATGACATTTAACTATGTATCAAACAAGAAAATCGTAACACCATCAAAAGCCAAATTAGATGCTCAAGCTAAACTTGACGCTTACAAAGTACAAGCCGCAAAAGAATTGGCAGATGCCCAAGCCAAAGTTGATGAAACTAAAGCCAAAGTTGCTGATATTGATGGACAGTTAGCCAAATCTGACGCTGAATTGACATCTCATCAAACAATACTTGATGCTCTTAAAGTCAAGCTCTCAAATTCATACGCAATTTTGAATGACTTGAAATCAAAACTTGTTGAGGCTACTGCAGATGTAAATGCTGCGAACATTGACAAAGAAAAGGCTGATGCAAAACTTACTGAAGTTCAAGCTAAAAATAAAGCTTTAACTGATGCTCGTGATAAATACACTGAGGCCATCAATAAAGTTAAATCCCTTCAAGAAAAAGTTAAAACACTTGAATCTGATGTGAAAGTTTTGACTGAAACTCGTGATGGACTAGTAGCTAAGCAAGAAGGACTCGATAAAGCTGTTGCAACCGCTAAAGCTAAGGTTGCTGAAGCTAAATCTGCTTACGATATTGCTAAATCTAAAGTTGACGAATTGTCTGTAGCTTATGTGAAAGCCCAAGCCGATGTTCTTAAGTTTACGCCAAAACCAGTAGCAAAATCTAAACCTGGTTCCCAGTTTGTTAACATAAAATATTATGGGAATTCCAATTTATTGTATAGCTCAAGCAACCCAGTTCAATCTTCTGAACTTAAAGCTTACAAAAATCAAACTTCTACTAGTCCAAAATGTGAATCTGGAAGTATAAATTCTATGAGTGTTAACAGACAAACCCAATTACCATCAACTGGAGAAGAGTCTTCAATTCTCACTACTATGGGTATCACAATAATGTCTCTATTTGGTTTACTGTATACTGGTAAACACCGTAAAAATACAAATTAAGAAGTGTAAATTATAAATAATAAACCATATGGTTTAAGACAGGAAAAAAACAGCTCTTAGGCTGTTTTTTTCTGCCCATAATCTTTTTGAAAATCCCTTCCTTTTGTGATATGATTAAAGCAATAATGTTCTCAAAATTGAGACTAGAAAATCAAGAAAAGAAAACGGTATACCTATGTCTAAACAAACCCTTATCCTTCTCTACGGTGGACGTTCAGCAGAACGTGAAGTGTCTGTGCTCTCAGCTGAGAGTGTTATGCGTGCGGTGGATTACAGCGCATTTGAGGTTAAAACCTACTTTATCACTCAGTCTGGTGATTTTATTAAAACACAAGAATTTACAGAAACACCAGGTGATGACGAGAAGCTCATGACTAATGACACAGTCGTTGCTAGTCAGGCTATCAAACCAAGCGATATTTATGAAGAAGGCGCTGTGGTATTCCCTGTGCTCCATGGACCTATGGGTGAGGATGGTTCTATTCAAGGTTTCCTCGAAACCCTCAAATTGCCATATGTGGGTACTAATGTTCTTTCTTCAAGTGTGGCTATGGACAAGATTATGACCAAGCATATTCTTGAAGTTGCTGGTGTGCCTCAGGTTGCCTATACAGTCTTCATCGAGGGTGAAGATTTGGAAGCAGCAGTAGCAGAGACGCTTGAAAAATTGACCTTCCCAGTGTTTGTCAAACCTGCTAATATGGGGTCATCTGTTGGGATTTCTAAAGCTGAAAATGAAGCAGAGCTTCGTGCAGCGATTGATTTGGCTCTCAAATATGATAGCCGTATCTTGATTGAGCAAGGTGTGGTTGCCCGTGAAATCGAGGTTGGTATCCTTGGCAATACGACTGTCAAAACGACTAATCCAGGTGAAGTAGTCAAAGATGTGGCTTTCTATGACTATCAAGCCAAGTACATTGACAATAAGATTACCATGGACATCCCAGCTCACGTGCCTGCAGAAGTCATGACGCAAATGCGTGCCTATGCGGCCAAGGCCTTCCGTGCCCTCGGTGGTTGTGGTCTTGCCCGCTGTGATTTCTTCCTGACAGAGGATGGAGCCATCTACCTTAACGAGCTCAACACTATGCCAGGTTTCACTCAATGGTCTATGTACCCACTTCTTTGGGAAAATATGGGACTTTCTTACTCAGACCTTATCAAGGAATTGGTGGTCTTGGGACAAGAAATGTTTGATAAACGTGAAAGCCATTTGATTTAAGAAATAGTATCTAGAACACAGACATCTTAGTCTCGGAGAAATCTCTGAGACTGAGGTGTTTTTTTCTTTACAGAAATCTAGATTTTATTTATATCTTTTCTTTATCACCTCGATAAAAAATACATATTATCCAAATAATCTAACAGGTGGTAGAATAAATCTAACGTTTCAAATGAAATAAAGCAATCCGTTCGTGTTTGATGAAGGTTTGCGTATCGCAATGATTATCAGGGGCGAGTGAAGGTCAAAGAGCAAGGAGTAGATGGCAGTGAGTGCTCACGGAATTTTACACGCCCTTTGTATCTTGTAGAATTGAACACAGGCTAAATTCCTAGAGCAAAAGATAAACTTCCTAGTGTGCCAGCACACGTCGTCAGTTTCCTATTTGTCTTACGGAATTTTCTACGCCTTTTGTATCTTGTTTTGAGGAGGTAAGTTTTGGACTGGTCCATTGTTCAACAATATTTGCCCTTTTATCAGAAGGCATTCTTTTTAACTTTACATATTGCCGTTCTGGGGATTCTTGGTTCCTTCCTTTTGGGCTTGGTGGTGAGTGTTATTCGTCATTACCGAGTGCCGATTTTGAGTCAGCTTTCGACGGCTTATATTGAGTTATCTCGTAATACGCCGCTCTTGATTCAGCTTTTCTTTCTCTACTTTGGCTTGCCTCGTATAGGTTTGGTTCTATCGTCAGAGGCTTGTGCTGTGGTAGGTTTGATTTTCTTGGGTGGTTCCTATATGGCGGAGTCCTTCCGAAGTGGCCTAGAGGCTGTTAGTCAGACCCAGCATGAAGTGGGGTTGTCTATTGGTTTGACGCCATTCCAAGTCTTTCGCTATGTGGTCCTTCCTCAGGCAGTGGCTGTGGCGCTTCCGTCATTTAGTGCTAACGTCATCTTCCTTATCAAGGAAACGTCAGTATTCTCAGCGGTAGCCTTGGCGGATTTGATGTATGTGGCCAAGGATTTGATTGGTCTTTACTACGAAACCGATGTAGCTCTAGGTATGTTGGTGGTGGCTTATCTCTTGATGTTGCTGCCGATTTCTCTAGTCTTTAGTTGGATTGAAAGGAGGTTACGCTATGCAGGATTCGGGCTTTCAGGTTCTTCTTCAGGGGAATAATTTCCTACGTATCTTACAAGGTTTAGGCGTAACTATTGGAATTTCCATCGTCTCAGTTCTTCTGTCCCTTTTACTAGGAACCCTTTTTGGAATTGTCATGACTTCGAAGTCTAAGATTGTTCGTTTTTTGTCACGTATTTATCTGGAATTTATTCGTATCATGCCCCAGTTGGTCTTGCTATTTATTGTTTATTTTGGTCTGGCTAGGAACTTTAACATCAACATCTCAGGCGAGCTATCGGCTATTATCGTCCTTACCCTTTGGGGAACGGCTGAGATGGGTGATTTGGTGCGTGGATCAATCACGTCACTACCTAGACACCAGTTTGAGAGCGGAAGGGCCCTTGGTCTAACCAATGGTCAACTCTATACCTATGTGATTATTCCACAGGTCTTGCGTCGCTTGTTGCCTCAGGCTATTAACCTGGTGACACGGATGATTAAAACGACGTCCTTGGTGGTTTTGATTGGGGTGGTTGAGGTGACCAAGGTTGGTCAGCAGATTATCGACAGTAACCGCCTGACTATTCCAACAGCTTCTTTTTGGATTTATGGCACGATTTTGATTCTTTATTTTGCCATTTGTTACCCAGTATCTAAGCTGTCTACTTATCTTGAAAATCGTTGGAGGAACTAAGATGACAGAAAGCATTTTACAAATCAAGGATTTGAGAAAGTCCTTTGGGGACAATGAGATTCTCAAAGGCATCTCCTTGGATGTTAAACAAGGTGAAGTCGTTGTTATCCTGGGTTCCTCAGGTTGTGGGAAATCGACCTTGCTACGTTGCATCAATGGCTTGGAGACCATTCAAGGAGGCGATATTCTCCTGGATGGCAAGTCTATCACTGGCAGTAAGAAGGATTTCCACCTGATTCGTCAGAAAATCGGAATGGTCTTTCAAAGTTATGACCTCTTTCCACATTTGGACATCCTGCAAAATCTGATTTTGGGGCCGGTCAAAGCTCAAGGTCGTAACAAGGAAGAAGTCATTGCGGAGGCTGAGAAACTTTTGGATCGTGTGGGACTTCTGGACAAGAAGCATAGCTTCGCACGACAACTGTCAGGTGGTCAAAAGCAACGTGTGGCCATTGTCCGCTCCCTGCTTATGCATCCAGAGGTTATCCTCTTTGACGAGGTGACGGCTTCGCTTGACCCTGAGATGGTTCGTGAGGTTTTGGAATTGATTAACGACCTCGCTCAAGAAGGGCGTACCATGTTGATTGTGACCCATGAGCTTCAGTTTGCGCGTGCCATCGCTGACCGTATTATCTTTATGGATAAGGGAGTCATCGCTGAGGAAGGTACTGCTGAAGAATTCTTCAATCAACCAAAGACACAGCGAGCTCAAGAGTTCCTCAATGTCTTTGATTTCAGTCAGTTTGGTGCCTATTTGTAACCCATTGTTTTTAGTAAAAATATAATATTTTAGGAGATATTTATGAAATTAACAAAGAAAATTTTTGTCCTATTAGCCCTCGTCTTTGCTTTGGTGGCAGTGACTGCTTGCTCAAGTAACAATAGCTCTGGTAAATCAACAGCCAAAGCACGTACCATCGAAGAAATTAAGAAGAGTGGTGAACTCCGTATCGCCGTCTTTGCGGACAAGAAACCTTTCGGTTATGTAGATAACAAGGGTGCTTACCAAGGTTACGATATTGAACTTGGGAACCGTTTGGCCAAAGATTTGGGTGTTAAACCTAAATACGTCTCAGTAGATGCGGCCAACCGTGCAGAATTCTTGATTTCAAACAAGGTAGATATTACCCTTGCTAACTTTACAGTAACTGATGAACGTAAGAAACAAGTGGACTTCGCCCTTCCTTACATGAAAGTCTCAATCGGTGTGGTGTCACCTAAAGACAAGGTCATTAAGGACGTTAAAGAACTTGAAGGTAAGACTTTGATTGTTACTAAGGGAACAACTGCTGAAACTTACTTTGAAAAGAACTACCCAAATATCAAATTGCAAAAGTATGACCAATATAGCGATGCTTACCAAGCCCTCCTTGATGGTCGTGGCGATGCCTTCTCAACTGATAATACAGAAGTTCTTGCTTGGGCTCTAGAAAATAAAGGTTATGAAGTAGGAATCACATCACTTGGTAACCCAGATACCATTGCCCCAGCCGTTCAAAAAGGTAACAAAGAACTCCTTGACTTTATCAATAAAGACATTAAGAAACTTGGTAAAGAGAATTTCTTCCACAAAGATTATGAAAAAACACTTCGTCCAACTTACGGTGATGCAGCTAAAGCTGATGACCTCGTGGTTGAAGGTGGCGAAGTGAAATAAGACTAGTTCCTCTTTAAGGAGCAAGTCTTGCTTAATAAGAATAAAACAAACCACCCCGTGGCTATCTAGCTCAGCTAGAAGCAGGGGTGGTTTGTTTGTTTTAGGGTGATTTTTTTCTTACCTTTTTGCTTTTTATGTTTCTCCACCCAATGACAATAATTGACAAGAAAAGGGCTCCCATTATTCCCCAAAAAAGAAATGGTTCAATATAATCAAAAAAAGTTTTTCGTTCATCATAGACCGAGGTAGAGCCATCTTTCCAAGTAATGGTTTTGTCCCTATCATCAATCCTTTTGTAGGACTCCCCATTATAAGTCAAATAATGATCCTTTCGTACATACATATTCAAATAGTTATGGCCGTTCTTTGTGGGAAGGTCTGAGAACAGACTTTCCTTGGCGTAAACTTCAATGTAGATGGTTCCATCTTTAAGACCTTTAATTTTCTGAGTTCGAGCATTTTTGATAAGGAGTTTTCCATCTTGTACAATTTCCCAATCGTACTTACGACTTTTTCCTCCTTCGTTATAGGAAATAGCAAGCTTGTGATTTTCAGACTGCCATAGCCCGTAGATACTATTTTCACTGATACCATCATAAAAGCATCTAAGATAGATGGTGAATAGAGGTACCATGATTAGAAAACAAATCCTCAAAATTTTGACTAAACGGTCTTTGAATTTACCCCAACGTGCTCGCCATCCAGTTTTGTACTTTTGTGTTCTTCGATATTCATTTTGTGAATGGTCTTTACTATTAATTTCCTGTTGATCACTATATTTTTTCTTTTTTTGATGCCTCATTTAGCCTATTTTTCCTTTTTAGATTTCTTTTTATTCGCCAATCGACAAAAATGGCATACAAAATCATAGAACCAATAATTCCAAATACGATATAAGGTTTCAGACGATCAAACAAGGTTATTCGTTGACCATAAAGGGATTTTGAACCATCGTTCCAGGTAATACTCTTGTTTTCATCATCAATCCGTTTGTAGGATTCACCATCATAGGTCAAGTAATTGTCTTTACGGACATACATATTCAAATAGTTGTAGCCGTTCTTTGTGGGAAGGTCTGAAAACAGACTTTCCTCAGCGTAAACTTCAATGTAGAGGGTCCCATCCTCTAAGCGTTTAATATCATCAACGCGTGCGTCTTTGATGAGAACATTTCCATCTTGAACAATATCCCAATCACGCTTACTTTCTTTGCGCCCTCTTTCGTAGGATATGGCAAGCTTATGATTTTCAGATTGCCACAGACCGTAGATACCATCTTTATAAACCCCATCGTTAAAGAAAATCATATAGACGATGAAAACAGGTATCATGAGTAGGAAACATATCCCAAAAATGTTGGCTAAACGGTCTGTAAATTTATCCCAGCGTGCTCGCCATCCTGTTTTGCGTTTTTGTTCTTTTCGATATGCTTTTTGTGAATGATACTTTCGGTTGAGTTTCTTTCGGTCAGCGTATTTTCTTTTTGATTGGTGTCTCACTTAGTTTTTCTCTCCTCTTTTGCCGAGCCTCTGTAATGATAAGAACTGAGCAAATCCCCATAAGTATCAAATAGAGGGCTTCAAAAACCTCATCTATAGTGGTTTTTCGTTCACCACAAGGGCTGGTAGAACCATCTTTCCAAGTAATGGACTTGTTTCCAGAATTGATACGCTTGTAGGACTCACCGTCATAGGTAAGATAATTGTTTTTGCGAAGATAGAAATCCATATAGCTTAAGCCGTCCTTGGTGGGTAGGTCTGTCAGGTAGTCTTCCACAGTGTAGAGCTCCATGTGAAGAGTCCCGTCATTAAGCCGTTTGACCGGGCGAGTTCTAGCAGCATAGATAATATACTTACCATCCTGTACGACTTGCCAGTCGATATTTCCTCGTTTCCAAATATGCTTATAGGAAATCGCTAACTTATGATGATCAGACTGCCAGAGACCATATATGTTATCTTTATTGACTGTATAATGATCATAATAATAAAAGCCACCATACAGCAGTGCCAGTAGCACTAAAATAATCAATTCAGCTGTTGGTTCTAGTAGGATGATCTTTCTCCAATTAAAGCACCACCCTTTAGGTTCTTCGATACTTTGACAGTCGCTATTTATATTTTCCTCTCCCTTAGAGAGGTTGATTAATCTTTTCTTTGTCATGCCTAATCCTTTCATCAACCATTGTAACAAATTCATCTCCCAAGCAAAAGCTAGCCTGATTTGTGATATAATTGGGAGTGATTGCAGGTAAGAAAATCTTATTTCTTGCCAGACTTGTAAAAATAAAACAGAGGATTTTAAGATGAAACTGACACTCCATGAAATTGCCAAGGTTGTTGGCGCTAAAAATGATGTCACAGCCTATGAAGATGTTGCCATTAACCAGATTGAGTTTGATAGCCGTAAGATTACAGCGGGCGACCTCTTTTTGCCACTAAAAGGTGCGCGTGATGGGCATGATTTTATCCAAACAGCCTTTGACAATGGTGCCCTAGCGACATTCACAGAAAAAGAATTACCAGCTGATCAAGTCCACATCCTAGTTGATGACGCTCTTGAAGCTTTCCAAAAGCTAGCTGCCTACTATCTTGAAAAGACTGAGGTTTATGTTATTGCTGTGACTGGTTCTAATGGTAAGACAACAACCAAGGACATGATTCATGATATCTTGGCAACAACCTATCGTACTTACAAAACTCAAGGAAATTACAACAACGAGATTGGTCTTCCTTATACAGCCCTCCACATGCCTGATGATACAGAGAAAATCGTCCTTGAGATGGGACAAGACCACATGGGAGACATTCACCTCTTGTCAACCTTGGCTAAGCCAAAAACAGCCGTTGTTACCTTAATCGGAGAGGCTCATTTGGAATTCTTCGGTAGCCGTGACAAGATTGCCCAAGGTAAAATGCAAATGCAAGACGGTATGCCTGATGGTAGCCTCTTACTTGTGCCAAGTGATCCTATCGTAGATCCTTTCTTGCCAAGCAATCTTGAAGTGCTACGCTTTGGGGATGGTGCAGAGCTTACAGTCTCTGAGTTGACAGAATTCAAGGACCATCTCACCTTTTCAACAAACTTCCTAGACGGACAAGTTACCTTGCCAGTCACTGGAAAATACAATGCCACAAATGCCATGGTTGCTGCCTATGTGGCTAAACACTTGGGTGTAACTGAAGAAAATATCCTCTCAGCTCTTGCTAACTTGCAGCTTACAAAAAACCGTACCGAATGGAAAAAAGCAGCCAATGGTGCTGATATTCTTTCCGACGTCTACAATGCCAATCCAACAGCCATGAAGCTCATTTTGGAGACCTTCTCAGCCATTCCTAAGAATGAAGGAGGCAAGAAAATCGCTGTCCTAGCTGATATGAAAGAACTCGGTGAACAGTCTGTTCAACTTCACATACAGATGATTCTCAGCCTGACACCAGATGCGATTGATACGGTGATTTTCTACGGTGAAGACATTGCAGAATTGTCACAACTTGCTAGCCAAATGTTTCCACTTGGTCATGTCTATTATTTCAAGAAAACAGCTGACGAAGACCAATTTGATGCTATGGTTAAGCAAATCAAAGAAAGCCTAGGTGAGCACGATCAAATCTTGCTCAAGGGCTCTAACTCTATGAACCTAGCCAAGGTCGTGGAAGAACTCCAAGCTAAGAATTAAGTTCTCTAACCTGCTCTCCAAGCAGGTTTTTGCTTTATCCTGAAATTTGATATAATAGCAGGCATAGTAATTTCAGCAGGAGAAGAGAATGAAGGATTTTTTGACAACCACCCAAACTCATCCACCCCAGATACCTTTGCCCTATTATTTGCTTATGCTTTTGGCGATGGTAGTCTTGAGTTACTTGAGTTGGCGATGGTATAAGAATAAGATATGGCGTTGGACCTTTCTCACTATCCAAGCCATCCAACTCTTTGCCCTCTATACCTGGTACCTCTGGCAGGGCTTTCCTCTTTATATTAGTCTGCCCCTTTACCATTGCCGCATGGCCACGTTTGCTGTTCTCCTCTTGAAAGATAGTAGGATAAAGAGCTATTTTGCTATTATGGGAGTTGTTGGGACTTACTGTGCATTGATTTATCCAGTATTTGATCCCTATGAGTTTCCTCATATCACAGGCTTTTCTTTCCTAATTGGCCACTATGCCCTACTGGTCAATAGCCTGAATGTAATTTTTAATAGTTATAAAACTCATCCCATCAGTAAGCGGCTGATTGTAGTGGCCACCTTATTACTGAATCTAGCTTTGGTAATAGTTAATCAGACTATCGGTGGAAACTATGGCATGCTTAAACACACGCCATTTATTATGGGAACTCCCTTATTTGTCAAATACCTTGCTGTTTCAGGAGCTCTGATTATTCTCATGATAATCATGAAAAAAGGTCTGGAGCATTTTGAAGACAAATATTAAATAAATGAAGAAACACGCTATCAGAAAGTTGATAGCGTGTTTTTATCTTTTCTAAACCAGACTTAGTTGTTTTTCTTGAGTTTATAAATATCATTTTTCTGGTAGTAGGTGATATCAGTATTTTTAAGCAGTTTTTGACATTTTGGATTATTTAAATCTTTAAGAGTAAAAATTTTGTCTTTCTTTAGATTTTTCTTCTCTGAGATGAAATTAGGGCCATAAGATGGCATTCTATATAGTTCAACCCCTTTATCATATTTGTCTTCTGGATCGATAGGATCTTTCGCGGATAAATTGACATCATAGGTGGCTTTGTATTTACCATTGATAAGTACTTTAACTTCAAAACGATTGGACGAGTCAGGAGATTCAAAATAGTATTTATTTTGATAAACATCAGTAAATCTAATGCTCTCAATATTTTCATAGTTTTCAATAATATCAAGGGCAATCACCTGTTCAACATGTTTGGTGTGTTCTAAAATCTGACCGTTCCAGTAAACGTGTTTAAAGCCATCTCTGTTGATAGAGACCTTACGACCATACACAGTTGGGTAATGTCGACAACCATAAATAGTCAATGTTGGAAGGACTAGCAGGATTGCCATTATGCTGTGTAGTATAATTTTGTTTATTTTGATTTTTTTGCTCAGATTAAGGGATGACCAAATCCACATAATCCAAAATGGCGGGATGATTAGAGATAGGTAGTAGTAATAATTGTCTAAGGCAAACATAAAACCAAAGAGGTAGACTGCCAGAATTGGAGATAATAATAAGCAAAATATTTCAAGTGCAATCCAAACAGCTTTATGTCCTTTGCCTTTTGAAAAGCTTTTACATAGGGCAAAGATATTTAATGTGTAAATAATACTTGGAATCAGAAAAAGGGATAAAGGAAACAAGCAACAGCTGATTATAGCTAGAACAGCAGAATATATCCAAATCTGATGGTTTTTCGTACCAAATGAAGGTAAAACAAGTGAAGGTAAAATCAGAAAGTAGGCATTGAAAAGCATTCCTACAAGGGTTACAAAAACAAGTACTCCAACAAACTCCATAATAATCTCCCAATCTTTTTATTTGTTTTATTCTAACACAAAACGCTTTCAGAATTGCTTTCACACTGTAATTTGGATATAATAAAGGAGCTGTGCCTGCGAGATTATCGCAAGCCTCGACAACAAATGTAGCCCTAAAAAGAGAGAAATTTTCTGAAAGAAGTGCTACAACTATCTTACTTTTCAATCTGGTAAAAACCTATGACTGTCAGTTCCTATTGAGCATGGAAGTTTTACAATTCCTAAGGAAGCTACTGACGTCCGATACCGCTAAGGAAAAGTATCAAAAAGATTATTTTTAAAGAAGAAAGAAAACTATGAGTATCCAAGACGAAATCAAAAAACGCCGTACTTTTGCCATCATCTCTCACCCCGATGCTGGTAAAACAACAATCACTGAACAATTGCTTTACTTTGGGGGTGAAATCCGTGAAGCTGGTACCGTAAAAGGTAAGAAAACCGGAAACTTCGCTAAATCAGACTGGATGGATATCGAGAAACAACGTGGTATCTCAGTAACCTCATCTGTGATGCAGTTTGACTATGCCGGCAAACGTGTCAATATCCTTGATACCCCAGGGCACGAGGACTTCTCAGAAGATACCTACCGTACCCTTATGGCGGTCGACGCTGCCGTCATGGTCGTTGACTCAGCCAAAGGTATCGAGGCCCAAACCAAAAAACTTTTCGAAGTTGTCAAACACCGTGGTATTCCTGTCTTCACCTTCATGAACAAATTGGACCGTGATGGACGTGAGCCGCTTGACCTCTTGGAAGAATTGGAAGAAGTGCTTGGTATTGCCAGCTACCCAATGAACTGGCCTATCGGTATGGGTAAAGCCTTCGAAGGACTTTACGACCTCTATAACGAACGCTTGGAGCTTTACAAGGGTGACGAGCGCTTTGCCAAGATTGAAGATGGTGATACTCTTTTTGCCAACAACCCATTCTATGAGCAAGCTAAAGAAGATATCGAACTCTTGACAGAAGCGGGTAATGAATTCTCTGAGGAAGCTATTTTAGCTGGTGAATTGACGCCGGTCTTCTTCGGTTCTGCCCTTACAAACTTTGGGGTTCAAACCTTCCTCGATACCTTCCTTAAATTTGCGCCAGAACCACATGGCCACAAGACAGTTGATGGCGACGAGATTGATCCTCTTAACAAGGATTTCTCTGGTTTTGTTTTCAAAATCCAAGCCAACATGGACCCACGTCACCGTGACCGTATTGCCTTTGTTCGTATCGTGTCTGGTGAATTCGAGCGTGGTATGAGTGTTAACCTAACCCGTACGGGTAAGGGAGCTAAGCTCTCTAACGTCACTCAGTTTATGGCTGAATCTCGTGAAAATGTCGAAAATGCCGTGGCAGGAGATATTATCGGGGTTTACGATACAGGAACTTATCAGGTTGGTGATACTCTTACTGTAGGTAAAAACAAATTTGAATTTGAGCCACTACCAACCTTTACGCCAGAGTTGTTCATGAAAGTTTCTGCTAAAAACGTCATGAAACAGAAGTCCTTCCATAAAGGAATTGAACAATTGGTGCAAGAAGGAGCCATTCAGCTTTACACCAACTACCAAACAGGCGAATACATGCTTGGTGCCGTTGGTCAACTTCAGTTTGAAGTTTTCAAACACCGTATGGAAAATGAATACAATGCCGAAGTCGTCATGACTCCAATGGGTAAAAAGACTGTGCGTTGGATCCAACCTGAGGACCTCGATGAACGCATGTCATCAAGCCGAAACATCTTGGCCAAAGACCGCTTTGACCAACCAGTCTTCCTCTTTGAAAATGACTTTGCCCTCCGTTGGTTTGCGGATAAGTATCCAGACGTTGAGCTGGAAGAAAAGATGGGGTAAGGAACGATTCAAAACCGATCCATAACAATAGAATAAGAAAACGGATAAGGTCCGTTTTCGCTTTTAAAGGAGAAATGATGGGATTATTAAGTGGTTTGATGGGCAATGCCTCTCAAAAAAATGTCGATAAAGTAGAAAGAGATCTGGAAGATATCTTGGTGCCGGGAGAGCAAGTGACACTTGCTTTTAGCTTGATTCGTGATTTAATCGTCTTTACAGAGTTTCGTTTGATCTTGGTGGATAAGCAAGGAGTAACAGGAAAGAAAACGTCCTACAAATCCCTTCCTTATCGCTCGATCTCTCGATTTTCAGTCGAAACTTCCGGTCATTTTGATTTGGATGCCGAATTAAAAATCTGGGTCTCTTCTGCAGTCGAGCCTTCAGAAGTTTTACAATTCAAGAGTGACAGCAGCGTCATTGAAATCCAGCAAGCATTAGCCAGTGCAGTTTTTAAATAAAAATATCATTTTGATAGAGAACAGTTGAGAAAGGAGACGGAATGTTTATCGAAAAACAATTGGGTCAAGATCGGAAATGGATCAATATCGACTCGGATATGATTGCTGAAAACTCATATCTTTATAAAAAATACGAGATTGACAAAGAAACCATTGAGTACGCGATGGATAAGAACGAACGTGCCCATATGGATTATAATCGAGAAAACGGTACGATCACATTTATCTACAATGTATTGGATTTAGAAAAGGACAAGGAATACTACGAAACCATCCCTATGACCTTTATCGTTCAAGATACGCGACTCGTGACCATCAGTAACCAGGACAATGCCTATATCATTGAACAAATGGTTCGCTATTTGGAAAGCCATGGGGAGTTGTCGATCTATAAGTTGCTTTTTGCAGGTCTTGAAATGATCAGTAATGCTTATTATCCGATTATTGATCGCTTAGATAAGCACAAGGATGAACTCAATCGTTTGCTTCGAAAGACAACGACGACCAAGAATCTTTATGCCCTGTCTGACCTTGAGACCGGTATGGTCTATCTGGTCGCAGCAGCCAAGCAAAATCGGATGTTGCTAGAACATATTAAAGCGCATGCCATTTATCGCAGGATGAATGATGTTGAAAAAGAGCAGTTTGATGATGCCATGATCGAAGCGCGTCAGTTGGCTTCGATGACTGAGTTGATTTCCAATGTCTTGCAACAGTTGTCAGGATCTTACAACAATATCCTAAACAACAACTTGAATGACAACTTGACAACCCTAACCATCTTTGAAGCCTTGTTGGCGGTTTTAGCCGTTATCACCGGTTTCTTTGGAATGAATATCCCTCTTCCTATGACAAAGGATCCCAATGCTTGGATTTATGTATCCGTATGTAGCTTTATATTATGGCTCATTTTGGGAAAGGTTATGCGGTGGATTGTGAAACAAAGATAAAAAAGAGGCTTGGAGAAATCCGAGCCTCTTCGTATCTAGAATAATCTGAGAAATAAGAACCATCTAGACACCTGCCCTCCTCTCCAAAGAAGGGGCAGTGTGAATAGTTCATCGACTGTACAAAATCTTCTTGGAAATAGTAGGAGTAGATTTAATAGTACTGAGTGGTTCTAAATAAATCAGAACTTAGAATAAATCGTTGAATCAGATAAAATGATCCTATTTCTTTATACAGAAATATTTTAGATACTAACTGTATTATACATATTTATTTGTAAAAACGCAAGAACTACCAAAAAAAGTTTTTCCGAAGTTTTTATACTCCTATGATGAAGTATATGAAATGGTTACAAGAAGAAAACCAGTCCTGGAAAGGTTTAGGGGCGTTTTTATAATCTTAAGCTATCTAAGATTTTTTCCTAAAAAATAAAATTAGTCTCCTGTGACTATCATTTACCTCTTCATTGTGTTATACTAGATAAGTTGCAAACTTGTATGAGAGAAATGCTGGGGAGATGGAACAATTAGAAAAGGAATGTTGGTCAATCTCCCACAAGGAGGATCTTGGTGTCTTTTCGTTTGGAAAACGACTTTAATCAACCATATCCGCTAGTGCGAAAACATTTTTCGCAGAAGGGAATTCCATAAAAAAACGATTGGGTTTTTCTTTAGATGAGTCTTGCGACAGGTAACCGGGAAGGTGACTTCCTATGCAATCAGTGCGTTTTCGCATTGAAAGAAGTTTGATAAAGTGGCTTCGCACCACTTTTTAGAAAGAAGAAAGAATTGAAATTCAATGAATTTAACTTATCTGCTGAATTATTAGCAGAAATCGAAAAAGCTGGCTTTGTAGAAGCAAGCCCCATCCAAGAACAAACCATTCCTTTGGCCCTTGAAGGAAAAGATGTCATTGGTCAGGCACAAACAGGGACCGGTAAAACGGCTGCTTTTGGTCTTCCAACTTTGGAGAAGATTGATGTTGATAACACAGTAATCCAAGCCCTTGTTATTGCCCCGACACGTGAGTTGGCGGTTCAAAGTCAGGAAGAACTCTTCCGCTTTGGACGCAGTAAGGGTGTCAAGGTTCGCTCTGTCTATGGTGGATCAAGCATTGAAAAGCAAATTAAAGCTTTGAAGTCAGGCGCTCACATCGTTGTGGGAACACCTGGACGTTTGCTAGATTTGATCAAGCGCAAGGCCTTGAAACTCGATCATATTGAAACCTTGATCCTGGATGAAGCAGATGAAATGCTCAATATGGGCTTCTTGGAAGATATCGAAGCTATCATTAGCCGTGTTCCGGAAACACGCCAGACCTTGCTCTTTTCAGCAACGATGCCAGAAGCGATCAAGCGTATCGGTGTTCAGTTTATGAAAGAGCCCGAACACGTTAAGATCGCAGCCAAAGAATTGACCACCGATTTGGTCGATCAATACTATATCCGTGTCAAAGAGGGCGAAAAGTTTGATACCATGACCCGCTTGATGGATGTCGAGCAACCGGAGCTTGCCATTGTCTTTGGTCGGACGAAACGTCGGGTCGATGAATTGACGCGTGGCTTGAAGATCCGTGGTTTCCGAGCAGAAGGGATTCACGGAGATTTGGATCAAAACAAACGCCTCCGAGTGCTTCGTGACTTTAAAAATGGGAACTTGGACGTCTTGGTAGCAACAGACGTTGCGGCACGTGGCTTGGATATTTCAGGTGTTACCCATGTCTACAACTACGATATTCCACAAGATCCAGAAAGCTATGTTCACCGGATCGGACGGACAGGTCGTGCTGGGAAAACAGGGCAATCCATTACCTTTGTTTCGCCAAATGAAATGGGCTATTTGCAAATCATTGAGAACTTGACCAAAAAGCGGATGAAGGGAATGAAACCTGCAACAGCAGAAGAAGCCTTCCAAGCGAAAAAACAAGTAGCACTGAAGAAAATTGAGCGAGACTTTGAAGATGAAAAAATCCGGACCAACTTTGAGAAGTTTGGCAAGGATGCTCGCAAATTGGCTGCAGAATTCACTCCTGAAGAATTGGCCATGTATATTTTGAGCTTGACCGTTCAAGATCCAGACAGCCTTCCAGAAGTTGAAATTGCGCGTGAAAAACCATTGCCATTTAAACCATCCGGTGGTGGCTTTGGTGGGAAAGGCAAAGGGGGC
>OGZV01001308.1_pt1 | contig 23529 bp, 22 predicted proteins | sample 1576861 | NCBI WGS metagenome assembly OGZV01 (sample SAMEA3541501, study PRJEB24748) | human gut metagenome | biome: human gut; feature: human-associated habitat; material: faeces | place: China | collected 2012
CGATCAGGTCCACATGGGCGATCTCGGCCACCTGCTGCTCGATGTCGCTGTAATCTTCGATATAGATGCCGCCCTCGGCGATCATGGTGGCAACGGCTTCGGCGTTGTCGGCGTCGGACTTGGCCACGGTCAGGCGGATGTCGGTCCATTCCATTGATAAAACCTCCTTCGGGATGTTGTGCACGGTTCGGGAATACCTATATAGTAACATAGACGCCGCCCCGGTGCAAGAAGTGCGCGGCAGAGGCGGCAGAACATAGAAAATTCACAAATGAGAAAATTATTTTCAAAGAGGAAGCTTGTATCCCATCAAAAACTCCAAAAACTTTTGACTGAAAAATGCAAAATCAAGGATTTTTGTATCAATCGCAAAGAAAATGGCGAAAACCCCCTTTCTTTTTTTCTTAACATGTGTTAAGATATTGTTACGCAATTATGGACAGCCTGCAACCAGGGGCCTCCATAACAACAACATTCTTTAAGGAGGAATGTGTCTTATGATGAAATATCTCCAGAAACTGGGCAAGGCACTGATGCTTCCCGTCGCGGTCCTGCCGATTTGCGGCATCCTGATGGGTCTTGGCTATGCCTTTGCTCCGGGCGTCATGGGTGTGCCCGGTGCAGCAACTTCCGGCGCAGCTTATACCGTTGGCTTCCTGCTGGTCAAGGCAGGCGGCGCTCTGATCGACAACATGGCCTGGCTGTTCGCAATCGGTGCAGCAGTCGGTCTGGCAGATGACCACGATGGTACCGCTGGTCTGGCTGGCCTCGTCAGCTTCCTGATGATGCAGCAGCTGCTGAGCCCCGCCGTCGTCGGTGCAGTCCGCACCCTCGAAGAGGGCACCGCTACCTACATCGCTTTCCAGAAGGTCGCTGGCAACTCGTTCATCGGCATTCTGGCCGCTGTGGTGGGCGCGACCTGCTACAACAAGTTCAAGAACACCCAGATGCCTGACTGGCTGGCGTTCTTCTCCGGCAAGCGCTTCGTTGCAATTGCCACCGGCCTGATCTCCATTGTGGTCTCTGTTGTTCTGCTGTTCGTCTGGCCCGTCATCTTCGGCGCGCTGGTCGCTCTGGGCAAGGGCATCGCAGGCATGGACGGCATCGGCGCTGGTCTGTACGCCTTCCTGAACCGTCTGCTGATCCCCACCGGCCTGCACCACGCTCTGAACAACGTGTTCTGGTTCGACACCATCGGCCTGGGCGACCTGTCCCACTTCTGGGCAGGCGAGACCAGCGCAGATGTGGGCTGGAGCCTGGGCATGTACATGTCCGGTTTCTTCCCCTGCATGATGTTCGGTATTGCCGGTGCTGCTCTGGCTATGGTCAAGACCGCCAAGAACAAGAAGGCTGCTATCGGCCTGGTTCTGTCCGCTGCGATCTGCGCCTTCGTCTGCGGCGTTACCGAGCCGTTTGAGTTCGGCTTCATGTTCCTGTGCTTCCCCCTGTACATTGTCTACGCTGCCCTGTACGGCATCTTCACCATCATCACCTACTACTCCGGTTTCCGTGCTGGCTTCTGCTTCTCCGCAGGCGCTACCGACCTGGTGTTCTCCGCTTCCCTGCCCGCAGCTGCTAAGACTTGGATGATCATTCCTCTGGGCATCGCAGCATTCCTGGTGTTCTACTTCGTGTTCTACTTCGCCATCACCAAGTTCGACCTGAAGACTCCCGGCCGTGAGGATGACGACGAAGAGGCTGAGAAGAAGGTCGTTCTGGCCAACAACAACTACACCGAAGTCGCTTCTGCTGTTCTGGCTGCTGTCGGCGGCAAGGAGAACGTGAAGGACGTTGGCTACTGCGCAACCCGCCTGCGCTTTGAGGTGCTCGACAACGCTAAGGTTGACGAGAAGGCTGTCAAGGCTGCCGGTGCTGCCGGTGTCATCCGTCCCAGCAAGAACGCTTGCCAGGTCATCATCGGCACCAAGGTTCAGTTCGTGTACGACGAGCTGAAGAAGATGCTGTAACTGGCACTTCGGTAAAACAAAACAGGCGCGGAGGGCTGGTTGCCTCCGCATGACACCGCCGGGGGCGGGCGCAGAAAGCGCCCGTTCCCGGCGGCTTTTTTGTTCACACAAACTGCTTTTCTTCCAAAATGGAACGTGCTATACTGAAAAAAACGCGCTGCCCGCTCCGGCCGCTGTGCACCGATGGAAGCGGGCGGGCCGCTGACGAAAAACGAGGTGTTTTGTATGATCCTTCAGAATGCACTGGTTTATACGCCGCGCCACACCTTTGAGCGCGGTACGCTGTTCATCCGCAACGGGCGCATCGTGCCCTTTGCCGCCCCGGAAGCGGGCGAAGAGGTGATCGACGCCGAGGGCCTGTATGCCCTGCCGGGTCTGGTGGACATCCACTTCCACGGGGCCATGGGCAAGGACTTCTGCGACGGCACCGAGGAGGCCATCCAGACGCTGGCAGATTTTGAGGCCAGCAAGGGTGTGCTGGCCATCTGCCCCGCCACCATGACCTACCCGGAAGAGTTTTTGAACCATGTGATGGACGCCGCCGCCGCCCACAAAAACGGCAAGGGCGCAGATCTGGTGGGCATCAACATGGAAGGCCCCTTCATCAGCCCCAAGAAGGTGGGTGCCCAGAACCCGGAGTATGTGCAGGGTGCTGACGCGGGGATGTTCCGCCGCCTGCAGAAGCGTGCGGGCGGCCTGATCAAGCTGGTGGACGTGGCCCCCGAAGAGCCGGGCAACCTGGATTTCATCAAGGAATGCCACAATGAGGTGCGCATCTCCATTGCCCACACCTGCACCGACTACGACACTGCCGTGCAGGCCTTTGAGGCCGGTGCCACCCACATGACCCACCTGTACAACGCCATGCCCGGCATCACCCACCGTGCCCCCGGCCCCATCATTGCGGCACTGGAGCACGGCGCAGAGGTGGAGCTCATTACCGACAACGTGCACATCCACCCGGCCATGGTGCGGTTCACCTTCAACACCTTCGGTGCCGACCATGTGTGCCTGATCGCCGACAGCATGATGGCCTGCGGCCTGCCGGACGGCCAGTACAGTCTGGGCGGACAGGCTGTCACGGTCAAGGGCCCGCTGGCCACCCTGACCGAGCAGCCCGGTACCATTGCCGGCAGCAATACCTGCCTGTACGACTGCATGAAGCGTGCCGTGCTGGAGATGAACGTGCCGCTGGAGAGCGCCGTGCGCGCCGCCAGCGAGAACCCGGCCCGGAGCATCGGCGTGGACAACGACTACGGCAGCCTGGCCGCCGGCCGTTACGGCAACGTGATCCTGGCCGACAAGGAACTGAACATCAAGGCCGTGATCCAGAAAGGGACCCGCATCGTATGAACAAGACCTTTACCTGGCGGCTGCTGACCCCCGGCGAGCTGACCGACGTGTATCTGCAGGAAATGCGCCGCGACTTTCCCGCCGGGGAGCTCAAGCCGCTGAGTATGATCCTGACCAGCGAGGCCGAGGGCCTTGCCCACACCTGGGGCGTGTTTGACGGGGAGACGCTGGCCGCCTACCTGCTCATGGTGCGCCCGGAGGGCAGTGCCATCAGCCAGCTGGACTATTTTGCCGTGGTGCCCGCCTACCGCGCGGGCGGCCTTGGCGCAAAGCTGCTGGCAGCCCTGCCGGAGTACGAAGCCGGGGCACAGGCCATCATCATTGAGGCCGAAGTGCCCGAAAAGGCTGAGGACGAGGCCATGGCCGTGCGCCGCCTGGGCTTTTACGCCCGGTGCGGTGCCCGCGACACCGGTTACTATGAGCATCTGTTTGACGCGTGGTTCCGCATCCTGGTGCTGCCCTGCCCCGGTGCGCCGGAGCTGAGCGACAAGGACGCGCTGGACGCCCTGGTGAGCTGCTACAAACGCACCATCAGCGAGAGCCAGTGGCGCAAGTATGTGCAGTTCTATACCCCGGACGGGAGCCTGCGCCTGTAAGGGAGACCCCGGCGCAGAGGTGCAAAGGCGAAACAGCAATTGCTGAAAAGGAGGTTTTTCTTATGACAACAAAAATGACTCGGCGCACGTTTCTGAAGGGGGCTGCGGCTGCTGCGGCAGCAGTGTCCCTGTCTGGCCTGCTGACCGGCTGCGGCGGTGACCAGGAGCTGCCGGACAACGCAGTCCAGCTGGGCGTGTTCAACGTAAGCATTTACGGCCTGAACGTGGACCAGGGCACGGAGCTGGGCGGCGACGCAGGTGCCATCACTGGCACCGTGAAGATCCGCTTCTCCGACAGCGGCAGCAGTATGCAGGCTGTGCCCTACCAGGGGATGTTCAACGCTACGGTCAGTGGCTCTAAGCTGACTCAGGTTGCTCCCACCGGAAGACTGGTGGTTTCCGATGCACTGCTGGGCAAGCCCTTTGCCACCAAGGAAGTGACCCTGAAGCTGAGCTTCCCTGATGAAGACACCCGAAAGGCCTACCAGAGCGGAAAGCCTGCTTACCTGACCATTACCATCAACGGCAAGACCGGTGTGCTGTACCTGGTAAAGCGGGGCAACGGATACGTTGCCACCAAGACGGTCGTCTGATCGGATCAAGAACCTTTTGCCCCGGGCACTCTGAAAAGAGTGCCCGGGGCTTTTTGCCGTTCTGCCCAGGGGCAGAAGGATGGTTTTGGGCAGTTTTTCCGGCAATGTAAAGAAATGTGCCACGGTTTTCACCGTCAGTTTACAAGCTCCTTGCAAAAGCCAGGCCCGGCCCCCAAAGTTTTACCTGCATTTTGCCCGTGTATGGTCGCAGCCTCCGGTGGGAATGCGCTACAATAAGGCCGTTCCCAAAGAAGCACAATAAGAGACGCCGGGCGGGTGCCCGGCCCGATCTGGAGGAAAATATTATGAAAAAGATCACGCGTCGTTCGTTCCTGGCTGTCTGCGGCACCGTGGCAGCCGCTGCTGCCCTGACCGCCTGCGGCGGTTCCGCTTCTTCTGCTACGGCATCCACCGCTTCTTCCGCTGCCGGGAGCACTGCTGCCGGCACCCTGAGCGGCAATGTGGCCACCGGCGGTTCCACTTCCATGAAGAACGTCATCGCTGCCCTGACCGAAGGCTTTGCCGAGGTGGAGCCGGGCGTTACCGTCAGCTATGACCCCACCGGTTCCGGCGCAGGCATCACCGGTGCCACCGACAAGACCCTGGACATCGGCCTGTCCTCCCGTGCCCTGAAGGACGACGAGAAGAACGATGTGGACGGCACCACCGTGGCACTGGACGGCATCGCCATCATCGTGAATAAGGACAGCAAGGTGGCGGACCTGACCGTGGACCAGCTCAAGCAGATGTTCACCGGCGAGATCACCAACTGGTCTGAGGTCGGCGGCGACGACGGCGAGATCGTTCTGATCGGCCGTGAGGCTGGCTCCGGCACCCGCGACGGCTTCGAGAGCATCGTGGATGTCAAGGACTCCTGCAAGTATGCACAGGAGCTGACCGCGACCGGCGCTGTCATCAGCGCCGTCGAGGCCAACCCGCTGGCCATCGGCTACGCTTCCCTGTCTGCCGTCGGCGAGACCGTGAAGATGGTCACGGTCGGCGGTGTGGCCTGCAGCGAGGAGACCGTCAAGGACGGCAGCTATGAGGTCCAGCGTCCCTTTGTCTTCGTCACCAACAAGTCCGTCACCCTGTCCGAGCAGGCGCAGGCCTTCTTCGACTTCGCCACCAGCGCCGATGCTGCGGACCTCATCCGTACCGCCGGTGCAGTGCCTGTGAATGAGTGATCGAGTATGAAACAAAACGCTTCGCTTCTGAAAAAGATCGAGCTGCCCCGCACCCCCGCCGAGTGGCTGGAAGCTGTGATGAACTTCCTCTTCTTCCTCTGCGGCATCCTGGCAGTGGGCTGCGTGGTGCTCGTCTCGGTGTACATGATCGCTTCGGGCGTGCCTGCCATCCGGAAGATCGGCCTGTTCCGCTTCCTGTTCGGCACCGAGTGGGCCTCCACGGCCGCAGACCCGAAGTACGGCATCCTGCCCTTCATCCTGTCCAGCGTGTACGGCACACTGGGTGCGACCCTCATCGGTGTGCCGGTGGGCCTGCTGACGGCGGTGTTCCTCTCGAAGGCCGCCGGGCCCCGTGTGCGCACGGTGGTCATCACGGCCATCGAGCTGCTGAGCGGCATCCCCAGCGTCGTGTTCGGCCTGCTGGGGATGCAGGTGCTCGTCCCCGCAGTGGCCAGGGCCTTTGGCAAGGCATCCGGTGCCTGCCTGCTGAGCGCCATCGTGGTGCTGGCCATCATGATCCTGCCCAGCATCGTGTCCGTGTCGGTCACAGCGCTGAACGCCGTCCCGCCGGAGTATGAGCAGGGCAGCCTGGCGCTGGGTGCCACCGACACCGAGACCTGGTTCAAGATCAGTGTCCCCGCCGCGAAGAGCGGCATCGCCGCCGGCATCGTGCTGGGCATTGGCCGCGCCATCGGCGAGGCCATGGCGGTGATGATGGTGGCGGGCAACAGCCCTAACATGCCGGACAGCCTGTTCCGGAGCGTCACCTTCCTGACCACCGCCATTGCCAAGGAGATGAGCTACGCCAGCGGCCTGCAGAAGCAGGCACTGTTCAGCATCGCGCTGGTGCTGTTCGTCTTCATCATGCTCATCAATGTGGTGCTGAATGTTGTGCTGAAGGGAGGAGACCGCGATGAACGCTGAGTTCTCCCCGGCCCGCAGGGCCTGGAACCGCTTTTTCACCGCCGCTGTCTGGGCTGCGGCCGTTCTGGTCATGGCGCTGGTGGCGGGCATCATCGGGATGGTGCTGGTGCGGGGCCTGCCCCACATCAGCTGGAAGTTCCTGACCACCACGGCCAGCGTCCTCAAGGGGACGGACGGCATCCTGCCGGCCATCCTCAACACGCTGTATGTCATCGTGCTGACGTTGCTCATCGTGCTGCCGCTGGGCGTTGGGGCTGCGGTCTACCTGACCGAGTACGCCACCAACCGCCGCATCATCGAGGTCATCGAGTTCACCAACGAGACGCTGGCGGGCATCCCCAGCATCATCTATGGTCTGGTGGGTATGCTGGTCTTCGCCCAGGCGCTGGGCTTCCAGACCTGCCTGCTCTCCGGCTGCCTGACGCTGGTCATCATGAACCTGCCCACCATCATCCGCACCACCCAGGAATCCCTGAAGACGGTGCCCCAGGGTTACCGCGAGGGGGCCATGGGTCTGGGCGCGGGCAAGTGGCACATCATCCGCACTATCGTGCTGCCCTGCAGCATCGACGGCGTCGTGACCGGCTGCATCCTGGCCGTGGGCCGCATCGTGGGCGAAAGCGCCGCACTGCTCTTCACCGCCGGTGCTGCCGAGGTCATCGCCAAGGGCGTTGCGAAGGCCTACACCTCCAACGGTGCGACCCTCTCGGTCCTGCTCTATCTGCGGGCCTTTGAGGACGGCGACTTCGATTCCGCCTGGGCCATCGGCGCGGTGCTGCTGGTGTTGGTGCTGGTCATCAACCTGGCTGCCCGCCTGGCCAGGACCAAGTTGAAACAGAAACAATAAACCTCTCCGTCATCGCTTCGCGATGCCACCTCTCCTAACGAGGAGAGGCCTTGGCAGTCGGATGCAGCTTGCTGGATACGCCAGAGGCTCCCCTGCCAGGGGCGCTGTCGGGCCGAAGGCACGACGGAGAGGTCGTACGAAGGAGAAACTGAATCTATGTCCTCCATTATCACAGCTCAAAACCTGAATTTATGGTACGGTGATTTCAAGGCACTGAAGGATATTTCGCTGGATGTGGGCGAGCGCGAGATCACCGCGCTCATCGGCCCGTCCGGCTGCGGCAAGTCCACCTTTCTGAAAACACTGAACCGAATGAACGACCTGGTCCCCGGCGTCCGCATCGAGGGCGATGTCCGGCTGCGGGGGCAGGATATCTTCGCCCGCGAGATGCAGCTCACCGAACTGCGCCGCCGGGTGGGCATGGTGTTCCAGAAGGCCAACCCCTTCCCCATGAGCATCTACGATAACATCACCTACGGCCCCAAGCTCCACGGGGTGCACAACAAAGCTGAGCTTGACGAGCTGGTGGAAAGCTCCCTGAAGGGCGCTGCCCTCTGGAACGAGGTCAAGGACCGCCTGAAGAAGAGCGCTCTGGGCCTTTCCGGCGGCCAGCAGCAGCGCCTGTGCATCGCACGCGCTCTGGCCGTCAAGCCCGAAGTGCTGCTGATGGATGAGCCCACCAGCGCCCTCGATCCCGGCTCCACGATGAAGGTCGAAGAGCTGATGAGCGAGCTGAAAAAGGACTACACCGTGGTCATCGTCACCCACAACATGCAGCAGGCGGCCCGCATCAGCGACCGCACCGCATTCTTCCTGCTGGGCGAGCTGGTGGAGGCCGGCCCCACGGCGCAGATCTTCAGCACCCCGCAGGACAAGCGCACCGAAGATTACATTTCCGGCCGGTTCGGCTGATGAGGGAGGTCACAGTATGACAGTTCGCACACAATACGAGGCCGACCTTACCGCCCTGAAGGCGGCGCTGGTCGAGATGGGCCAGAACTCCGCCAACGCGGTGGAGGCCGCGCTGGAGGCCCTCTGCACCGCTGACGCCGAGGCCGCTGCCGCCATCGTCAAGGGCGATGACCGGATCAACAACATGGAACGGGACATCGAGCATCGCTGCATGACCCTGCTGCTCCGCCAGCAGCCGGTGGCGGGCGACCTGCGCCGCGTTTCCACGGCCATGAAGGTCGTCACCGACATCGAGCGCATGGGCGACCATGCCGCCGACATCGCGGAGATCATCCCCCACCTCGTCACCGTCCGCAGGGACGGCGACCCGGCAGTCAGCCAGGCCATCCGGATGGGCCAGAAAGCCCACAAGATGATTCTGGACGCCCTCGCCGCCCTGTCCGGGGAGGATGAGCCTGCCGCCCAGAAGGTCATTGCCGCCGACGACGAGGTGGACTATGACTTCAACGCCATCAAGCACACCCTCGCTGAGGAGATCGCCGCCGACCCCGCCAAGGTGGACGCCGCGCTCGATCTGCTGATGGTCATCAAGTATCTGGAGCGCATCGGCGACCACGCCGTCAACGTGGCCGAGTGGGTGGAGTTCGTCCGCACCGGACGCTACCACAACGAGAATATGTTCTGAGTTTCTCCCGGAAGATTTTGTGTTTTCCTCACGTTTCCGGAAAAGCTGCCGCCTGTGCCGGGCGGCGGCTTTTTTGATGTAAAATTGTGAAAGTTTTGGCCTGCTCAAAATTTTAGGGAACTGCTGCAATCTTTTGCCAGGTACGACCGTATTATGGTCAGAAGGGCTTCCCAGAAAGCCCATGGAACTGGCAGCGGCGGGCGTCCGGCATCCCCCTTTTGTCCCCTCGCCCGCCGCGCCGCAACGGAGGACCAGATTCTTATGAAACAGATGCAGAAATTTCCGCTGGAAGCGCGCGGCGAGACGGTCAGCCGGGAAGCGCTGGTCCAGGCGGCCTTACAGGAGATCACCCAGAACTACCGCGAAGCAAGCCTTTCCAACGTAGCGCGCACCTATGGCGTTTCGCTGGCCTATGTCAGCGAGTGCGTCCGCACACAGACCGGCAAGACCTACAAGGAACTGCTTCAGAAGCACCGAATGGAGACGGCGGCCCGCCTGCTGCGCCGCAGCGACCTGAACATCCAGCAGATCATCACTCAGGTGGGCTACGAGAACACGAGCTACTTCTACCGCCTGTTCCACGAGCGCTACGGCCAGAGCCCCCGCGAGTACCGCAATGCCCGCCAGCGCCGCCCCCATGCGTGATGTGCAGGTTCCTTTCCGGCGGCCCTCTCCGCTTTTTGGCGGAGGGGGCCGTTTTGTGTCCGGACAAAACTGGAATTTCGGCTCGGATTGTGATAAAATGAGACCAATAGACTGGATGCGTCGGTTTCTGCGCATCGCAAGAGAGGGTGAATGAACATGTTTCGTGGAGCGAGACGCTCTGATCTGGACGCTATCATGCAAATTTATGCCCGCGCCCGGCAGGAAATGGCCGCCAGCGGCAACCCGACCCAGTGGGGGACGAGTTTTCCCCCGCAGGACCTGATCGAAGAGGATATCGACACCAACCGCCTGTTCGTGTATCTGCACAACGGTGAGATGGATGCCGTGTTCGCCTTCGTCCTCGGCCCGGACCCGACCTATGCAAAGATCGAAGACGGCCAGTGGCTGAACGATGCGCTGCCCTATGGCACCATCCACCGGCTGGCCTCGGCGGGCAAGCGCCCCGGCGTGGCGACCGATGTCATCAACTGGTGTCTGGAGCACTGCGAGAGCCTGCGGGCCGATACCCACGCGGACAACAAGATCATGCAGCACCTGCTGGAAAAGAACGGCTTCACCCGCTGCGGCATCATCCATGTGGCCGATGGAACGCCCCGCATCGCCTACCAGCGCCTGTCGCGGGAGGGGATGGCACGATGAAGGAATCGCTGAACGAAGCCGTTGCCGCCCTGCGGCCGGAGATGACCGCCGCTTTGCAGCGGCTGGTGCGGAAGAAGAGCGTGGAAGGGCCGGAGCTGCCCGGCAATCCCTTCGGTGCAGATGTGGACGCCTGCTTTACGGAGGCGCTGACCCTCTGCCGTGAGCTGGGGTTCGAGACGACCGACCTTGACCGGTACATCGGCTGGTGCGAGATCGGTTCCGGCGACGAGATGGTGGCCGTGCTGGGCCATCTGGACGTCGTGCCCGAAGGCGAGGGCTGGCACCACCCGCCCTATGGGGCCGAGATCGTGGACGGCCGGCTTTTTGGCCGGGGGGCCATCGACGACAAGGGCCCGGTGGTGGCCAGCCTGTTTGCGCTGAAGGCCATCCGGGACCTGAACATCCCGCTCCGGCGCCGGGTGCGTCTGCTCTTCGGCCTGAACGAGGAGACCAACGACCGGGATGTCTTCTATTACCGCGACCACGGCGGCGAGATCCCGGTGCTTGGTTTTACGCCCGATGGCGAATACCCGCTCATCAACGGCGAAAAGGGCATCCTGAACGAGAGCTATGCGGTGCAGCTGCACCAGACCGGGGCCTGGAAGCTGGTCTCGGTCCGGGGCGGCGTGGCCGGCAATGTGGTGCCGGACTACGCCTGCGCCGAGTTGACCGCTCCGGCGGGGGCTTCCCTTCCGGCGGCTGCGCACATCACCTGCACCGCCATCCCCGGCGGCTGGAAGGTGGAGGCCGACGGCGTTTCGGCCCACGGCAGCCACCCCGAACAGGGGCAGAATGCCATCGGGCGGCTGGCGCTCTATCTGGAACAGCTCCCGCTGGAAGGCGACGCACAGAAGGCCGTGGCCTTCCTGGCAGAAACGCTGGGCATGGACCCCTACGGCGAACGGCTGCTGGGCCACCGGCTGGAAGACGACCTCTCCGGCTCCATGAGCTGCAATCTGGGCCTCATCGAGGGCGACGAGACGCACCTCTGGGTCAAGCTGAACTACCGCTACCCCGTTACCAAAACGGTGGACGACTGCGCCCCCGCCGTCAAGGCCGCCTTCGAGGCCGCCGGCTGGGCGCTGGACCGGTCCGTCCATAAACAGAAGCTCTATTACCCGGAGCAGACCCCGCTCGTGCAGGCGCTGCTGGGCGTCTACCGCGATGCCACCGGCGACCGGTCTGCCCCCAAGTGCATCGGCGGCGGCACCTATGCCAAAGTCCTGCCCAACACGGTGGCCTTCGGCCCCCTCTTCGACGGCGACCCGGTGACGGAACATCAGCCGGACGAGTTTATCGACTTGGACCGTCTGGTGCAGAACGCACAGATCATTGCGCAGGCTGTGGTCAAACTGGCCAACCTGCCGCTGGAATAAGGAGGATGGGTGTATGAAGATCACGCAGGTGCGGCTGGGCCGCATTTCCACCCCGCTGCGGGTGCCGTTCAAAACGGCACTGCGCACCGTCAACAGCGTCGAGGACGTCATCGTGGAGCTCCACACCGACACCGGTGCCGTGGGCTACGGTGAGGCACCGCCCACCGGCGTCATCACCGGCGACACGGCCGGGGCCATCATCGGGGCCATTCAGGACCACATCACCCCGGCCATCCTCGGCCATGACATCGACGAGTTCGAGGACCTGACTGCTGCCGTGCAGAAGGCCCTCGTCCACAACACCAGCGCAAAGGCTGCGGTGGATATGGCACTGTGGGACCTGCTGGGCCAGAAGTACAACGCCCCGGTCTACCGGATGCTGGGCGGTGCCCGGAAGAACATCGTCACCGACATCACCATCAGCGTGAACCCGCCGGAGGAGATGGCGCGGGATGCCCGCACCGCCATCGCCCGCGGGTACGACTGCCTGAAGGTCAAGGTCGGCATCGACCCGGAACTGGATGTGGCCCGGCTGGCCGCAGTCCGCGAGGCGGTGGGCAGAGAGGTCTGCATCCGCATCGACGCGAATCAGGCCTGGAACGCCAAGCAGGCCGTCCGCATCCTGAACCAGATGCAGGACAAGGGGCTGGACATTGAGTTCGTGGAGCAGCCCGTCCCGGCGGCAGACCTGGAGGGGATGCAGTACGTCACCCGCCACGCAGACGTCCCGGTGCTGGCCGACGAGAGCGTGTTCAGCCCGGCGGATGCCCTGAAGATCATGCAGACCGGCGCGGCCGACCTCGTGAACATCAAGCTGATGAAGTGCGGCGGCATCACCAACGCGCTGCGGATCGCGGCGGCGGCAGAGGTGTACGGCGTCGAGTGCATGATCGGCTGTATGCTGGAAGCAAAGATCTCGGTCAATGCTGCCGTGGAGCTGGCCTGCGCCAAAAAGATCATCACCCGGATCGACCTCGACGGCCCGGTGCTGTGCAGCGAAGACCACATCCTCGGCGGTGCCGTCTTTGACGAAAAGAACATCACCGTCTCCGATGCGCCCGGCCTCGGCATCCAGGGCTTCGTCCCCGGCAAGGTGCAGTATCTCGGCTGAACTGTGAAAAAACGGACCTCCTCCCGCCTGAAAACAGACGGGAGGAGGTCTTTTTCTGTCAAATTGTATTTTGTGTAAGGACAATAAAAAGCTTCGTGTCTGGAGATGGGTAGATGAAAAGCTGAAAAAAGTGGGCGAAATCGTTGACTTTTTGGGAGCCAGAGACTATAATTACACATGTTCCGTGTAGAGGAATGGGAAAATCTGTGCGCGATGGGCGCACAATCGATGGAAAGAGGAGTGTTTGAATATGAAAACGCTGAAGGCTCTCGTGGCAAAATACAATGCCGCCAGCCTCATCCTGCGCATTCTGGTGGGCCTGCTCGTCGGCGTGGTGCTGGCGCTGGTGGTGCCCGGTGCAGGCTGGGTGGAAGAGTTCGGCAACCTGTTCGTCGGTGCGCTGAAGGGCATTGCCCCGGTGCTGGTCTTCGTCATCGTGGCAAGCGCACTGGCGCAGGGCACCTCCAAATTGGACCGCCGGTTCGGCACGGTCATCTGGCTGTATATGCTGACCACCTTTCTGGCGGCAGCCATTGCGGTCATCACGAGCTTTCTGTTTCCGCAGACCATCGTTCTGGCAGAGGCTGCGGAGTCGGAAGTGGTGCCGCAGGGCCTTGGCGAGGTGCTGAGCACCCTGCTGACCAACTTTGTGGCAAACCCCATCAGCGCCCTGCTGAACGGCAACTACATCGGCATCCTGTTCTGGGCCTGCCTGTTCGGTCTGGCGATGAAGAAATACGGTGCGGAGAACACCAAGGTCTTCCTGGCCAACACCGCCGACGCGGTGTCCCAGATCGTCCGCTGGATCATCAATCTGGCTCCCTTCGGCATCATGGGTCTGGTGTATACCAACGTCGTGAACAACGGCCTGTCCATCTTCACCCAGTACGGCAGACTGCTGGCCCTGCTGGTCGGCACCATGCTCTTCATGGCATTGGTGGTCTCGCCGTTCATCATCTTCCTGTATCTGCACTGCAATCCGTATCCGCTGGTCTTCCGCTGCCTGCGTGAATCCGGCCTGACAGCCTTCTTCACCCGTAGCTCGGCCGCGAACATCCCCGTCAACATGGCCCTGTGCGAGAAGCTGGGCCTGGACAAGGATATGTATTCCGTCTCCATCCCGCTGGGCGCGACCATCAACATGGACGGCGCAGCCATCACCATCACCATCATGACGCTGGCTGCGGCCAATACGCTGGGCCTGCAGGTCTCTCTGCCTGCGGCCATCCTGCTGTCGGTCATGTCGGCACTGGGTGCCTGCGGTGCCTCCGGTGTGGCGGGCGGCTCCCTGCTGCTCATCCCCATGGCCTGTTCCCTGTTCGGCATCTCGAACGACATCGCCATGCAGGTCGTCGGCGTCGGCTTCATCATCGGCGTCGTGCAGGACTCCGTGGAAACGGCCCTGAACTCTGCCGGTGACGTCGAGTTCGCCGCCACCGCCGAGTATCACCAGTGGAGCAAGGCGGGCAAGCCCCTGCCGGAGTTCCTGGGCGGAAAAGAGTAAAACGAAAACGCACATCGGCCTCCCTGCTGTTCTGGCGGGGAGGCCGTTTTTGCTGCATGGGTCTGGGACGGATCGCAGGCTTTTTCGGCTCCAGAATAATGGAACGGCCATGTGCTCGTCAATGTATACAAGAAGTTTCACGCAGAGGAAAAACCTTTTGTGAACGGGAAACAATGAACGAAAAAACGTAAAAAATGCAACCATAAATTCATGGAATGTTCATAGTTCGTTCTGCCTTTCTTCATAAATAGATGGCATAATATGGCCATCCCAAGAGGGAAAGGAGATGAAAATTATGAAGGTTCTGAAGAAGATCGCTCAGATCATCGGCGAGGTTTGCTCCGTCAACGCTGGCATCGATTTCTACGCTGGCTAATGAAAAGTTCTGGTTCCTGTGGGAAAGTGGAACACGAACTTTTGAGCAGATAAAAAAGCAAAATGCTTTGATGATAGAACAAAGGGGAGCCCCCGCAGCCATCTGGCTTGCAGGAGCTCCCCTTTTTGCGTCCGGGAATGGGTCAGTCGATGAAGTTTGCCTTTTGCAGGGCGGTCAGGATGAGCGGGATGAGGATGAGCTGGGCGATGATGCCGGGGATGGCGGTGAGCAGCGCACCGGACAGGAACGCCGAGAACGAGAAGGCCGAGCCGGACAGACCCGCCAGCACGAACCGCACGGTGCCCCAGACCAGACGGCCCGCCACCATAGCGGTGACGAGGGCGGCATACATCATGGGCAGCGTGTGCCGGACTTTTTTGTACATCCAGCCTGCCACAGCGCCGTAGGTGGCCAGCTCAAAGGCCATGGCGATGGCGATGGGGTACAGCGGGGGCATCCCGAACAGCACCGAGCGCAGCAGCGGCGCGAGAAAGCCCAGGGCCAGGCCCCAGGGGCCGCCTAGCACAAAGCCGGCCAGCAGCACCGGGAAGTGCATGGGGCAGAGCATGTTGCCGATTTGGGGCACATGGCCGGTGATCATGGGCAGGACGAAGGCCAGCGCCAGAAACAGCGCGGCCAGAACGAGATCCCGTGCGGGAGAGTGGGTCTTGGTGTTCATGAATGGTTCCTCCTCTGGGCAGACAAAAAAGGGGCCTGCCCCGGCGTTCCTCGCCAAAGGCAGACCCCTTCATGGTGTCCGTTCAACAATCTGCAATGAAAAATAAAAACGGGCTTCGGCCCGGTGCCCGGCTTCGTGCCGGAATTGTGAAAATTATAGCAGATGCGGCGAACGCTGTCAAGCTGGAAGAAAGCCTTGCAATTTTCACAAAAACGGAAGCGATTGAGCGGATTTTTGCTAATTGATGTACATTTTGACGAAAGAACCTTGACGTTTTTACATAGAATAGATAATATATACTTGAAAAATAGCGTATTGGGGCGCAACAGCCCGCTGCGCAGACATTCCGATGCAAACGCTGAGGTTCATACGGGAGGACCATCATGACAAATGCAGAAAAACTCACCCTGGCAAAGCACGCCTGCCACATCCGCATGGGCGTGATCGAGGGCACGCACAGCGCCAAGTGCGGCCATCCGGGCGGCAGCCTGGACATCGCCGAAGTGCTGTCCTACCTCTATTTTGTAGAGATGAACGTCGATCCGAAGGCTCCGAAGGACCCGGACCGTGACCGTCTGGTGCTCTCCAAGGGCCACGCAGCCCCCGGCCTGTACGCAGCGCTGGCCGAGCGCGGCTTCTTCCCGGTGGAAGACCTCAAGACTCTGCGCAAGATCGGCAGCTACCTGCAGGGCCACCCCAATATGAACAGTGTGCCGGGCGTGGATATGTCCACCGGCAGCCTGGGCCAGGGCATCTCTGCCGCCGCCGGCATGGCACTGGGTGCCAAACACGCAGGCAAGGCCCTGAACGTCTATGCCATCGTGGGCGACGGCGAGGTCGAAGAGGGCGAGTGCTGGGAAGCCTTTATGTTTGCCGCACACTACGGCCTGTCCAACCTCTGCGTCTTCCTGGACCGCAACCGCCTGCAGATCGACGGCCCCACCGAGAACGTCATGAGCAGCGAGCCGCTGGAAGACAAACTCCGCGCCTTCAACTTCAATGTCCTGACCATCGACGGCCACGACTACGACCAGATCGAGAAGGCCATCGCAGCCTTCCACGCAGAGAGCGAGAAGCCCACCTGCATCCTGCTGGACACCATCAAGGGCAAGGGCGTCTCCTTTATGGAGAACGCCGTTGACTGGCACGGCAAGGGCCCCAATGACGAGGAATATGAGATCGCCATGAAGGAACTGACCGCAGCCTACGCCGCGCTGGAAGAGGAGGAAAAGTAAGATGGCAGATGTGAAGAAGATTGCGACCCGTGACAGCTACGGCAACACCCTGAAGGAGCTGGCTGCAGAGGGTCACGACGACATCGTGGTGCTGGACGCCGACCTGGCCGCCGCCACCAAGACCGGCATGTTCCGCAAGGCATATCCGGACCGCCACTTTGACTGCGGCATTGCCGAGGGCAACATGATGGGCGTGGCTGCGGGCCTGGCCACTATGGGCTATACCCCGTTCGTTTCCAGCTTTGCCATGTTCGCTGCGGGCCGTGCCTTTGAGCAGATCCGCAACTCCATCGCCTACCCCCGTCTGAATGTTAAGATCGGCGCGACCCACGGCGGCATCTCCGTCGGTGAGGACGGCGCTTCCCACCAGTGCTGCGAGGATTTCGCCCTGATGCGCAGCCTGCCCGGCATGACCGTCATCTGCCCCGCCGATGACGTCGAGGCCCGCGCAGCCGTCCGCGCCGCGTATGCGATGCAGGGCCCGGTTTACCTGCGCTTCGGCCGTCTGGCAGTGCCCGTCTTCCACGATGAGGCCAACTACCACTTCGAGCTGGGCAAGGGCGAGCAGCTCACCGAGGGCAACGACATCGCCATCATCGCCACCGGCCTGATGGTCAACGAAGCCCGCCTGGCGGCAGAGCAGCTGGCCGCTGAGGGCATCCACGCCCGCGTCATCAACATCCACACCATCAAGCCGCTGGATGAGGAGATCGTCATCCAGGCGGCAAAGGAGTGCGGCAAGGTCATCACCGCCGAGGAGCACAGCGTCATCGGCGGTCTGGGCGAGGCCGTCTGCGCCGTCCTGAGCGAAAAGTGCCCCACCCCCGTCCGCCGCGTCGGTGTGCAGGACAAGTTCGGCTGCTCCGGTCCGGCCTGGGATCTGCTGAAGCTGTACGGCCTCGATGCCGCCACCATCTGCAAGACGGCCCACGAGATGCTGTAAGAAGAACTGCAAATGCAAAGCGCCTGTCGGCAGATGCTGACAGGCGCTTTTTGCTGAGTTCAGATGCGGGTGAAGGGCACCATGCCGTGCTCTTCGGGGGTGTAGTATTCCATGAGGGCCAGATAATTCTCGCCCTCGTGGCAGTAGGCGGCGCGGAGGACGCTGTCCAGTTCGCCCCGCATCGAGACGAGCTTGACGATATACTGCGCCATGATCCGGACGATGTTGGACTCGATGCCGTAGCACAGGCCGACGGCCAGCACCGGGATGATGATCTGCTGGGCCAGCAGGGGCACGTTCTGGCCGAACCGCTCCAGAATGGGGCGGCTCATTCTGGAGGCGGCCCAGACGCTGCGGGCGATGGTCCAGAAATCGAACTGGTGCATGTTGGAAAGGCTCTGCAGCCGGAGGACGATCTCCTCGTCGGACAGGATCTTGCCATAGAGCGCCTCGTCCTCGGTGCGGATGAAGGCGCATTGCAGCATGTCCATGATGGCGGGTTCAAACTTTTCGTGGAAGATCTCCTTGCTGCCGCAGAAGTTCTCGACCGCGCGGATGACGGCAGTGGCGTCCTCGGCGGTGGCAAGGCTGCTGATCTCCAGCGGCACCGGCCCGTAGGAAGCACCCAGAGCGTCGAGATCAGCCAGCTCGGTCCGGTTCCGGGTGGCGGGCAGGAAGCGGTCGTTGCCGTTGCGGTGGTAGCCCCAGTCGGAAGGGAGTACGCGGGTGACGAGGTCGCCGCTGGAAAGGATGTTGAAGATGTTGCTCTCACCCCAGGTGACGCGCAGCGAGCCGTCGGCCTTATGGTTGTTGTCAAAATCCAGCTGCATGTCCGGCTGGTCGGCGGCGGTCAGGGCCGCAGGGGTGGCAAAGGTGTAGACGAAGCAGTTGGCCTTTTCCAGCTGCGGCAAGGCGTTCAGCGCCTTGGCGGCAAGGAGGTTCGCGATGATGGCTCCGCGGCTGTAGCCGCCGATCCAGAGCTTGAGCTCACCGGGGTCCCCCTCCTGCCCGATCTGCGCCAGATAGGCCTTGAGGGAGGCAAACACGGCGGCCACCGGCGTCGTGAAGCCGTAATGGGCGCTGGTGGAGCCGGTGTGGACGTTGCTGGCCCACTCGCCGCCATAGCCGCCGCCCCGCAGCATCAGGGCCACGAGGGTGCGTGTTTTGCCGTTGTGGGGGTAGCGCTTCCGGGCCAGCGAGTAGCCCACGTAATCCCCGGCCTTGCCGGTGTCGATGTCGTAGTTGTAGAAACGGGCATCCCCGAAGCCCAGCAGCTCATAGGCTGCAGCAAGGTTTGCCTCGCGGCCCACAGAGCCGTTGACCCAGTACTGCGGGATGCTGACGGCCGCAGTGAACGCGGCCATGACCATGCCCAGCGTCACGAAGGCCAGCTGGTGGTCGTACTCGGTGGCCGGGTGGTCGAACAGGCTCTCGGAGTAGTAGAAATCGTGGGTGATATCCAGATTGCTCAGGATGCTGAGAAACGGCAGCGGATAGGTGCCGTCTGGCACGGCATGGCCCACCGGCTGCGCCGCAGCGGCAGAGCCAGCCGGGAGCAGCAGCCCGCCGACGGCCGAAAGCCCAAGCGCCTTGCAAAAATCCCGTCGCTTCATACGATGTCGTCCCCTTCCTCAGTTTTTTCTAGTATATCGCATCCCGGCACCAAAAATCAACGGGGCAGCTGCATTTTGCAGCCGCCCCGCGGTGTGTTATCATGAGATTCAGTCGAGGTGCTGGCAGTACTCGACGATATGGCGGAACATCTGTTCCACAGCCGGAGCCATGGCGGTGGGCCGCTGAACGGCCAGACCGACCACACGGTCTTCTTCCGGCTGGATGGGGTAGATCTTGACCCCGGCCGTGCACTTGCGCAGCAGCATCCGGGGCATGATGGAGATGCCCAGACCGGCTTCCACCATCGCGATGTTGGACTGGTCGTCGATGACGTGGCAGCGGCGCTCAGTGGCGATGGAATATTTCTTGAGGAACTGGCGCATCTCGGCGTCGGTGGCATCCCACTGGACGACGAAGTTCTGACCGTTCATCAGCTCCGGCGTCATCACGCCGCGGGGCGGTTCGGGCCAGTCCATGGGGGTGATGCAGAGCAGCGGCTCACGGAACAGCTCGGTGAGGGTGAACTCCTCCCGGCAGTTGTTGGAGAGGAAGGCCATGTCCACCTGCCCGGTGCGCAGCCACTCCTTCACGTCGTCGTAGGTGCCCTGATAGACCTCGACCTCGATCTGCGGGAATTGGGCCATGAAGCCCTTGAGGATGTCGGGCAGCAGCCCGGCACAGACGGAGTTGAAAGCGCCCAGCTTCACTTTGCCCTTCTCCAGGCCGTTCAGCCGTGCGATGCTCTGCTGCAGGGCCTCGTCGCTGTTCAGGACGGCCCGGATGGATGGATAGAGCGAGGCACCGTAGCTGGTCATGGTGACGCCGTTCTTGCCGCGGTTGAATAAGGTAAAGCCCAGCTCAGCCTCCATCACCGCAATGGCGTGGCTGATGGCAGACGGGGTCAGGTGCAGCTGCTGGGCGGCTTTGTTAAAGCTGCCCTGCCGCGCGACTGCGTCAAAAATTTCATAGGAAAACAGCGTCATATCCCATGCCTCCTTCCGTTTTCTCGTTCGGAGACGCTTCGTTCTCTGTGAATCTTTTTCATCTTTGATTTGAGACAGTTCAATTATCTTCTTGATTGTACTATTCCGGGCTCGTTCTGTCAAGCATTTTCGGGCCGATTTCTGGGCACGGCAGGCGGATCTTGTCAAATCGGATGCAGGATTTGGAGAAGAGAGATCGTATAAAACAAAAGAACGAAAAAAGACACGGTACAAACGATCGAAATGAGGGAAATTGAATGGAAACACTTCAGACACAGACCCGGCCGGGCCTGAGCGGAACGGCGCTCAAGCTCGCTGCCTGCATCACCATGCTCATCGACCACATCGGGGCCTCCTGCATCGAGGCGACCTATGGGGTCGCATACCGGACGCCGCCGCAGATCGTGCAACTGGATCTGGTGCTGCGGCTCATCGGGCGGCTGGCCTTTCCCATCTTCTGCTTTCTGCTCGTGGAAGGCTTCCTCCACACCCACGACGTGAAAAAATACATCGGGCGGCTGTTCCTGTTCGGGCTTCTCAGCGAGGTACCCTTTGACATGGCCTTCTTCAAAACGCCGTTCCATTGGGGCAATCAGAACGTGTACTGGACGCTGGCGCTGGGCGTGCTGGCCATGGCAATGCTGCAAAAATCCGAGGATGCCGACGGCAATGCGGCCTGGATGGGCCGTCTCGCGGCGCTGGGCTGTGCAGTGGTGGCCCAGCTGGCGGGGACAGACTATGGGGCCATTGGGGTGGCCCTCATCGTGGCTTTGTACCTGACGAGGAACTCCCGGCAGAAACAGTGCATCCTTGGGGCCGTGCTGATGCTGTGGGAGGTCACCGCCCCGCTGGCGTTCGTGCTGCTCTGGTTCTACAACGGTGAGCGCGGCCGCTGCCCGCAGTGGGCCAAATGGGCGTTCTACGGGTTCTATCCCGTGCACCTGACGCTGCTGGCGCTGGTGACGAATCTGCTCCTGGCATGAAAAAACAGCCGTCCCGGAAGCCCCGGAACGGCTGCTTTTTTGTGCCCGACAATGGAAAAAGCCCGATGAACTCAAAGGATCATCGAGCTTTTTCTTGGCGGAGTAGGAGGGATTTGAACCCTCGCGCCGTTGTTTAGACGACCTACGCCCTTAGCAGGGGCGCCTCTTCGGCCTCTTGAGTACTACTCCAGAGCAAAGTGCGTTACACTTATTCAAAAAAATGGCGGAGAGAGTGGGATTCGAACCCACGGTACGTTGCCGTACGGCAGTTTTCAAGACTGCTTCCTTAAACCACTCGGACATCTCTCCTTGTGGACACTCGCCTTACGCCGTGTCGAATGCCTATTTACTTTACCAGATTTGCCGCGTGCTGTCAAGCCTTTCTGCAAATTTTTTCAGGATGGTGGGAAAAGCCGCCGTCACCCACAACCTTTTTTTGCTCCGCTTGCAGAAAGCTCTTTACAGAAACACCTTTTTGTTGTATAATAAAACCATCAAAAGAATCCCCCTCTGGATGTAAAGGAGAATTACCATGTCGTTTTCAGAGCTATTGAAGCAGTGCCGCAAAAAACAGGGCGTGAGCCAGGCAGAACTCGCCGCAAAGCTCGGCGTGACCCAGCAGGCCGTCGGCAAGTGGGAAAGCGGCAAGTCCTCTCCCGACCCCTCCACGGTGGCCCGCATCGCGGAGCTGCTGAACACCACGGCAGACTATCTGCTGGGGCTGTACCGCCCGGTGAGCAACGTGTCCGCCCCGGAAGAGCGCTTTTTTGGCAGCTATTCCGAGAGCTTGATCCCAGTGATCGGCACCGTGAAGGCCGGTTACGGTGCTCTGGCCTTTGAGGAAGACTACGGGCAGGAGTATGCCCGCGTGAAGGATCCCTCCAACTATTTCTATCTGGTGGTGCGCGGTGACAGCATGGAGCCCCGCATCCAGGACGGTGACCTGGCCCTGGTGCACAAGCAGGACACGCTGGAAAACGGCGACCTGGGCGTGCTGATCTACGGCGACGAGGGCGAGGGCACCCTGAAGCGCTACATCCAGCGCGGCAACTGTGTGGTGCTGCAGCCCTTCAACCCCGCCTACAACGAACTGGTGATCAAGGGCGAGGACCTGAACCACCTGCACATCGCCGGCCGCGTGGTGGAGACCAAGGCCAAGTGGTAAATCTTCTATTTTAAAATGGCCTCCGTTTCACTCTGGCCATATTCAGCGGAAAATTTGTTTTTTATTTCGTGTTTGTCGTGGCCTGCGGGCCACTCCAAACACATTTTCACGAAAAGAGCGAGCAAACAGGTTTTCTGCATGCATTCGTTTTTTGAATCAAAAGCCATTTGCAGTTTTGCGTATGGCTTTTTCTTTTATACTCTTTTTTCCATTCGGGGGTGCATTTTTATGGAACAGACACTCATGGACAAGCTGACCATTCTAGCCGACAGCGCCAAATACGACGTAGCCTGCACCTCCAGCGGGGCTTCCCGCACGGCACGGGCCGGAACCGTGGGCAGCTGCTATGCACCGGGGTGCTGCCACGCCTTTACCGCCGACGGCCGCTGTGTGAGCCTGCTCAAGGTGCTGATGACCAACTGCTGCTCCTTCGATTGCAGCTACTGCGTCAACCGCCGCTCCAACGATATCCCCCGCGCCACCTTTGCGCCCCGGGAGCTGGCCGAACTGACCATGGAGTTCTACCGCCGCAACTACATCGAGGGGCTGTTCCTCAGCTCAGGCGTCATCCGCAACCCCGACTACACCACCGAGCTCATGATCCAGACGCTCTCCATCCTGCGCGAGGAGCACGGCTTCCGCGGCTACATCCACGCGAAGGCGGTGCCCGGCACCTCGCCCGAGCTCGTGCAGCAGCTGGGGCACCTAGCCGACCGCATGAGCGTGAACATGGAGCTGCCCTCCCAGAAGAGCCTGCAGCTGCTCGCGCCCGAGAAGGACAAGCAGCGCATCATCGCGCCCATGCGCCAGATCCGCGACAACATCGCCGTCGACAAGGACACGCGCGCGCTCGTGCGCAAGCAGACCACCTACATGAAACAGGTCCGACCCAAGAAGAAGGAGCGGGCCTTCGTGCCCGCCGGCCAGTCCACGCAGATGATCGTGGGGGCCTCGCCCGAGAGCGACTTCCAGATCCTCAACCTGTCGGCGGCGCTGTACCGCACGCTGTCGCTCAAGCGCGTGTTCTTCAGCGCCTACACCCCCGTGAACGACGACAAGCGCCTGCCCGGCACCGACGCCATCCAGCTCAACCGCGAGCACCGGCTCTACCAGGCCGACTGGCTGCTGCGCTTCTACCGCTTCGACGTGGCCGAGATCATCGACGAGGACAACCCGTTCCTCGACCCCGACCTC
>OGZV01001320.1_pt1 | contig 23384 bp, 19 predicted proteins | sample 1576861 | NCBI WGS metagenome assembly OGZV01 (sample SAMEA3541501, study PRJEB24748) | human gut metagenome | biome: human gut; feature: human-associated habitat; material: faeces | place: China | collected 2012
TGTCATTGCCAACCATCAAAATCTTTCCATCCTTCATGATGATTGCGCCGACACGGATATTCAAAATTCCATCGTCACAGGCTACGCACATATCTTTGTTCATTGTTTTTCCACCTTATCACCGTTTTGCTATTTCAAGACATACTTCCATGCACTGCTTTCTTGATAGTAGAAGAACTCGCTCAGATTTTCTTCTTTGAAAACCCGTAGCATATCACGCATATCCAAAGACAACTTGAGATTAGGCAGATTGGCAATATCTTCCCACCAAACCCGACCTTCGGAGCTGGAATGTAATTCGCCATCAAAACAAGTTGTCTTATAAAGCAGCACAACAACCTGCACTGATTTTCACACCAGTCTTTGATACCGCAGAGCTGGGGAGAACGGATATGCAGTCCAGTTTCCTCCTGCACCTCACGAATCACGGCATCCGTAAAGGATTCTCCCGGCTCTATATGACCTCCGGGGAAGGTGATGCCCGGCCAGTCCCGTTTTTTCCGGTCAATCACGACAACTCGGCTGCCATCACAGATCATGCACATATTTGTAAATTCAACCGTTTCGGTTCTTGCCATTATGTTAAAACTCCTTCATCAAAAAAGTAAAACGGATTTACCACATTCTCCGCCCCGAACACTTTTATCGCCATTCGATACATGGCTCTTGCGTGGATACGGTCATGCCAGATAAAACGGCGCAGGACTTTACGCAGTGACCAATCCTCACCATAGCTGCCTTTTCTGACGGTATTTTGCAGAAAATCAGGGTTAGATTCAAGCGATTCAAATCCCCGCTTGCGGCATTCGTATATGTTGCCGTCATGATCGGCATCCACAGCAATCTCCGCAAAATAATATGTATTCACATTCTTTGTATGCTCGTACATTTCATTTGCTGTGCGGGGGACTCGTCCGTAAAAGGTCTTGCGTTCCGGTGCGGCGGCTGCGTTCTTATCCGGGATAGATTCGTACAATGCAAGGAAATCCTTTGCTGACTTCAACGCAAGGGTTTTAAGCGTCTCATATTCTTCTATTGTCAGTTGTGCTTGTTCGCTTTCAAAAAGCACATCGGAATCCGCATCCCGAATTGTAAGCTCGGAGCGTTTTTCTCCGACGATCACGATTTCTGTTTTGCCTGCGGCCTCCATGCCCAGCCAGCTGCAATAAGAAACGATTTCCTGTGGCATCTTTGTCTTTGCGATTTCAAGGCTTTCGCCACGGGTATATGCACCGACAAAATTTGTGGCATAAAGCAAGGTGTCGTTGCCATTATGCTCCCATACGCAGTGAATTATCATAACGCTCCTCCGACCTGAGGTTGCTCCGAAGATCAATACTCGTTGACCGCTTTATGGTCCTCCTCTGGATTGCTGTCCATATTGAATGTAAAAGACAATAAATTTTCCATCCGACGAACCTCTCATTTGTGTGTACACTCATTGTAGCACGGCGATAGCTCGGTTCTCAATAGGCTTTTCAAAAGTCAGCACTTTAAAATGTAACTTTCCTGTGTTCGCAAGCCGATTTGATGGTTTTTATGCTGCCGGACATACTCTGCATTGAAATCCCCACCTATTGGTTTTGTGGGGTAATTAGCGTAATCGCAAATATTCATGCTCATCAGGGAACGATATTCATCATAGCGTGATTTGCTGTTTCGTGGGGATTTACCACGAGAATGACTACTACTTCACCCGTTTCACTATCCTTGCCTTACAGAGCAGAAAACAAGCGTTTTTCGACCCTTAAACGCACAAAAACAGGCGGCATCCAACCGAAGTTGAATGTCGCCTGTTTTGTCTGATCCTGTTTCGCAGTTGCCGATTTCGTAATTCTCTCAAATTACTGTCTTACCGGCACACGCCTCAGGGAGGCCGTTTGTTATTTTACTTTTCCTGCGCGGCAAACAGCTGCGGGGCTGCCTTGTAGATCAGCACCGCGGCCACCGTGGTCAGGATGGTCTCGGGCAGCATGTAGCTGCCGTTGTAGGTCAGGCTGTAGGTCCAGGCGGGCAGACCGTCGCTCAGGTTGCCCCAGATCAGCACGCCGGACAGGAAGCTGCACAGGAAGCGGATGCCGCACACCGCTGCCGTGCCGACGGCCACGCCGACCAGACGGTTCTTGAACGGCTTGGCAATCGCACCGGCCAGGCCCAGCAGGGTGAAGGCCAGCACATAGTCCAGCAGGATCATACCCACCAGCGGCAGCAGGCCGGGAGCCGGGGGCGCGTAGAAGCCCAGCAGCATCTGCAGCAGGCTGTTGACAAAGCCCGTGAACAGTCCCCATTTTGTGCCGTGGCGGTAGGAGACCAGGATGAACGGCAGCATGCTCAGCAGGGTGATGGAGCCGCCGTTGGGCATCTCAAAAATTTTGATGTTCGCCAGCACGGTGCCCAGGGCGATCATCAGGGCGCACTCCACAAGAGTGCGGGTCTTGGAATAGGTTTTGGACATGGTATCCACTCCTCAAAAAATGTAACGTAAAAACAGGAAAGCGCCCGCAAGGTACACTTGCAGGCGCAAAAGCGTTATGACGTGTTGGGTCAAACTTCCTACGCCGGCATTGCCCGGATCAGGTTCAAGGCGACCCGAAACTGCGGTTTGTTTCGATCTCAGCCGAGGATGCCCCTCAGCGCCCCTGTTTTTATGTCCAAACCTATTATACACGCCCACCGCTGATTGTCAAGCCTTTCAAATTTTATCCACACGATTCCCCCCAGGTTTTACACGCTTTCTTCAATGTTCTTTCATCTGTACCGGGTATACTGCAGCTGTACTCAAAAAGCACCCAGACAGGAGTCATCGATAGGAAGAAAAAGCGTATTCTCTGCGGGGCCGCGAAATCCTAAAGCCTTCCCCCGCGGGGGGAAGGTGGCCCCGCAGGGCCGGATGAGGGGCAAGCTACCGATCGCGAACCGCAAACGGGCAGCCATGGCAAGCTCTGCCCTCATCAGTCACCTTACGGTGACAGCTTCCCCCTCGGGGGAAGCCAAAAAGCGGACACCCAATCGGGTGCCCGCTTTTTTATCGGTAAAAATTTACTTGCTGATCTTGATCAGATCCGCGCCCGGCTCCACGGCGCCGGAGGCCACGACCTCGACGTCCTTGAAATCATCGGTGTTCGTGACGACGGTAATCACCACGGCGGGGTGAGCGGCAGCCGCGATTTTGTCCAGATCCATCTCCAGCAGCAGATCGCCCTTCTTGACCTTGTCGCCCTCCTTGACCTTCGGGCTGAAGCCGTCGCCCTTCATCTCGACGGTGTCAACGCCGACATGGATCAGCACCTCAACACCGGCAGTGGTCATGATGCCCAGCGCGTGGCCGCTGTCGGGGGCCTGGGTGATCTCACCGTCCGCGGGGGCGTAAATTTTGCCCTCGGTAGGGTCGATGCCGCAGCACTTGCCCAGGATGCCCTGTGCAAACACCTCGTCGGGGATGTTCTCCATCGCCACAACGGTACCCTTGGCATCAGCAGCCAGGGTCACGGGGAAGGCTGGGGCCGCGGGGGCGGCAGGCTCGGCAGACTTTTTCAGAAAATCAAAGAAACCCATCGTAAAGCTCTCCTTCATCAGCCCGGTCAGGCGGGCGTACTTGTAATTATATTATACCCCGTCTTGCCCCAAAAGGCAAGGCAGGCAAGGGAAACTTGCTTTGCTCACATCCGCCCCTTCACAGCGCGGATGGCCTGCCAGGTGATGCGGGCGATCTCCGCCGCGGGCGGCTGAAAACCGGCCTCCTGCCAGGCTACAATCGTGCCAAAGCAGCCGTTCACCGCAAAGGCCAGCATATATTTCTGCTCCTCGGTGCCGCCGTCAGGTGCAAACTCGCCCAGGCAGCGCTCTGCAATCAGCTTTTTGGCGTTGCGGGTGAACTCCGACTCCCAGCTTTTGCCGTAGAGGGCCTGACAGAGGTCGGGGTTCTCGGTCATGTAGGTGAACAGCGCCACCAGCGCGGGGGGCGCGTCTTCCTGCGAGATGCTGGGGATCAGGGTGTCCATCAGGTCGTTCAGCCGTGCCAGCTGGGCGGCCTCCAGCTGGTCCATCAGGGCATAAATGTCCGCGTAGTGAAAATAGAATGTGCCGCGGCTGATCCCTGCCAGCTCGGTCAGCTCCCGGACTGTAATTTCCCGCAGACTTTTCTGCTGCAACAGCGTAATAAGCGCCTGGTAGAGCCTCTGCTTGGTCATGCGCACACTGCGGTTTGCGTCCCCTTTGGCGTTCATCGTATGCACCGCCTTCCTCGCGATTTACTACTTTAAGAATAGCGTTTTTTTGCCCCGATGTCAAGGATTTTTAAACTATTTATCCAAAAATGTCATTCGTTGTGGAGTAAATTTTATAAACATTGCAGTTTACGCATTTTGCCGGATGTGGTACACTGAAACAGGGAAGTGATAGTATGAAAATTGACCGTGCCCGCGCACAAAAAGCCTTTGCCGACTATGCCGCGCACTACAACGCTGCTGACGCCAAGGTCAAATTGAAAATTGACCATACCTACCGCGTGGCGGCGCTCTGTGCCCGCATTGCCCAAAGCCTGGCCCTGCCGCCGGAGGATGTCGATCTGGCGTGGCTGTCCGGCATCCTGCACGATGTAGGCCGCTTTGAGCAGCTGCGCCGCTACAACACATTTATCGATGCACAGTCGGTCAGCCACGCCGCGCTGAGCGTCGCGGTGCTGTTCGACGAGGGACGCATCCGGGACTATCTGGACGATGCCGGTGCCGACGCACTGCTGCGCACCGCTGTGGAATGGCACAGCGCGTTCCGTCTGCCGGAGGCGCTGGATGACCGCACGCGTCTGTTCTGCCAGATTTTGCGCGACGCCGACAAGATCGACATTCTGCGGGTCAACGTCGAGACACCGATGGAGGAAATTTACAACGTCAGCACCGCGGCGCTGCGCCGGAGTCCGGTGACGCCCGCCGTGCTGGACGCCTTTTACGCCCACCACTGCGTGCTGCACAGCTTAAAGCAGTACCCCGCCGACAACGCCGTCGGCCACGCGTCGCTTGTGTTTGAGCTGTGCTATCCCGAGAGCCTGCGCATCGTGGACGAGCAGGGCTGGCTGTGGCGGCTGCTGGATTTTAAAACCGATAACCCGGACACCGCCGCCGCGTTTGCCGCCATCCGGGACGAGCTGCACCGCTGGCTGCACGCGCAGTCGGCGTGAGCCGATACTCAAAAAGTGCATTGTAGGGGTGAGCAGTGCTCGCCCCTACAGTCTTTATATGGCAGAATTGGTGTTTTTTGACACGCAAAAGTGCCGCGAGGAAGCTCCCTCACGGCACTTTTGCGTTTTTTATGGTTCTTTCCGTCATATCGTTTCTTCCTATCGTTATGCAATATATTATATCTGTATTACAGATATATATCAATATCTGCCTCCAAGATAACGATAATAGTCGTAAGGGGGTAGTCAACCTATGGAATATCCGAACATACGAAGCCTACGGGAAGATCACGATTTTCGTCAGTGCGATCTTGCCAGTGTCCTCCACGTATCCCAGAACGCCTACTCTCAGTATGAAAACGGCGTTATTGAGCTGACCGCAGAAAGGCTGGTCAAGCTGGCCGACTTCTATAACGTCAGTATAGACTATCTGCTGGGGCGCACCGATAACCCGGAGGTAAACCGCAATTAACAAATGCCGCGCGGCTCACAGGGAGCCGCGCGGCATTTTGCTTCAGAGCAGACCCTGCACCAGAATGACGGCGATCAGGACCGGCAGAACGTATTTAAAGTAGGGCTTGACCCACTGCGGCATTTTGGGGCCGCTGCCGGTGTTGCACTCGGCGGTGTATTTGTCGAAGCCCCAGCCCCATTTGGTGACACAGAACAGCAGATAAACAAGGCTGCCGCCCGGCAGCAGAATGTTGCTGACAAGGAAGTCCTCAAAATCCAGTACGGTGCTGCCCGCGCCCAGGGGCTGGATGCCGCTCCACACGTTGTAGCCCAGCGCGCAGGGCAGGCCCAGCACGACCAGCGCCGCCGCGCCCACCAGACAGGCCCTGCGGCGGTCCCAGCCGAAATTTTCCCGCGCGCAGGCGATGATGTTCTCAAACACCGCAATGACCGTGGAGAAGCTGGCGAACGTCATGAACAGGAAGAACAGCGCGCCCCACAGGCGTCCGCCCGCCATGTTTGTAAAGACGTTGGGCAGCGTGATGAAAATCAAGCTCGGTCCCGCGTCGGGCGAGATGCCGAAGGAGAAGCAGGCCGGGAAGATGATAAGGCCCGCGCAGACCGCCACAAAGGTGTCCAGCACACAGATGCGGGCGGCCTCACCCGGCAGGGTGAAGCCGCGGTCCATGTAGCTGCCGAAAATCTCAATTGCGCCGATGCCGAGGCTTAAGGTAAAGAACGACTGGTTCATGGCCGCCGTGATGACATTGCCCAGGCCCTGCCCGGTGGCGCGGGACCAGTCGGGCAGCAGGTAGAAGGCCAGGCCCTCGCCCGCGCCGGACAGCGTGAAGCTGTGCACAACCAGCACAAGGATCAATACGAGCAGGGCGCTCATCATCCATTTGCCGACCTTTTCCAGACCGCCCTGCAGGCCGCGCCCGCAGACGACAAAGCCCGCCAGCGTGATGACGACCATCCAGAAAACCATCTCGACAGGGTTCGAGAGCATCTCGCCAAAGACGCCTGCGGCCTGCTCGGAGGTCAGGCCGTCAAAGCTGCCGGTCAGGAAGCGGAAGAAGTAGTCGACCATCCAGCCGGAGACGGTGGTGTAGTACATCATCAGCAGCACACAGCCCGCCATGCAGAACCAGCCGTGGATATGCCACTTGCTGCCCCCGGGCTCCAGCGCCTTGTAGGCGCTGCGCGCCGCGCCGTGGCCCGCACGGCCCACGGCCAGCTCCATCGTCAGGACCGGCAGACCCATGAGCACCAGAAAGAGCAGGTAGAACAGTACAAAGATGCCGCCGCCGTACTGGCCGGTGACTGTGGGGAAGCGCCAGACGTTGCCGATGCCGATAGCACAGCCCGCGCTGACCAGAATGAAGCCAAGGCGTGAGCCGAAGCTTTCGCGTTGATTTTGGGGATCCATATAATTCCTCTTTTCTGTCCAAAAGTAGAATTATTATAGCGTACCGCGGCGAAACTTGCAAGTGGGGAATCACAGTGTTATAATTATTGCAACATCCGCGGCATGGGTCGATTGGAGATTTGCCTGTACCTGTAGGGGCCGATGCTCGCATCGGCCCGCCAGCCTTGCGGCAGCCGGAAGGCTCCGCGGGCAAATACTGTCCGCCCCTGCAAAGCGTGCAATACTTTACTAAGGAGTCAAAAATATGCTTCGTTTTGAATGTGACTATGGCGAGGGCGCGGCCCCCGCGGTTTTGGAGCTTCTGCAAAAGACCAATTTCGACCAGACCCCCGGCTATGGCGAGGATGAATACTGCGCCAAGGCTGCCGCGCAGATCAAGCGCCTGTGCGACGCTCCCGACGCCGACGTACACTTTTTCGTCGGTGCGACCCAGGCGAATCTGACCGTCATTGCGGCGGCGCTCAAGCCGTGGCAGGGCGTGCTGTGCGCCGACTCCGGGCACATCCATGTGCACGAGACCGGCTCCATCGAGGCCACAGGCCACAAGTGCCTGGCACTGCCCGGCAAAAACGGCAAGATCACGGCCCGCCAGATCCGCAAAGCCGTGGAGGAGCACCGCGCCAACGCCAGCCACGAGCACGAGGTCCAGCCCGGCATGGTCTACATCTCGAACCCCACCGAGGTCGGCACCCTTTATAATAAGGAGGAATTGACCGACATTTCCGCCGCCTGCTACGAGCTGGGACTCTACCTGTTCGTGGACGGCGCACGTATGGCCTACGGCCTGACGAGCCCCGCCAACGATCTGAGCCTGCAGGACTACGCCGCGCTCTGCGACGTGTTTTACTTGGGCGGTACCAAGTGCGGTGCGCTGTTCGGCGAGGCCGTCGTCATCACAAACGACGATCTGAAGCCCGATTTCCGCTACTGCCTGAAGCAGCACGGCGGCATGCTGGCGAAAGGCCGCCTGCTGGGCGAGCAGTTCCTGGCTCTGCTGGACGGCGAGGACGGCAGCGGCAGCAGCCTGTATTTCACGATGGCAAAAAAGGCCGACGAGCAGGCCCTGCGCATCCGCGCCGCCTTTGAGGCAAAGGGCTGCAAGGTGCTGCACGACTCCCCGACGAACCAGCAGTTCTTTGTCCTGCCCGACGAGTGGTACAACAAGCTGGCCGAGACCTACGCCATGACCCACATGGGCAAGCCCGACAAGCACCACACCGCCGTGCGCGTATGCACCAGCTGGGCCACGAAGGACGAAGCCGTGGAGCAGCTGATAGCGGACGTGAACGGGTTGTAAGGCACCCGCCTCCCTTGTAGGGGCCGGGCATGCCCGGCCCGCAGCCTTCCCGCAAACGTTAGTCCGCCTTACAGTGGCGGGCGCACCAAAATAAAAGCCTCCTGCATCACAACCGATGCAGGAGGCTTTTGTATCTATTCAAATGGCTTCACGGCCTTGTTGGTTGTCTGCGCCGTGGCCGAAGCGATTGCTTCTGGCATGGCCAAGGCGGCAGTGTAATGTGTCTTGGGGCGTTCCCCTTAACTCTGGTTATACTATACACTGCATTTATGTCCGCCCTGTCACGCCAATTTAAAAAATATGTTAAATCTCGGTTCCCTCAAATCACTTCTGGATGCGCTTGTCGCACTTGATGGCCAGCTTTGTGCCGACGGTCTGCAAAATCTGTACCAGCACGACCAGCAGCGCCGTGGCAAAGAACTCCAGCACCACGTTAAAGCGGTAGTAACCGTAGTTGATGGCGATCTTGCCAAGGCCGCCGCCGCCGATGATGCCGGCCATTGCGCCGTAACCCATGATGGTCGTGGCGGCAATCGTCACGTTGGCAATCAGGCTCGGCATGCTCTCGGGCACCATGACCTTGGTGATGATCTGCAGCGGCGTTGCGCCCATGCTCTGGGCGGCCTCAATGACACCCGCGTCCACCTCGCGCATACTGGTCTCGACCAGACGCGACACAAACGGGAACGATGCGATGACCAGCGGCACAATGGACGCCACCGTACCGATGGACGTGCCCACGATGGCGCGGGACAGCGGAATGACAATGATCATCAAAATCAAAAACGGCACGCTGCGCAGCAGATTCACCAGGCCGTTCAGCAGCGCCATGAGCCAGCGGGGCAGGGGACGCACGCCGCCCTGTTCGCCCGTGACCAGGCAGACGCCCAGCGGCAGACCGATGACCAGCGCCAGCAGCGTTGCGACGACGGTTGACCAGACGGTCTCCCATGTTTCAAACGGAATGGTGGGCAAAATCTGCAAGAACGTCTGCCATTCCTTGCCTGCAAAAAGCTCTGCCATCAGCCGTTCACCTCCTCAAAAGTAATGCCGGGATAGTTCCTGATGTACTCCAGTGCCGCGGCGGCCTTGTCGTCGTCGGGCAGCGCCAGCAGCATGCTGCCCAGCGTCTGGCCGTTCACAATGCGGGTGTCCGCCGCCATGATCGAGACGAGCGCGCCGCACTCAATGGCAAGGCTTGCCACCAGCGGCTTGTCCGTGGTCTGGGTGCCGCCGAAGGCCACACGCACCAGCTTGTGGCCGGGCAGGACCTCGGCCTGGGGCGCACCGGCGGGGTAGACGAGCCGCCGCGCCGCCTTGGACGTAGGATGGCTGAAGATAGCCTGCACCTCGCCCTCCTCGACGACGGTGCCGTTATCGAGAATGGCCACACGGTTGCAGACCTCCTCCACAACGCTCATCTGGTGGGTGATGATGACGACTGTGATGCCCAGCTCACGGTTGATTTTTTGAATGAGCTGCAAAATGGCGTGGGTCGTGTTCGGGTCCAGGGCGCTCGTCGCCTCGTCGCAGAGCAGCACCTTCGGGTCCGTTGCCAGTGCACGGGCAATCGCAATGCGCTGCTTCTGGCCGCCGGACAGCTGCGCCGGGTAGGCATCGGCCTTATCGGGCAGACCAACCAGCTCCAGCAGCTCACGGGCGCGGGCCTCGGCCTTGTCTTTGGGGACCTTCGCCAGCTCCATCGGGAACATGATATTGCGCAGACAGGTGCGCTGCATCAGCAGGTTGAACTGCTGAAAAATCATGGTGATTTCACGCCGGGCCGCGCGCAGGTCGGCGGCGCGCAGGTCCTGCATCTGCTTGCCGTTGACGATGACATTTCCCTCGTCCGGGCGCTCCAGCATATTGATGCAGCGTACCAGTGTTGATTTTCCGGCGCCCGACATACCGATGATGCCGTAGACGTCGCCGTCCCGGATCGTCAGGTTGATGTCGTTCAGCGCGACGACCGTGCCGCCCTGCGTGGCAAAGCGCTTGGTCAGGTGTTGCAGTTCGATCATGGGTGATTCTCCCTCATTTACAAAGATAGCGAATGAGCGCAAAAACTCATTCGCTATTGATTGTACTCTATATTCCGGTAGGTTGCAAGGGCTTTCTTTTCTATTAGGGCCTTGCACTGTAGGGGCGAGCATTGCTCGCCCGCGGGCGGTCAATGACCGCCCCTACAACCTTACCGCGGATATGTTTTTCCTTAGAAAATCGGCACAACCGCACCGTCGTAGGTGCTGTTGATGTAATCCTTGACCTTGTCGCTGGTCAGGGCAGCGTACAGCGCCTGAATGGCGGGGTCGTTCTCGCGGCCTTCCTTCACAACCAGTACGTTGGCGTAGGTCTGGGCAGCCTCGGAGGAAGCATCCTCGGTAGCAAGAGCGTCCTTGCCGACGGAGAAGCCGGCCTCCATTGCGTAGTTGCCGTTGATAACGGCGAAGTCAACATCCTGCACGGTGCGGGGCAGCTGGGCAGCCTCGATCTCCTTGATCTGCAGGTTGTGGGGGTTGTCGGTGATGTCGTTGACCGTAGCGGTCAGACCGGCGCCGTCGCGGACGGTGATCAGGCCCTGGGCGGCCAGTAGCTGCAGAGCGCGGGCCTCGTTGGTGGTGTCGTTGGGCACGGCGATGGTCGCGCCGCCCGCAATGTTTGCCAGATCATCGCTCTTGCCCGGATAGATGCCAAACGGCTCATAGTGGACCGCGCCGACGCTGACCAGATGGGTGCCGTTCTCCTCGTTGAAGCTGTCGAGGTAGGGGGTGTGCTGGAAGTAGTTGGCATCAACCTCGCCGCTCTCGGTGACGAGGTTGGGCTGGACGTAGTCGCTGAACTCAACAACCTCGAGGTCGATGCCCTGCTCGGCCAGAACCTCCTTGGCCACGTTCAGGATCTCGGCGTGGGGCGTGGGGGAGGCGGCGACCTTCAGGGTCGTACCGGCCAGCTCACTGGTCTCGGCGGTGGACTCGGCAGCCTCGGAGGAAGCTGCGGTGCTCTCGGTGGAGGCAGCCTCAGAGGATGCGGCGACGGAATCAGTAGAAGCGGAGGAGCCGCAGGCGGCCAGCGACAGGGCCAGAGAAGCGGCGAGCGTTGCAGAAATCAGTTTTTTCATGGTAAATTCTCCTTTATATATCGTCAGGTGTGTTAGTTTTGAACGGTCAGCTTCCCTCAAAGCGTCACATTCGCACACCGGGCTGCTTGTAAACGGAACCTCTTTCCATAGTCACAAACTTCCTTTCCAAACAAAAGCGGGATGTCGGCTTTCCGGCATCCCGCTGCAAGTTTTCATTACGCGCTGTAATTTGCGCACAAGAAAGCCGGCACAGGACGCTTACGCATCATGCACATGCACATCATCATACCAAAGCAGACTGCATTCATGGTTCTGTACCCCTTTCTTGAATCTTTGGTCGGCGTTGTTTGCCTTCCATGGCTCACAGTATACGCCTGTGAACCGATTCTGTCAACACTTGTTTGCATAAAATTACACATTTCGGCATTTTGCATATATCCTACTAGTTTAATAGGTTGACAACTTGCAAAATTCCTAGAATTATGCTATGATTAGTGTTACTAATTCCGATAAAGGGAGCTTTACCATGAAATTTTCGACCCGTGACCGTTATGCCCTGCGCCTGATGGTGGAACTGGCCAACCGCCCCAACGACCTGATCCCGCTGAAGGACATCAGTGATAAGCAGCGCATCAGCTTAAAATATCTGGAGCAGATCGTCACCCCGCTGGCGAAGGCCGGGCTGGTATCCAGCGTGCGCGGTGCGCAGGGCGGCTACCGGCTTGCGCGCCCGGCAGGGGAGATCACCTCCGGCGAGATCCTGCGCGCCGTCGAGGGTGAGCTGACGGCCATCCCGTGTTTGGCGTCGTCGGTGGACTGCCCCCACCGCAGCCAGTGCCACACGCTGGACTTCTGGTCCGGGCTGAATGACCTGATCAATAAATATGTGGATGGCATCACGCTGGAGCAGCTGCGGACGATGCCCGAGGTGCCGGAGGAACAGGAAAGCTGTGAGTAAGGTCATGCACGGGCGGCAGAGCCGCCCGCACCCAATAAAACCCCGCCCCGCCTGTCAAAATCAACAGGCGGGGCGGGGTTTTATTGCTTATTGCGTTACTTCAATTACAGATTAAAATACCGCTTCGCATTATAATAGCTGATGCCCTCGACGATCTTCTTCAGAGACTTCTCGTCGTTGGGGTACTGGCCGTTCTCGACCCAGTTGCCGATGAGGTTGCACATCAGGCGGCGGAACAGCTCGTGGCGGGTGTAGCTCAGGAAGCTGCGGCTGTCGGTCAGCATACCGATGAAGTTGCCCAGCAGGCCCAAGCGGGCCAGGGTCTTCATCTGCTGGTACATGCCGTCGTCGGTGTCGCAGAACCACCAGGCGGAGCCCAGCTGGATCTTGCCGGGGATCTCGTCATCCTGGAACGCGCCCAGAATGGTGCCCAGCATGTCGAAGTCGGCGGGGTTCAGGCTGTACAGGATGACCTTCGGGCAGGCGTCCTCTTTGGTCAGTGCGCTCAGCAGGCTGCTGATGGTAGCGCTGCAATCGGTCACGGCGATCATATCAAAGCCGGTGTCGGGGCCGAGCTTGCGGTACATCTTGTCGTTGACATTGCGCAGGCAGCTGTAGTGCATCTGCATGACAACGTTGTGCTTCTTGTACAGGGCACCCAGCTTCAGCAGCAGGTAGGTGGTGTACTCGTCGCCTTCCTCCTTGGTCAGGGTCTCACCGGCCATGGCCTTCTTGAAGGCAGCAGTTGCCTTCTCAGCGTTCGTTTCGGCGAAGGGGATGTAGTCCAGACCGTGGTCAGAAGCGCGGCAGCCCATCTCGACGAAGAACTCCAGGCGTTCTTCCAGTGCACTGACAACGCAATTTGCGCAGGCAAACTTGCGGCCCACAACTTCCTCCAGCTTATGGATGTAATCGGCAAAGCCCTCCTTGCGGATGTTCAGGACCTTGTCGGGGCGGAAGGACGGGGCGACGACGACCTTGATGGTCGGGTCTTCCTTGATCTTCTTGTGCCACTCGAGGGAGTCGATGGGGTCGTCGGTGGTGCCGACCATGGCAACGTTGCTCTGCTCGATCAGGCCGCGGACGGTCAGCTTCGGGTCATGCTGCAGCTTGTCGTTGCAGAGGTTCCAGACCTCCTCGGCGGTCTCGCCGTTCAGCACGCCCTCATAGCCGAAGTACTTCTTCAGCTCGAGGTGGCACCAGGTATACATCGGGTTGCCGATGGCCATTTCCAGGCTCTCGGCAAACTTCTGAAAGCGCTCACGATCCGGCTTGTCACCGGTGATGTACTCCTCGGGCACGCCGTTGGAGCGCATCACGCGCCACTTGTAGTGGTCGCCGAAATAGTAGTCGCTGCCGTCGGCCAGCACCTGATGGCCGCCCAGCCAGACCTGCGCGATGTTCTCAAAGCGGCGGTCCTCATAAATTTCCTGCGGGGGAATATGGCAGTGGTAATCCACGATGGGCAGTTTGGCCGAATAGTCGTGGTACAGATGCTGCGCGGTAGGGGTCTCCAGCAAAAAGTCCTTGTCCATAAATACTTTCATGTACAGACGCTCCTTAATGATGTTATAAATGATAGTCGGGGGAATGCCGCCCCGGGCCCTGATAGCACATACCTTGCGCTGTAAAGATGACCCAAAACAGCATGCTCTGCTATTATTATACATAACTATTTTACCTTGCACAAGTTGCAAAAATTGCTTGTTAATCGAAATTATAGCCAAAAAGTGCGGTTCTTTGTTGTGCAAGATGCGGAATCCCAAAATTGGCCTCAAAACTGCGCAAAATATGTGCGCTGTTTACGGAATGAATCTTGACGAAACGGCCTAAAGAAAATATAATTCAGGTAACAGGACGTGCTGCAGCCCCCCGCTGCGCACCAGATTTGTTTATGGTAAGGAGAATCATATATGGATACCTTGAATTATGAAGTTCTTGCAAAATCCGGCTACAACGGCTATATTTTGAAAAACGCCCCGGAGAAGGTCCTGCAGTTCGGCGAGGGCAACTTCCTGCGCGCGTTCGTGGATTACTGGTTCGATCTGGCCAACGAGAAGGCCGACTGGAACGGCAAGTGCGTTCTGGTCCAGCCCATCGCCCCCGGCCTGGCCAAGATGATCAACGAGCAGGAGGGTCTGTACACCCTGTATCTGCGCGGCAGTGAAAACGGCCGGAAGGTCGATGACAAGCGCGTTATCTCCAGCGTCTCCCGCTGCCTGAACCCGTATGAGGAGGAGGGCTTTAAGCAGATGATGGACGTCGCCGCCAGCGACGATCTTGAGATCATCGTTTCCAACACCACCGAGGCAGGCATCGTCTACGACCCCGCCTGCAAGCTGGAGGACGTGCCCGCATCCAGCTTCCCCGGCAAGCTGACCCAGGTGCTGTACCACCGCTACAAGGCAGGCAAGAAGGGCATCATCATGCTGGCCTGCGAGCTGATCGACAACAACGGCAAGGAGCTGCTCAAGTGCGTCAACCAGTACATTGACCAGTGGGGCCTGGACGACGGCTTCAGGAAGTACGTCAATGACGACTGCACCTTCTGCGGTTCTCTGGTTGACCGCATCGTTCCGGGCCGCATCCGTGACCCGAAGGAGGTCGCCGAGCTTGAGCAGAAGCACGGCTACGCTGACCCCCTGCTGGACGTCGGCGAGGTCTTTGGCGTCTGGGTCATCGAGGGTGATACCAAGCTGAACGACGTGCTGCCCTTCCGCAAGGCCGGTCTCGAGAGCCGCGTCTTTGTGACCCCCGACATGAGCCCGTACAAGAAGCGCAAGGTCCGCATCCTGAACGGCGCACACACCGGCTTTGTGCTGGGCGCTTATCTGGCCGGTTTTGACATCGTCCGTGACTGCATGCACGACGCCACCGTCCTGGGCTACATGAACAAGATGCTGCTGGACGAGGTCGTGCCCATCCTGCCGCTGGATCAGGAGGATTGCAAGAAGTTCGCCGCCGCTGTGCAGGACCGCTTCAACAACCCGTTCGTCAACCATGAGCTGATGAGCATCTCCCTGAACTCCACCTCCAAGTGGCGTGCCCGCAACATGCCGTCCTTCCTGGAATATATCGAGAAGAACGGCAAACTGCCCACCTGCCTGACCATGAGCTTTGCCGCTTACATCGCATTCTATTCCAACAACATCCAGGAACTGAACGATAAGGGCCTGGTCTGCAAGCGCGCCAAGGGCAACGAGTACACCGTTTCCGATGACCGCTATGTGCTGGAATTCTACAATGCCCACAAGGATGACGACATTCCGACCCTGGTTCATGCTGTTATGACCAACGAGCAGATGTGGGGCCAGGATCTGACCAAGGTTGCCGGTTTTGAGGAAGCCACCGTCAAGAACCTGACCCTGATCCGTGAGCAGGGCGCAATGGCCGCTTATAAGAGCTGCCTGTAATTTAAGTTAGGAGGTAGGAGTGAGGAGGTAGGAGTTAGGGAGCAGCGCAGAGCCTTTGGTTATCTGCAAAAAGCCCTAAGGCAATACCGCACAATTCCCGCCTAACGGCTCAAGTGCCGCTCCGGCGGCTGCGGCACGGCATCTGCGTTGCCAAAATGCTCGAAAATGTCGGGTTGCGGTACCCGCATCGTGCTTCGGGGGCAAAAGCCCCTCGCACTCTGCGACCGCTGCCCCTGCTTCGGTTCGCTGTTTCCGCCACTGGCGGCGCTCACCTTTGCAGCATCCAGTATTATCTGCGCTTTTGGCTTAGCATCTGCCGCACCTCGCTCGCCGTATCGGCACTTAGAATTATGCGGTATTGCCCTAAAAGCAGGGCTAACAATTCCTAACCTCTACTTCCTAACTCCTACCTGTTTTTATCGTAGTAAGGAGATTCTGTATGCCTCTTGCAATCAAGATCAACCCCAAGGATAATGTTGTGGTTGCCCTGCATCCCATTGCCAAAGGCACCGCTGTGCCGGTGGACGGTGCATCTGTGACCGCTGTTGAAGATATCCCCCAGGGCCACAAGATGGCCATTGCCCCCATCCACGCGGGCGAAAATGTCATCAAGTACGGGTTTCCCATCGGCCATGCCACCGCTGATGCCATGCCCGGTACCTGGATGCACACCCACAATGTAAAAACCAACCTGTCCGGCGAGATCGAGTACAGCTACCACCCCAATGTGCACCCGCTGGCCCCCGTTGCTCCCGAAACCTTTATGGGCTACCGCCGCAAGGATGGCCGTGCAGCCACCCGCAACGAGATTTGGATCATCCCCACCGTTGGCTGCGTGAACGACTGTGCCAAAGCCCTTGTGCGGGACAATCAGGATCTTGTGACCGACAGCATTGACGGGCTGTACACCTTCACCCATCCGTTCGGCTGCTCCCAGACCGGCCATGACCACGCCCAGACCCGCAAACTGCTGGCTGCGCTGGCTCGCCATCCCAACGCCGGTGCCGTGCTGGTGCTCTCCCTTGGCTGCGAGAACCTGACCCATGAGCAGTTCCTGACCGAATTGGGCGAATACGACCATGACCGCATCAAGTTCCTGACCTGCCAGGATGTGGACGATGAGCTGGTTGCGGGTCGTGAGATCCTGAAGGAACTGGCCGCTTATGCTGCCCAGTTCCAGCGCGAGCCGATTCCCTCCAGCGAGCTGGTGGTCGGCATGAAGTGCGGCGGTTCGGACGGTTTGTCCGGCATTACCGCCAACCCCACCATCGGCCGCTTCAGCGATATGCTGTGCGCCCGCGGCGGTTCCACCGTGCTGACCGAAGTGCCGGAAATGTTCGGTGCCGAGGGCTTTTTGATGGATCGCTGCCAGAACGAAAAAGTGTTTGAGAAGGCCGTGCATATGATCAACGGCTTCAAGGAATACTTCATCAGCCACAACGAAGTTGTGTACGACAACCCCAGCCCCGGCAACAAGCAGGGCGGCATCACCACACTGGAGGATAAATCCTGCGGCTGTGTGCAGAAGGGCGGCAGCGCCCCCATCATGGACGTTATCGGCTATGGCGATGCTGTGACCACCAAGGGCCTGAACATGCTGTACGGCCCCGGCAACGATCTTGTTTCCGCCACCGCCCTGACCGCCGCCGGCGCCCACATGATCTTGTTCAGCACGGGCCGCGGCACTCCGTTCGGTGCCCCCGCTCCCACCCTGAAAATTGCTACCAACAGCCAGCTGGCTGCCAAAAAATCCACCTGGATCGATTTTAACGCCGGTGTTGTTGCTGACGGCGAAAAGACGCTGGATGAAGCCGGTGCTGACCTGTACCAGCTGGTGCTGGACGTTGCTTCCGGCAAGCAGACCTGCGCCGAGAAGAAGGGCTTCCGCGAAATTTCCATCTTCAAGGATGGCGTTGTGCTGTAATTTTTGCACTGATGCTCTGGCTCCCGCCGCATTTTTTACCCAAAAGGGTAGAGCTGGGAACATTTTGAGAGTATAATAGAATTAAGAGAATTAAGAAGTGCCCGCCGGGAGCTGTGTCTGCCTGCGGTGCACAAAGTGGAACGGCTCCGGGCGTTCCGGGTGCTCTGGGATCAAGGCGCTGTGCGCTGCTCCAAGAATCCCGGTGCGGTCGGGCCGTTTTTGTAACTGAAGAAAGGGGACTGTAACAATGTCCAAGCTGACTGCCGGTACTTACGAAAAGTACAATGCCAAATATTCCACCCTTACCCTGACCGATGGGGAGTACGCCCTGACCGTTACACCGGAAAAGGGCGGCATGGCAACCTCCTTCACCAAAAGCGGTGAGGAATACCTCTGGCTGCGCGATAAGAACTATGAATCCTCGGACCGCCCCCGCTGTGGCGTGCCCATCCTGTTCCCCAGCTGCGGCAAGCCGGACGGCGGTGTGCACCACTTTAACGGCTCCGATTATCCCATTGAGGTCCACGGCTTTGCCGATTTGCTGCCCTGGCAGGTCAAGACCGCTGCGGATGATGAGATCGTGCTGACCCTGACCCCCAACGGCCTGACCAAGTTTGTTTACCCCTTTGATTTTCTGCTGGAAATGCGCTATACCCTGTCCGGTGCCAAGGCCGGGTTGGAACTGACCGTGCACAACACCAGCGACAAAGCCCTGCCGTTCAGCATCGGCTTCCACCCGTATTTCGCAGCTTCCAAGCTGGAGAACGTCCACTTTGACATCAACGCCGCCACCTGCTCCGAGAACGCCAAGGGCGAGCAGCCCGCCGCACCGGAAACCATCACCTTGACCCGCAAGGAAGGCTCCGCAGATTCCATCCGCCTGATGACCGGCGTAAAGAGCCCGATGCGCCTGACCGATTCCGGCAGCGGCCACACGGTGGAAGTTGCCTTTGATGAAAGCGTGTTCACCAACGGCGTGCTGTGGCAGCAGGATGCCGAGACGTTCGTCTGCATGGAGCCCTGGAACGGCTGGGCCAACAGCGTGAACGAAGCCGGCCGCCACATTGAGCTGGCCCCCGACGCAAGCAAGACCTTTGCCTGGAGCATTACCATCGGCTGAGCTTAACCGCCTGCCCTGCATCTGCTGAACATTTTTAACCAACTGCCCTCTGCTGTGTGGAAAACTGCAGGGGGCAGTTTGCTTTGCCCGGCTGCCAAAATTTCCTGTCCAAAATTACACAATCTGCCTGCTTTACCGGATTGTATTTTGTTTGACAAAATGTTACCATATTCTTATAAATATAAAAGTTTTAACGCCAACATTCCGCTGCCCACCGGGCAGCTGCGATCATAGAGGAAACCGCCGATGGAACAAAACAAACAGCCGTCGGGGCAGCCCCGCAAGCCGGAACAACAGCCCCGCCAGACCTACCGCAAACAGTCCCAGCCCAAGTCCCCGCAGGGCCGCCGCCCACAGCCCAAAAAGAAGCAACAGCCCAACCTGCGTCTTGCACTGGCCGCGTGCGTGCTGGTTGCCGTTGTGGCGCTGGTAGTGATCGGGCTGGTCGCCTGCAACAGCGGGCAGAAAGCCCCCCTGACCATTGACCCCGGCACCAGTGCCGGAGCGTGGGCCAAGAACGATGCCGGGTACTACTTTAACAGTGACGGAGAGCCGATTCTGGCCGCCACCAAAAAAGGCATTGACGTGAGCAAGTATCAGGGTGAAGTGGACTGGGAGAAAGCCCAGGCTGCCGGGATCGATTTTGCCATGATCCGCTGCGGCTTTGGCAGCGAGTGGAACGGCACCGGCGATTACGCCCAGGACGATGAACAGTGGCGCCGCAACGCGGACGAATGCACCCGCCTTGGCATCCCCTTTGGCACCTATCTGTACTCTTACGCCACCACCGAGGAACAGGCCAAATCGGAAGCCGAACACGTTGCCCGCCTGCTGGGCCTTGTGGCACCCCCGCACGAGGGGCTGGACGATTACACCGCCACCCCCTACCAGCTCAGTTACCCGGTCTATTATGACCTGGAGGATAAATCCATCACCGGCCTGTACCCGGACGAGATGGCCCACCTGACCGAAGTATTTTTCGACCGCCTGAAAGAACTGGGCTACAAGGGCGAGGAAGGCATTTACGCCTCCATCAATTGGACCCGCGGCCGCCTGACGGACCCCGCGTTTGACCGCTGGCGCGATAATTTCTGGATCGCGCGGTTCAATTCCGCGTTGGGCTACACCGGGCCGTATTCCATCTGGCAGGCCACCTATACGGAGCCGGGCGAAAAGTACGGCGTGCAGAGCGACACGGTGGATGTTGACTTTGTGATGGAAGAGCTGACCTTTACCGGCATCAAAGCAACCAGCAAGGACATCCTGCCCTCGCTGACCAACGACACCTACAAAAACGAGCTGTGGCTGCCCAAGGCGAAAGCCACCGCCACCCTGCTGACCGATGAGCCCAGCGAAAGCGAGGGCGGGCAGAAAATCTTCTGGTCCAGCGATAATGAAGACGTTGCCACCGTGAATAAGCACGGCGAGGTAAAAGCCAAGGCGGACGGCACCTGCACCATCACCGCCACCCTGGCGGATGGCCGCATGAGCGCCGATGTGACGGTGCGGGTGGGGGCATTCACCATTCCCGTTTACGTTACCGGTAATCTGCAGGGCTTGACCGAGGGCGAAGAGGTCGGCCTTGCGGACATTGCTGCCCTGAAAGCGGGCAGCGAGGACTCCATTCTGGTGGATGCAGGCGGCAGTTTGCAGGGCACCGCCCGCGCCAGCCTGACCGGCGGCATGGATATGACCAGCGCCTTTGCCGCAGCCGGGTATGATTTGCAGGCCTTTGATGCTTCCGATATAGCGTATGGCACTGACCGCCTTCTCAGCGATGTAATGACCGCCACTGGCCCTTCGATTGCTTCCAACCTGTACACGACAGAAAACGAAGCGTTGCTGGCGCGTTCCACCAGCTGGAGCCGCAACCGCATTTCCAACGGCATGAACACCATTGTGGAGGAAGCAGGCAAAAAGATCGGCTTCTTCTCGCTGGCCTCGATCGGCAATTCCGCCCAGACGAAAGAACTGACCGCTGCGGACCTGGCGCTGGCGGCTTCCGAACAGGTTGCTGCTTTGCAGGCCCAGGGGGCTGACGCCATCCTTTGCATTGCCGGGCCGGATACCGACATCAGCGGCATTTATGCCGACCTGGCAGACCTTGGCGTGACCGCCGTCTTGGATGCCGGCGCCACAGCCAACAGCACCGCAAAGGCAAACGGCATTGCCGTTGTTGCCGCCGGGTCCGGCTGGGACAGCGTGGGCTGCCTGAACCTGACCTTTGCGGCGGACGGCAGCATGACAGCCGAACCCGCCAGCATGAGCGCCGCCGACCTGAAATCCGCCCGCGGCAGCTACACCACCGCCCAGCAGACTGCCTATGATTCCGCCTTTACCAGCCTGCAGAGCCTGGCAGACGGCGACGAGGATGTGCGCAGCCAGACGCTGTTCACCTTTGAAGCCAACGAAAGTGCGGATAAAACCATCAGCTTTGCCAACTATGCCGCCGCACTTTACCTGGCCTATGCCGACGGTGACCGCGCCAACTTCCCGCAGGATGCCGCCGACCTGACCGTAACCGCGCTGGCAGGCGGCATTACCGAGCTTGACTTTGGCGATGTTACCCGCGGGGCGCTGTGTGATGCCGTTCCCGCCGGGCAGCGGCTGGTGCTGGCGCGGACGACCTCCGCCGCCATCGGTGCCCTGATCGACACCGGTACCGTGACCCGCACCTATGAGGAAAGCCTGACTGCCTTTGAGCCGACGGACGGCGACGCCCTTGTGGTGACCGATACCGCCACGCTGGAAGCTCTGGAGCAGGCAGGCGGCAGTTATACGATTCTGCGTGATTATGGGGATGTCTTTTGGGATATCCGCATGAATATCAATGATGTAACCAATAACTTTGCAAACCCGTTTACGCTGCCCGAAGCACCGCAGCGCGGTGCCGGGAGAAAGTGAGGCTGTTATGAAGCTGACCTTTTTGGGCGCTGCCCGTGAAGTGACCGGCAGCTGCACCCTGATTGAAGCAGGCGGCCACCGCTTTTTGGTGGACTGCGGCATGGAGCAGGGCAAAGACGTTTACCCCAATGCGGACCTGCCCTGCGCCCCCGGTGAGATTGAAGCCATCCTTTTGACCCACGCCCACATTGACCATTCGGGACGCATCCCCTATCTGTACAAGAACGGATTCCGCGGCCCCATTTACAGCACAGATGCCACCATGGACCTGTGCGAAATCATGCTAGAAGATTCCGCCCACATTCAGGAGCAGGAAGCCGAGTGGAAAAACCGCAAAGCCCAGCGCAGCGGCAATGAGCTGGTAGAGCCGGACTACACAGTAGAAGACGCCATGGCCGTGATGAAGCAGTTTGTACCGCAAAGCTACGGCAAGCCGCTGGAAGTGTTCCCCGGCATTACGGCCACCTTTACCGATGTAGGCCACCTGCTGGGCAGCGCTTCCATCACCTTGCAGGTAACGGAGAACGGCGAAAGCCAGACCATTGTGTTCTCCGGCGATATCGGTAACCTGGACCAGCCGCTGATCCGTAACCCGCAGTACCTGACCAAAGCGGATTTTGTGGTGATGGAATCCACCTATGGTGACCGCACCCACGGCCCCAAGCCGGACTATGTGGCCGAGCTGACCCAGATTTTGCAGGAAACGTTCGACCGCGGCGGCAATGTGGTCATTCCCAGTTTCGCCGTGGGTCGCACGCAGGAAATGCTCTATTTTATCCGCCAGATCAAAGAGGAGCACCGCATCCACGGGCACGATAACTTCCCCGTGTTTGTGGACAGCCCGCTGGCCAGCAAATCCACCACCATTTTCCGGGAAAACTTCAGTGAATGTTATGACGCCGAAGCCATAGCCCTGGTGACGAAGGGCGAAAACCCGCTGGCGTTCCCCGGTTTGCAGATCAGTGAAACCAAAGAGGATTCTGTTGCCATCAACCTGGACTCCACCCCCAAGGTCATCATCTCCGCTTCCGGCATGTGTGATGCCGGGCGCATCCGCCACCACCTCAAGCACAACCTGTGGCGCGGGGAATGCACCATCCTGTTTGTGGGGTTCCAGTCCCCCGGCACGCTGGGGCGCGCACTGATCGAGGGTGCCGATGAAGTACGGCTGTTTGGCGAAACGGTGCAGGTCAATGCGCAGATCCGCCAGATGAGCGGCTTGTCCGGCCATGCGGACCGGGACGGCCTGTTGACCTGGATTCGCCACTTTGATCCCAAACCCAAACATGTGTTTGTGAACCACGGCGAGGACTTGGTTGCCGATCACTTTGCCCGCACCCTGACGGCGGAGGGCATCCCGGCAGAAGCGCCGTACAACGGTGCCGTGTATGAGCTGACCGGCGGGGCCGTTGCCCTACTGCGGCAGGGCACCATGGTGCCGCTGGCCAAGGCCAGCCAGCCTGCCGACAAGCCGCGCACCAGCCCGGCGTTTGAACGCCTGCTGAACATGGGCAAACGGCTGCTGGTTGTGATCGAGCACAACCGCGGCGGTGCCAACAAGGATCTTGCCCGCTTTGCCAGCCAGATCGCCAGCTTGTGCGATAAGTGGGACAGGTAGGCAGGTAGGAGTT
>OGZV01001321.1_pt1 | contig 23360 bp, 17 predicted proteins | sample 1576861 | NCBI WGS metagenome assembly OGZV01 (sample SAMEA3541501, study PRJEB24748) | human gut metagenome | biome: human gut; feature: human-associated habitat; material: faeces | place: China | collected 2012
TCAGGCGGCAGACGGAGATATTGAACGTGCAGAGTATGGAATTATATATATTGATGAGATTGATAAGATTACAAGAAAATCAGAGAATCCATCGATTACCAGAGATGTATCGGGTGAGGGTGTACAGCAGGCGCTTCTGAAGATTATTGAAGGAACAGTTGCCAATGTACCTCCACAGGGAGGAAGAAAGCATCCGCATCAGGAGATGATCCAGATCGATACCACGAATATTTTATTCATCTGTGGAGGAGCCTTTGAAGGAATCGAAAAAATCGTTGAAAAACGTATCGATCAGAAATCAATCGGATTCAATGCAGAGATTGCAGAAAAGCATGAAGATGATGTGGACAGACTGCTTCAGCAGATTCTGCCGCAGGATCTTGTGAAATTTGGTCTGATTCCGGAAATCGTAGGCCGTGTACCGGTAACAGTAGCATTGGAAATGCTGGATAAAGATGCATTAATGAGGATTCTTACAGAGCCGAAGAATGCATTGACTAAACAGTATCAGAAGCTGTTGGAACTGGACGATGTAGAGCTTACATTTGATGATAAAGCACTGGAAGCAATCGCAGAGACTTCCCTGAAGAGAAAGACGGGAGCAAGAGGACTGAGAGCGATTATGGAAAGTATCATGATGGATATCATGTATAAAGCACCATCGGATGAGACATTAAAATCATGCCACATCACAGAAGATGTTGTAAAAGGAACAGGAGAGCCTGTATGTGAACATGCAGAACCTGACTCAGAAAGTGCATAATAAATGAAAAGAAAGACGGCGGGTGCGAAGAATAATTGTACCCGCTGATTTTATACCAAGATAATCCAGTCGGTGAACAGGAGTGTGAATATATGACAGGAGAAACCTATAGTCTGCCTATGGTTGCCTTAAGAGGACTTACGATACTGCCGGAAGAGGTCAGACATTTTGATGTAAGCAGGGAAAAATCACTGCAGGCGATTGAAGAGGCGGTAAAAAACGGCCAGAAGTTATTCGTCAGCGCTCAGAAGGATCTGGAAATAGAAGAGCCGGGAGCAGAAGATGTCTATCTGGTTGGCTGTGTTGTTACCATAAGGCAGGTAGTAAAATTACCAAAAAAAATGAGCCGTGTACTTGTATCCGGAGAAGTAAGAGCAAGTCTTGTAAGAATGGATAGTGAGACACCATATCTCCAGGCAACGGTAGTAGAACTGCCGGATGATGAAGTAGTATCCGGAGAGCGGGAAGAAGACGATCCAATGAACCGGGAAGCAATGATCCGTGGATTACAGGATGTCTTCAAAGAATATCTGTTAAAGAATCCAAAGCTTTCAAAAGAACTTGGCATGCAGGTGGAATCCATTCATGATCTGAAATACCTGACAGATGTGATTGCTGCAAATATGCCGTTTTCATTCGAAGATGCGCAGGAACTGCTGGAAGAGACGAACGTTATGAGACGGTATGAACTTCTGGTATATAAGATCGTGAATGAGATCCAGGCACAGAAAGTAAAAGAAGAGATCCAAAGTAAGGTGAAAGAACGTGTGGACAAGAACCAGAGGGAATACATCCTACGGGAAGAACTGAAAGTAATTCGTGAGGAACTTGGTGATGACAATACCATGTCGGATGCGGATGAATTCCAGCAGGCGGCAGATGCATTGAAAGCTTCGAAAGAAGTAAAAGAAAAGCTGAACAAAGAAATCAAAAGATTCCGCAATTCTATGAATTCCCCGGCGGAAACAGGCGTTATCCGGACCTATATCGAAACAATGCTTGAAATGCCATGGGATAAAACTTGCAAAGAACATAAAGATATTGCATTTGCAAGACAGGTACTGGATGAAGATCATTACGGTCTGGAGAAAGTAAAAGAACGAGTACTTGAATATCTTGCAGTACGGGCGCTTACGAAAAAAGGCGAAGCACCGATCATCTGTCTTGTGGGTCCTCCGGGAACCGGTAAAACTTCGATTGCGAAATCTCTTTCCAGGGCGTTGAAGAAGCCGTATGTGAGAATTTCGCTTGGAGGTGTCCGTGACGAAGCGGAAATCCGGGGGCACAGAAAGACTTATGTAGGAGCAATGCCGGGAAGAATCGCAAATGGAATGAAACAGGCAGGAGTCAAGAATCCACTGATGCTGCTGGATGAGATAGATAAAGTCAGCAATGACTATAAAGGAGATACATTCTCAGCACTTCTGGAGGTTCTGGATGGCGAACAGAATAATAAGTTCGTAGACCATTATCTGGAAGTGCCGATGGATCTGTCGGAAGTGTTATTTATCACAACGGCAAACAGCCTGCAGACCATTCCAAGGCCGCTTCTTGACCGTATGGAAGTCATTGAGGTTACCAGTTATACAGAAAATGAAAAACTGCATATTGCGCAGGAACATCTGATTCCAAAGCAGATCGAAAAGCATGGACTGAAAGCAGATCAGCTGACCATCAGTAAAAATGCGATCTGGAAGATGGCAAGAAATTACACAAAAGAAGCAGGGGTCAGACAGTTGGAACGTAAGATCGGTGATATCTGCCGTAAATCAGCAATGGAGATCCTTGAGAAAAAGAAGAAATCCATTCATGTGACAGAGCGGAATATGGAACACTATCTGGGTAAGGAACTTTACAGTTATCAGATGGCAAATGAAGAAGATGAAGTTGGTATTGTGCGTGGACTCGCATGGACCAGTGTCGGCGGTGATACACTCCAGATCGAAGTGAATATGATGCCGGGAGAAGGAGAAATCCTGCTGACCGGACAGCTTGGCGATGTCATGAAAGAGTCCGCGAGAACCGGTATCAGTTATATCCGTTCCGTAAGCAAAGAGCATGATATTACAGATGATTTCTTTAAGAAACATGATATACATATCCATATTCCGGAGGGAGCCGTTCCAAAAGACGGACCATCTGCCGGTATTACAATGGCAACTGCAATCATGTCTGCGGTGACAGGAAGAAAAGTACGGGCAGACCTCGCTATGACAGGAGAGATTACACTGCGCGGACGTGTACTCCCGATCGGAGGGCTGAAAGAAAAGCTTCTGGCTGCAAAAAATGCAGGAATGAAGACCGTACTTGTCCCGGCAAAAAATGAAAGAGATGTTGAGGAAATTTCAACAGAGATTACAAAGGGACTGGAAATTAAATTTGTAACACACATGAATGAGGTGCTGAAAGAAGCACTTGTATAGTCAGATCTTCTGGCACGGGTCAGGAGATGGATCAAAGGAGAAATATATGATAATCAGAAATATTAATCTGGAAACCGTATGTGGAATCACCAGCAAACTTCCGGAGAATACACTTCCGGAGATTGCATTTGCAGGAAAATCCAACGTAGGAAAGTCATCCCTGATCAATGCGCTTATGAACCGCAAATCATACGCAAGAATATCTGCAACACCGGGAAAGACACAGACGATCAACTTCTATAATATTAATGAGGCATTATATCTGGTCGACCTGCCGGGTTACGGATATGCGAAGGTATCCGAACAGGAGAAGATCAAATGGGGACAGCTGATCGAACGTTATCTGCACGGGTCGAAGCAGTTGAAAGTAGTATTCCTTCTGATCGATATCCGTCATAAACCATCCGGTAACGACAGGATGATGTATGAGTGGATCGTGTCACAGGGATTCCATCCGGTGATCATTGCAACAAAACTCGATAAGATCAAACGCAGCCAGAAAGACAAACAGATCAAGATTGTAAAAGAAGGTCTGGGAGTGTTACCGGGAACAATCGTCATCCCGTTCTCATCAGTGACGAAACAGGGACGTGATGAAATATGGGAGCTGGTGGAAAGAAATTATCTGAATACTCAGGAGAATGAAGAATAGACAGAATCCATTTCAGGTGGTAATTAATGAGATAAAGTTTGTCAAAGGATTGACAAACTTTATCTTTTTTGTTATGATTAGACTAAAGTACAAACGTTGGTCTAAAACGGGTAAAAAATGTGAAAATAACAAGTATAATAAGAGGAAAGGAGAATATCATGGATCTGATAACCAATATCCAGAAGTATTCTATTCATGACGGGGACGGAATCCGTACGACTGTATTTTTTAAGGGATGTCCGTTAAAGTGTGTGTGGTGCCATAATCCTGAGACACAGTGCTTCGAGCAGGAAATTCAGTATGATGCGGAGAAATGTACCGGTTGCGGCGTATGCGCAAAAGTCTGTCCGAACGGCGCGGTCACCATGGAAGACGGAAGACCGAAGCTGGATAAAAAACTTTGTAAGCTCTGCGGAAAATGTGAGAATTTCTGTACACAGGGAATCCGGGAGATCGTTGGCCAGGAATATCCGGTAAAAACACTTGTAAAGGAACTGATGAAAGATCTGATGTTCTATGAACAGTCCGGCGGTGGAGTTACACTTTCAGGTGGTGAAGTGATGGCTATGTCTACAGATTATGTACTTGCGATCGCAAAAGCTTTGAAGAAAGAAGAAGTATCGCTTACAATTGATACATGCGGATATGTTCCATATGAGAAGTTCGAAGCAATCCTTCCATATGTCGATACATTTTTATATGATGTAAAGGTAATGGATCCGGAATTACATAAGCAATATATCGGAGTAGACAATAAACTGATCTTAGATAATCTTGTAAAACTTTCAGATGCAGGAGCAAGGATATACATCCGTATCCCTACTGTTAAGGAAGTAAATGGAAACGAAGAGAATATGAAAGAGACGATCCGTTTCCTGAAAGAACACGATATTCACCCGGCACAGGTTAATTTGCTGCCATATCATAATACGGGAAGCAGTAAATATCCGAAGCTGGATATGGAATATAAAGGTAATGACTTGAATGCACCGACAAAAGAAGAGATGGAGGGGTTTGTGAAACTCTTCCAGGAAGCAGGTTTTTCTAACACAAAGATAGGAGGTTAAAGCAATGGCTGAAAAAAGAGGCATGAACGAAAGAATCCAGAAGTTAAGAGAACTGAGTGTTACAACACCGGTACACATCGATCTGGAAAGAGCAAAGATCGAAACAGATTTTTACAAAGAAAATGACGGAAAATATTCTATCCCGGTTATGAGAGCTATGGTGTTAAAAGAGTATTTTTCAAAGAAGACACTTTACCTTGGAGACGGTGAGCTGATCGTAGGAGAGAAGGGAAAAGATCCACAGGCATCTCCGACATTCCCGGAACTTTGCTGTCACAGCGTTGAGGATATGACAGTTATGAGTGAGCGTGATCTGGTATCCTTCCACACAACAGAAGAAGACAGAAAACTCCAGGCAGAAGAGATCATTCCGTTCTGGAAGGGAAGAACTATGAGAGAGAGACTTCTGGCTTCCATGACTCCAGAATGGAACGACTGTTACGCAGCAGGTATGTTCACAGAGTTTATGGAGCAGAGAGGACCGGGACATACATGTGGTGGAGAACAGGTATTTACAACAGGATATCTGGACTACAAAGAGAAGATCAAAAAGACAATGGATGCTCTTGATTTTATGAATGATCCGGATGCTCTGGATAAAATGGAAGAGTTAAAAGCCATGGATATTTCCTGCGATGCAGTGATCATTCTTGGTGAGAGATATCATGAATTAGCACTAGAGCTGGCAGAAAAAGAGGCTGATCCGATACGTAAAGAAGAATTAAAACAGATCGCAGCCAATCTGGAGGTTGTACCTGCACATGCACCACAGACATACTGGCAGGCAATCCAGTTATACTGGTTTACACATCTGGCAGTTACAACAGAACTGAACCCATGGGATGCATTCAGCCCGGGACGTCTTGACCAGCATCTGATCAAATATTATGAAGCAGATACAGAAGCAGGAATTCTGGATGATGAGAGAGCAAAAGAACTGTTAGAGTGCTTATGGGTGAAATTCTACAATCAGCCTGCACCGGTTAAAGTAGGTATCACATTAAAAGAAAGTGCCACATACACAGACTTTGCAAATATCAATACCGGAGGAGTTACACCGGACGGACGTGACGGAGTTAACGCTGTCAGCTACCTGATCCTTGACTGTATGGACGAGATGAAGCTGGTTCAGCCAAACTCTAACGTAACGATCAGTAAGAAGACTCCTGCACGTTTCTTGAAGAGAGCATGTGAGATCTCAAGAAAAGGATGGGGACAGCCTGCATTCTACAATACAGAAGCACAGACCATGGAGCTTATCAATGCAGGAAAATCACTGGAAGATGCACGCCGTGGCGGATCTTCAGGATGTGTTGAGACAGGAGCATGGGGAAGTGAAGCATATATCCTGACAGGATACCTGAATATTCCAAAAGTATTCCAGCTGACACTTTATAATGGATTTGACAAGGAATCCGGAAAACAGCTCGGCCTTAAGACCGGTGAAGCAAAAGATTTCAAGTCTTATGATGAATTATGGGATGCATTCCAGAAACAGCTGAAACATTTTATTGATATTAAGATTCGCGGAAACAATGTGATCGAGAAATTATATGCAGAGAATATGCCGGCACCTTGTCTGTCAGTGGTAACAAATGACTGCATCAGCAATGCAAAAGATTATAATGCAGGTGGAGCAAGATACAATACAAACTATATCCAGGGTGTAGGTATCGGAACAGTTACAGACTGCATCACATCTGTTAAGTATAACGTATTCGATAAGAAGAATTTCACAATGGAAGAACTGCTCGAAGCTATGGATCATAACTTTGAAGGTTATGATGCAATCTTCCGTATGGTGCATGACAAGACACCGAAGTATGGTAACGATGATGATTATGCAGATTCTGTTATGCAGGATGTATTCAACCTGTATCATGATCTGATCACAGGACGCCCGACTATGAGAGGCGGAAAATATGGAGTAGATATGCTTCCTACTACATGCCACGTATACTTCGGAGAAGTGATCGGAGCAACTGCAAACGGAAGAAAAGCAAATGTGCCTGTATCGGAAGGTATCTCACCAGAGAAGTCTGCTGATACAAACGGACCTACAGCTGTTATCAAGTCATGCTCTAAGATGGATCACCTTGCAACAGCAGGAACACTTCTGAACCAGAAGTTTACACCTGATGTTGTAGCCGGAGAAAAAGGTCTTGAGAATATGTCCAGCCTGATCCGCAGCTACTTTGCAATGGACGGACATCACATTCAGTTCAATGTCATCGACAGACAGACATTGATCGAAGCACAGAAACATCCGGATGATTACAGAGACCTGATCGTCCGTGTTGCCGGATACAGTGACTTCTTCCGTAACTTAAGCAAACCGTTACAGGATGAGATCATCAACCGTACAGAACAGTCATTTGAATAAAATGAATTTGCAGGGTTAACCTGAAGATAATTAAAAAATAAAAAAGTCCTTAGGCAGGAATCGTGATGCCGGCTGTTGCCGGATGTGTAAATTCTTGTTTAAGGACTTTTTTTAGGCTTGATAGCAAAAAATATGATATGATATCAGTAAACGTAGAAATACGGATAAAAAATATGTTAAGAAAAGAGATGGAGAAAAGTTATGAATCTAAAAGGAGTGAATTTGAAAAAGGAAAGGACGAAAATTCAGATGGTGTTGACGGTTCTCGTTATACTGTCGGTAGTCAGACAGTTTTTCCTGGGAAATTACCACAATATGTTTCTGGGAATTCTGACCCTGTTTTTGTTCATGGTACCTGCTGTATTAGATCAGACACTGGGAGTAACGATTCCGGCAGGATTGGAGACGGTGATTCTGATCTTTATCTTTTCGGCAGAAATACTGGGAGAGATCAACGCATTTTATGTAAAGATTCCTGTGTGGGATACCATTTTACATACGACAAACGGTTTTCTTATGGCGGCAATTGGATTTGCACTGATCGACCTGTTTAACAGAAGTGACCGGTTCTCAATTAAAATGTCTCCGTATTTCGTGGCATTTTTTGCATTTTGTTTTTCGATGACAGTCGGTGTATTGTGGGAGTTCTTCGAATTTTCGATGGACTGGTTCTTCGGACTGGATATGCAGAAAGACTGGATCCTTCCATCGATCAACTCTGTGAAACTTAACCCGACAGGTGCAAATGTTCCGGTGCATGTGGACGTCCAGTCAGTGGTGATCAATGGCGAAAAATGGAATCTGGGTGGATATCTGGATATCGGAATCGTGGATACGATGAAAGATCTGATGGTGAATTTTATCGGAGCGGTGGTGTTCTCGATCATCGGAATTCTATATCTGAAGCACCGCGGCAAAGGAAAACTTGCGGCATCACTGATTCCGCAGGTAAGAGACGAGAAGGAGCAGAAGCAATAAAAAGAACCGGATAAGAGTGGATTATGGAAAAGAATATACAGAAGATCAAAATAAAAAACCAATTGGAATTATGGGCATTCTGTGCGGTCATTGGAACTGCGGCGGGAGCTTTGGTCTGGGCATTGCTGAAGATCATGGCAATAGGAACAGAAATGATATGGGAGTGGATACCGGAAAAAATTCATATTCCGTATTATACGGTGCTCGTGTGTACTGTGGGCGGAGCCATTATCGGGATATTTCGAAAGTTATACGGGGATTATCCGGAAGATATGGAAACGGTCATGGGAAAAGTAAAGAAAGAAAAAAGATACGAATATAAAAATATGCTCGTCATGATGATCGCAGCGTTGCTGCCACTTCTGATCGGAAGCAGTGTAGGTCCGGAGGCAGGACTTACCGGGATTATCGTAGGCTTATGTTACTGGGCAGGAGAAAATCTGAAATTTGCAAAACAGAATACAAAGGAATATTCGCAGATCGGTGCAGCCGTTTCCCTTAGTGTGTTATTTCATGCACCGTTATTTGGGATCTTTGAGGTGGAGGAAGATCCGGATATGCAGCTGGCAGAACCGGGCCGGGGATCAAAGATCTTCATATATGGAATTGCACTTGCAGCCGGAACCGGAAGTTATGCGGGACTTTCTGCTTTGCTGGGCGGAGGAATGTCCGGGTTCCCGTCATTTGATACAGTTGCGGTACAGAGAATCGATTATGTGATGATGCTGGTGTATATGCTCTGCGGATGTGTGCTGGCATATTTTTATGAGACGACACACACTGTAACCAGAGTCATTGCCGGGAAAATTCCGGGTGTCGCAAAAGAAATTCTGGCAGGGATATGTCTGGGTGTGATCGGTATGTTGATACCGGCAGTGATGTTTTCGGGAGAAGAGCAGATGGGAGTACTTATGAAAGAATATGCCGGCTATATGGCAATCGTATTGATCGGTGTGGCATTTCTGAAAGTATTACTTACAAATCTCTGTATCCAGTTTGGATTAAAAGGAGGACATTTTTTCCCGGTTATTTTTGCGGGAGTATGTCTGGGATACGGACTTGCGATGCTGTTCTTCGGACAGCAGGGGGACAGTCATGTTGTATTTGCTGCAGCAATTGTAACATCGACACTTCTGGGCGGTATTATGAAGAAGCCGCTGGCGGTGACCATGCTTTTGTTCCTGTGTTTTCCTGTGAAAATATTTATATGGATATTTATTGCGGCAGCAGTGGGAAGTAAATGTGTGAAGAAGATGGGAAAAGATGTATAGTGAAAAAAGCACCCGTTATCAGTATGTATTTCGATGATGCAAACAGGAATACATATTGACAGCGGGTATTTTTTAACGGAATTTGCGGACTTTCTGCGAGATATGTTCCAGTTCCTCTTTTGAAAGCTCCGGGAGGCGTTCCAGCTTATCCATGAACATAGCAAGCGTTTCTTTTTGTTGCATTTCGACCAGTTGTGTGTAGAAGTTTACGACAACACCTGTGACGATCGCAACGACAAAAATAGTGTAAATCGTGAGCAGGACGGAACAGATCTTTCCAATCAGTGTGACGGTAACAATGTCTCCAAATCCGGCGGTAGAGATGACGGCGTAACAATACCACAGTGCATCACCATAGCGGTGGATATCTGGTTCGACAAGCCGGATAACGGCGGCATCGGCCAGAAGGAAGAGGACAAAACCTAAAAGAATATGATCTGCCCGTGTACGTTTTAAAATTCCCCATAAGATTCTGAGTTTTTTCATAATCTGCTTCTCCTTGTATCCGTGTAAAAACTGATTTAAGTATATCATGAAATGCGTAAAAGTGTTCGGCATTTTTGATAATAAAATAAAAGTAATAAAAAAGCATAGAACAAACATTCGGTTTAGTTCTGTACTTTTTTTCTCCTGAATGATATACTATACAAGTAACAATACTAAAAATACAACTACTATTTCTAAAATATCACCGCCAGATAGAGCGGCTTAGGAGAAATCATATGGATCATTTTGAATTAGTATCACAATACAAGCCGACCGGTGACCAGCCGCAGGCAATCGAGGATCTGGTCAAAGGCTTTAAAGAAGGAAATCAGTGCCAGACACTGCTTGGTGTCACCGGATCTGGTAAGACATTTACGATGGCGAATGTTATTCAGCAGATCAATAAACCGACGCTTGTCATTGCGCATAATAAGACTCTGGCTGCGCAGCTATATGGAGAATTTAAAGAGTTTTTCCCGAATAACGCAGTGGAATATTTTGTGAGTTACTACGATTACTACCAGCCGGAGGCTTATGTCCCATCTTCAGACACCTACATTGCGAAGGATTCCTCCGTAAATGAAGAGATTGATAAGCTGAGGTTATCGGCAACGGCAGCATTGATCGAGCGCAGGGATGTGATCGTAATTGCCAGCGTTTCCTGCATCTATGGTCTCGGTGAACCGGAGAACTTTGAACAGATGATGGTATCGCTCCGACCGGGGATGGAGAAGGACAGAGATGAAGTGTTGCGCCAGCTGATAGATATTCAATATGACAGAAATGATATGGATTTCAAGCGGGGAACATTCCGTGTACGAGGCGATACTGTAGAAGTTGTACCGGCAGACCGGGGCGATACGGCTATTCGGGTGGAATTCTTCGGAGATGAGATTGACCGGATTTCAGAGATAGACATGCTTACCGGAGAGATTAAAAATACATTGAATCATATTGCGATATTCCCGGCCTCCCATTACGTTGTGCCGAAGGAGCGTATGGAGAAAGCAATAAAAAATATCGAGATTGAACTGGAAGAACAGGTAAAATATTTCAAAGAAGAAGGGAAACTTCTGGAAGCACAGAGAATTGCGGAACGAACGAATTTTGATATAGAAATGATGCGTGAGACCGGATTCTGTTCAGGGATTGAGAACTACTCCAGGCATCTGGCAGGACTTGCTCCGGGGCAGCCGCCGAATACATTGATGGATTATTTCCCAGATGATTTTATCATAATGATCGATGAGTCGCACAAGACGGTTCCGCAGATCGGCGGTATGTATCATGGCGATCAGTCGAGAAAGCGTACACTGGTAGAGTATGGATTCCGTCTGCCATCGGCACTGGACAACCGTCCGCTTAGTTTTGAGGAATTTGAAAGTAAGATCGATCAGGTCATGTTCGTGTCTGCAACACCGGGGAAATATGAAGAAGAACATGAACTTTTAAGAGCCGAGCAGGTGATTCGGCCGACCGGACTTCTGGATCCGGAAGTAGAAGTGCGGCCGGTAGAAGGACAGATCGATGACCTGATCGGAGAAGTGAATAAAGAGATTGCCAATAAACACAAAATACTGATAACAACGCTGACCAAGCGTATGGCAGAAGATCTTACCGACTATATGCGTGAGCTGGGAATCCGCGTGCGCTATCTGCATTCGGATATTGACACGCTGGAACGTACAGAGATCGTGAGAGATATGCGCCTGGACGTATTCGATGTTCTGGTCGGCATTAATCTTCTGCGGGAAGGACTGGACATTCCGGAGATCACATTGGTTGCGATCCTGGACGCGGATAAAGAAGGATTTTTGCGTTCCGAGACGTCTCTGATCCAGACGATCGGCCGTGCGGCCCGTAATGCAGAAGGGCATGTTATCATGTACGCAGATACGATCACAGATTCCATGCGTGCAGCACTGGATGAGACGCAGAGAAGACGTGAAGTGCAGATGGCATATAATGAAGAACATGGTATTACACCGAAGACGATCCAGAAAGCAGTCAGAGATCTGATCTCAGTATCCCGGAAAGTGGCGGCTTCTGAATTACAGATGGAAAAAGATCCGGAATCCATGAGTGAGAAAGAATTAGAGAAGCTGATCAAAGAGCTGGAGAAGCAGATGAAGAAAGCTGCGGCAGATCTGAATTTTGAGGCAGCGGCAGAACTCAGGGATAAGTTAATAGAGCTTAAGAAGACATTACAGGAAATAAAGATATAGAAAAAGGAGATCATAGACTTACATGCCACAGGAAAAAGATTCAAGACAATATATCAAGATCAGAGGAGCAAATGAACACAATCTGAAGAATGTAGACGTAGACATACCAAGAGACAAACTGGTGGTACTGACCGGTCTTAGCGGATCAGGAAAATCATCACTGGCATTTGATACAATTTATGCGGAAGGACAGAGAAGATATATGGAATCATTGTCTTCTTACGCCAGACAGTTCCTGGGACAGATGGAAAAACCGGATGTAGAAAGTATAGAAGGATTGTCTCCGGCTATTTCCATTGATCAGAAATCTACGAACCGCAATCCAAGGTCTACCGTAGGAACGGTAACGGAAATCTATGATTATTTCCGGTTATTATATGCAAGAGCAGGAATTCCGCATTGTCCGAAATGTGGGCGCGAGATTAAGAAACAGACGGTTGATCAGATGGTAGAACAGGTGATGGCATTTCCGGAAAGAACCAAGATACAGCTGTTGGCACCGGTTGTAAGAGGCAGAAAGGGAACCCATGTAAAATTACTGGAGCGCGCCAGGAAGAGCGGATATGTCCGTGTCAGGATCGATGGTAATATGTACGAACTGTCGGAAGAGATCAAGCTGGATAAGAACATCAAGCACAATATAGAGATTGTTGTAGACCGTCTGGTAGTAAAAGAGGGTATTGAACAGCGTCTGACCGATTCCATTGAAAATGTACTGAATCTTGCGGAAGGACTGATGACCGTGGATGTGATCGGCGGGGAACCGGTCCAGTTCAGCGAAAGCTTTTCATGTCCTGACTGCGGAATCAGTATTGAAGAGATCGAACCGAGAAGCTTTTCGTTCAACAATCCGTTCGGCGCATGTCCGGAGTGCTTTGGACTGTGATACAAGATGGAATTTGACGAAGACCTGATGATTCCGGATAAACGTCTCAGTATCAGTGAAGGTGCGATCACTGTTATGGGATGGCAGTCCTGCACGGATAAGAAGAGCTTCACGTATGCGATCCTGGATGCGTTGAGCAAAGAATATGGCTTTTCATTAGATACACCGTTTGAGGACTATCCGAAGGAAGTCCATGATGTTCTGATCCATGGGACAAACGGCAAAGAAGTGAAAGTATATTATAAGGGGCAGCGCGGAGAAGGAGTTTATGATGTGGCATTCGAAGGTCTGATCCGCAATGTAGAGCGCCGTTACCGGGAGACTTCGTCGGAAACGATGAAAGCAGAATACGAAGAGTTTATGAATATCACACCGTGTTCTGCGTGCAAAGGCCAGCGCCTGAAGCCGGGAGCACTTGCTGTGACGGTAGGAGATAAAAATATTTCCGAACTGACAGGAATGTCAATTGAAAAACTGCAGACCTTTTTAAAAGAACTGAAACTTTCGAACCAGCAATTGCTGATCGGCGGACAGATTTTAAAGGAGATCAATTCCAGAATCCAGTTTCTGATGGATGTCGGACTTAATTATCTGACACTTGGAAGATCGACCGGAACACTTTCAGGAGGAGAGGCACAGAGAATCCGTCTGGCAACACAGATCGGTTCCGGACTCGTAGGTGTGGCATATATTCTGGATGAACCAAGTATCGGACTGCATCAGAGAGACAATGATAAATTGCTTGGAACTTTAAAACATCTGCGGGATCTCGGGAACTCAGTAATCGTGGTCGAGCATGATGAGGATACTATGAGAGAAGCGGACTTTATCGTGGATATCGGACCGGGAGCGGGAGAACATGGCGGTGAGGTAGTTGCAACCGGAAATGCGGAAGAGATCATGCAGAATGAAAATTCTGTAACCGGAGCCTATCTGAGCGGGCGGATCCGGATCCCGGTTCCGGAAGTAAGAAGAAAACCAACCGGATGGCTGAAAGTACTCGGAGCACAGGAAAATAACTTGAAGAACATAGATGTGAAGTTTCCGCTTGGCGTGATGACCTGTGTTACCGGTGTGTCCGGTTCGGGAAAAAGCTCACTTGTGAACCAGATCCTCTATAAACGTCTGGCAAGAGACCTGAACCGTGCAAGGACCATTCCGGGCAGACACAAAGGCATCGAGGGACTGGAACAGCTGGATAAGGTGATCAACATCGACCAGTCTCCGATCGGGAGGACTCCGAGATCCAATCCGGCAACCTATACCGGAGTATTTGACCTGATCAGGGATCTGTTTGCAGCAACACCGGATGCAAAAGCAAGAGGCTATAAGAAAGGAAGATTCAGTTTTAACGTCAAAGGAGGACGATGTGAGGCCTGCAGCGGAGATGGAATCATCAAGATCGAGATGCATTTCCTGCCGGATGTCTATGTTCCGTGTGAAGTATGTAAGGGAAGACGTTACAACAGAGAGACACTGGAAGTGAAATACAAAGGAAAGAATATCTATGATGTTCTAGACATGACCGTAGAAGAAGCAATGCATTTCTTTGAAAATGTACCAAGTATCCGCAGAAAGATGGAGACTTTGTATGATGTCGGGCTTTCTTATATCCGTCTGGGACAGCCGTCTACGACTCTGTCCGGCGGAGAAGCCCAGCGTATCAAGCTGGCAACAGAGCTGAGTAAGAGAAGTACGGGAAAGACAATCTATATTCTGGATGAGCCGACGACGGGACTGCATTTTGCCGATGTGCATAAGTTGACAGAGATTCTCCACAGATTGACAGAAGATGGGAATACAGTCATTGTGATCGAGCACAATCTGGATGTGATAAAGACCGCAGATTACATCATCGATATCGGTCCGGAAGGCGGTGACAAAGGCGGAACCGTGATCGCAGAGGGAACACCGGAAGAAGTTGCGGAAAGTCCGGTATCCTATACCGGAAAGTATATAAAACCAATGCTGGAACGGTAGAAATATGACATTTTGTTCAATGCATCGTCCGGATTCGTCATATTGTAATATTTATGTAAAAAGGTTCATAAAGATTTAAGCAAAATGGGTCTTTTTATTTTAAATGATTTTGATTATAATGGGAACATGCTCAAAAATAGCATGTGATATAATCATATCTCACCAAAGATAGGAATATAGACAGCTTGATGAAGGGAGAATTGGGAATGTCAGTAGATCTTGGAATTGATTTGGGAACCGCCAGCGTACTGGTGTATGTAAAAGGAAAGGGTGTTATTTTAAAAGAGCCTTCTGTTGTAGCGTATGACAGAGATACGAATGCAATCAAGGCGATCGGAGAAGAAGCAAGACTGATGCTTGGAAGAACTCCGGGAAATATTGTGGCAGTCAGACCTTTGAGACAGGGCGTGATATCAGACTATACAGTAACAGAAAAAATGATCAAATATTTCGTGCAGAAAACACTTGGAAAGCGTACATTCAAGAAGCCGAGAATCAGTATCTGTGTACCAAGCGGGGTTACAGAAGTGGAACGCAAGGCAGTGGAGGAAGCAACTTATGCAGCAGGAGCAAGAGAGGTACATCTGATCGAAGAACCGGTTGCGGCAGCAATCGGTGCGGGAATCGATATCTCAAAGCCGTGTGGCAATATGATCGTTGACATCGGCGGAGGTACATCCGATATTGCCGTTATCTCACTTGGCGGAACGGTTGTAAATACATCCTTAAAGATTGCCGGAGATGATTTCGACGAGGCGATCGTCCGCTATATGCGAAAGAAACATAATCTTCTGATCGGTGAAAGAACAGCGGAAGATATTAAAATCAAGATCGGTACAACCTATCCAATGATCGAAGATGAGACGCTGGAAGTCAGAGGAAGAAACCTGGTAACAGGACTTCCGAAGACGGTAACGGTAACTTCGACAGAGACAGAAGAAGCACTCCGGGAGACAACGGGACAGATCGTAGAAGCTGTTATCAGCGTGCTGGAGAGAACACCACCGGAGCTTTCCGCAGATATCCTTGACAGAGGGATTATGCTGACCGGAGGCGGATCTATGTTACGTGGTATGGAAGAACTGATCGAGGAAAAGACAGGCATCAACACGATGACGGCGGATGATCCGATGAAGGTTGTTGCCATCGGAACCGGAGAATACGTAGAGTTCATGGGTGACAGAAAAGGAATCTAGATTCAGATAGGAATCCGGATGAGTGAAATCGAATGGAAGAAATAAAAGGATACGTAGAACATATTGTTTACCGCAATGAAGACAACGGGTACACGGTATTCCATCTGAATAATTCAGATGGAGAAGTGACCTGTGTCGGAAGTTTTCATTATATTGAAGAAGGTGAACTGTTAAGACTGAAAGGAGGCTATACAACTCATAAGATGTATGGCCTTCAGTTCGCTGTGGAGGAATCGGAGATATGTGAGCCGGAAGATCTGGTATCCATCGAACGGTATCTGGGTTCCGGTGCGATCAAAGGAGTCGGAGCTTCTCTAGCGGGAAAGATAGTGAAAAAATTCAAAGAAGATACCTTCCGGATCATCGAAGAGGAGCCGGAACGACTGGCAGAGATCAAAGGAATCAGTGAACGGAAAGCAAGAGAGATCGCTTCACAGGTAGAAGAGAAGAAGGATATGCGGCAGGCAATGATCTATCTGCAGAAATTCGGCATTTCTACAACACTGGCAGCAAAGATCTATCAGCATTACGGACGTAATGTCTACCGCACGATAGAGGAGAATCCGTATCATCTGGCAGACCATGTGCCGGGAGTGGGATTTAAGACTGCCGATGAGATTGCAATGAAGATTGGCATACACACAGATTCTGATTTCCGGATCCGCAGCGGAATCTTTTATACCTTACAACAGAGTGTGAATGAAGGACACGTCTATCTGTATCAGGACGTGTTGCTGAAAGAGACGGGAGACCTTCTTGGAGTACAGATACAAGATATGGAAAAGTATCTTATGGATCTTATGATGGAAAAGAAGATCGTCATGAAGCAGTCAGAGCAGGGGGTGAGAGTGTATACTTCCCATTATTATTATATGGAGTTGAATACTGCGAAGATGCTGCATGATCTGAATCTTGATTTTGAAGCAGCTGATGTGACACTTCTTCACAGGATCAATCAGATTGAAAAGAACACAGAACTGTATCTGGACGAGATGCAGAAAGATGCAGTAATGGAAGCAGTCAGGCATGGTCTGATGATACTGACCGGAGGACCGGGTACCGGTAAGACAACGACCATCAATGCGATGATTCATTTCTTCGAAAGTGAAGGACTGGACATCTATCTGGCAGCACCGACAGGAAGAGCAGCAAAGCGTATGACCGAAGCAACCGGATGTGAAGCACAGACGATTCACCGGCTGCTGGAAGTATCCGGCAATCCGGATGATGAGACAGTTGGTGGTTTCCAGCGCAATGCAGAGAATCCGCTGGAAGCAGATGTAATCATCATAGACGAGATGTCAATGGTAGATCTGCCGTTGATGTATGCACTTTTGAATGCGATCGTGCCGGGAACCCGTGTGATCCTGGTGGGAGATGTGAACCAGCTTCCGAGTGTAGGGCCGGGAAGCGTACTGAAAGACATTATTTCATCCGGATGTTTTCCGGTGGTAAAGCTTACGAAGATATTCCGGCAGGCAGGCGAAAGTGATATTATTGTCAATGCCCACAAGATCAATCGGGGGGAACCGGTCGTGCTGGATAACAAAAGCATGGATTTCTTCTTCCTGAAACGTGATGATACGAATATGATCATCAGTAATATCATCACACTGATCCAGAAGAAACTTCCCAAATTCGTGTCTGCATCAGAAGCAGATATTCAGGTTTTGACGCCGATGCGAAAGGGCCTGCTCGGAGTGGAACGGATCAATAAGATCCTGCAAGAATATCTGAATCCGCCGAAGCCTGGCAAACAGGAAAAAGAATATGGAGATCATCTGTTCCGTGAGGGGGATAAGGTGATGCAGATCAAGAATAATTACCAGCTTGAGTGGGAGATTACCACCCGGTACGGAATGACGATCGATAAAGGGATCGGTGTATTTAACGGGGATATGGGGATCATCAAAAAGATCAATACATATGAAGAGACCGTGACGGTCGAATATGATGAAAAGAAGCAGGTAAAATATCCATACAATCTGCTGGATGAACTGGAACTGGCTTATGCGATCACAATCCATAAAGCGCAGGGAAGCGAATATCCTGCAGTCATTATCCCTTTGTTACAGGGACCAAGACAGCTTTATTATAGAAATCTGCTCTATACAGCTGTCACAAGAGCGAGAAAATGTGTGACGGTGATCGGAAGTGAAAGCGTATTCCAGGAGATGATACAAAACACAAACCAGCAGAACCGCAATACGAGTCTCGCAGAGCGAATCCGTGAATTTAATGAATAAAAGTATCATACAAGATATCAAAGAAAATATAATTGTTCTGTTCTGGCCGGAAACCTGTCCATTCTGTCAGAAAGTCTGTAAAGAGGGCATCTGTACAGAATGCAGGGAAAGGCTGGAATTCTTACGAATCAGAGAACCAAGGTGTATGCAATGCGGCAAGCAGATCCGTAGTATGGAAAAGGAATACTGTTATGACTGTATGCATACACATCATTATTATGAGCAGGGATTAAGCTTATGGAACCATAAAGCTCCTGTGAATCAATCTATCTATCAGTTCAAATACCACAATCAGAGAAGATACGGGGAACTGTACAGTCAGGAACTCGTGAAAAATTTTCAGAAAGAAATCCGGCGATGGAACCCGGATGTGATCATACCGGTCCCGCTGCACCGGGCGAGACGTAGAAAACGGGGTTATAATCAGGCACAGATTCTTGCGGAAAACCTGGGAAGGATGCTGCGCATTCCGGTGGACAGTAAAAGCCTGGCAAGAAAAAAGAAGACCAGTCCGCAGAAGAAACTTGGACATAATGAGAGAAAAAAGAACCTGAAAAATGCATTTGCGGTAACACCGGCATTTCGCCCTGTCCGGAAGGTGCTGCTGGTGGATGACATATATACGACCGGCAATACACTGGATGCGGCGGCAAAAGCATTAAAGGAAAAAGGCGTGGAGAAGGTTTATTTTTTAACTATAAGTATTGGACAAGGGTACTGATATTTGTTATACTTAAAATGATGTTTTTAATGGAATTAATATCATGTTGAGGTGGATATATGTTAGATGAGAGAAAAGTAAAATTAATGACAAAGCTTGCTCTCTATGAAGAGACTTATGGAAAAGAAGATTTTAAGATCAGTTCCTATTATAGAAAAGATTATGCAAGCCTGCACGTTATATATGCATTTCTGAGCGTATCAGTCGGTTATGTGTGTCTGGTGGCGCTGCTTTTACTGGCCGGTGTGGAGGATATAATGAGTAATATGTCGAATGGTCTGATCCTGTTCCTTTTTCTGATCATTCTGGCAGGCTATGTGGGTGTGGTGATCGTATATTGCGGAATTGCCAGTCACATTTATAATGAGAAACACAAAAAGGCAAGGAAAAGAGTGAAAAAGTATAATCATAATCTGATTCAACTGCTGAAAATGTATGAAAAGGAGAAAAGATAGATGGACAATATATATGTAATACGTGAAAGAATAGAAGCGGTTTATGGGAAGCATTCAAAGTCGTTTGATAAAGCCTTTCAGTTCATACTGGCAATGATAACATTTACAATGATCAATCAGAATACAGGATTTATGAAATCACTTTCCTCACCGGTGATATCTCTGGGGCTGGCTGTGGTTGCTACTTTCCTTCCACCTGCGGTTATGGTGGTGCTTGCAACGATACTGCTGCTTGCACATACACTGGCAGCGTCCATAGGCATATTCGCAGTGTCTGCACTGATCTTCCTGATTATGTATATATTTTATATCAGACTGGCACCGAAAATGGCATTTGTTGTGCTTCTGACACCGATTGCATTTGCACTTAAGATACCGTTTGTGGTACCGGTTGCATGTGCATTGATCTATACACCGGTAAGTCTTGTACCGATGGGATGTGGAACTGTTGTATATTATATGATGGAATATCTTAAGAAAATAAGTGCGGCATCTAAGACGTCCGGAAGTAAGGCGATGCTTGCCGAGATCAGCACATACGTACAGAAAGTGTTCCAGAATAAAGAAATGTGGCTCTACATAGTTGCATTTATCATTGGATTTTTTATCATTTATACCATCCGCAGACAGGAACTGGATCATGCCTGGAAGATTGGGATTATTGCGGGAGCAATTGCCAATGTGGTCGTAACGGCAATGGGAAGTATTGCACTGGGCGTAAACACCTCCTATGGTCCGCTGATCATAGGAAATATTCTGGCAGCCGTTGCAGGACTTGTGCTGGAATTATTCCTGTTCTCGGTAGATTATGTAAGAAGTGAACGTCTGCAGTTTGAAGACGATGAATATTATTACTATGTAAAAGCAATACCGAAGGTTGCCATGACAACGCCGGAGAAGACGGTGAAGAAGATCAATGAACGTCAGGAGACGGAGATCATCGATGCAGAAGCGGTAAAACGTTTGTCGCAGGATACGGCGGAAGGAGAGACAAAAGCCATCGATCTGGAAGTACATGCGGGACATGGACAGAAAAGAGAAGCAGAACGGAAGCCGTCATATGGTGATGCAGACTACAGAAGTCCGGCACAGATCCGGGCAAGTCAGGCAAGAAAGCATTCGCCGAAGAGAGGACCGGCACCGAAAAAGCATGACATGAAAGATGTAGATAAGATGCTTCTGACACAGAGTCTGGAAAATGAATTTCATGCAGGTAGACGCAGAAAAAGATAGAAAGACAGAAAAAATCATTAAAAACCATGCAGGGAGGTGAGAGGAATGGGACAGACAATTGCAGATTTTATTGATAAATATGGAATTGGACTTTATATTCCGAGAGTGCATATCACAGATATCATAGAAGTTCTGATCCTCACTTTTCTGATCTATCAGATCATCATATGGATAAAGAATACGAAAGCATGGATGCTGCTCAGAGGAATCATTGTACTTGCGGGCTTTATTCTTCTCGCAGCTATATTCAAGATGCATACGATCCTGTTCATCGCGAGAAATTCACTGACGGTCATGGCTACGGCAGCAATTGTAGTATTTCAGCCGGAACTGCGGAGGGCACTGGAAAAGCTTGGAGAGAAGCAATTCCTGACATCGGTTGTTCCTTTTGAACAGAACCGGGAGATACGTTTCAGTGAAGAGACAAGAGAGGATATTATCCGTGCATGCTTTGCCATGGGAAAAGTCAAGACAGGGGCTCTGATCGTCGTAGAACAGGCAATACGGCTTACGGAATATGAAAGTACCGGAATCCAGATGGACTGTCTGGTATCAAGTCAGGTGCTGATCAATATCTTCGAACATAATACACCGCTTCATGATGGTGCGATCATCGTAAGAGGTGACAGGATCGTCTCGGCGACTTGCTATCTTCCCCTCTCGGATAATATGGGGATCAGCAAGGATCTGGGCACCAGACACCGTGCGGCAGTAGGAATGAGCGAAGTCAGTGATGCACTGGTCATTACGGTATCAGAAGAGACAGGAGCTGTGTCAGTCGCACAGGGAGGAGAGCTTACAAGAAGTATCAATGAAGCAGAACTTCGTGTGAAACTGGAAGAGGTACAGCATAAGAGCAGTGAAACCAACAGAATAAAGGCAATGTGGAAAGGATGGCGGAAGCATGCGAAAAAGAATAACTAACAATCTTGCGCTGAAAATACTGGCTTTCCTGATTGCGGCATTCTTATGGCTGGTTGTAGTGAATATCGATGATCCGGTGGATGACAAGACATTTTCCAATATTCCGGTGCAGGTAACGCATGAAGAAGTGATTACGGATAATAATAATACGTATCAGATCGTGGATAACACACAGGAGATTAATGTAACAGTTACAGCACAGCGGTCGGTACTGGATAAGATCAAGGCAGAGGATATTGTTGCGACAGCGAACATGAAAGAACTTACGCTTCGTACACAGGTGCCGATTGAAGTGACGATCAAAGGATATACAGGAAAATATGAAAAGGCAACGGCAAATCCAAGAAATCTGCAGATCCAAATCGATGAGGAAGCGAAGAATAATTTCCCAATCACACCGACAACAACGGGAACGGTAAGAAACGGATATGAAGTGGGAAGCCTGAAAGCACTTCCGGAAAAAGTAACACTTCGCGGACCGAAGAGAATCATTAACAATATTGCAAAAGTAACAGCAGAAGCAAACGTATCCGGATTATCCGAAGATGAGACGGTAGAAGCAAAACTGGTACTGTATGATGCAAATAATAACGTGATCGACCAGACACTTCTTGCAAACAACCTTGGAAAAGAAGGAGTCAGTGTTGAAGTAGAACTGCTTCAGGTAAAAAGTGTGCCACTTAAAGTGGATACATCAGAGGTGTCGGCAGCAGAAGGGTATAAACTTGGCAAGATCACGGTAGAACCGCAGGAAGTGGAAGTGACAGGTGATAAAAGTACGCTTGCAGAGATCTCAGAGATCGATATTCCACCGAGTGCCCTGAAATTGGAAGAACTGACACAGAGAACGGAGCAGACCATTGATATCTCATCTTATCTTCCGAGCGGTGTGTCCCTTGCGGAAGAGAATGCGAATAAGGTGGTAATATCCATCCAGGTACAACAGCCGGGAACAAAGAGCTTTGAGATATCGACAGGATCGATCATCCTGGAGAATATAGCGGACGGACTGAGCATCAATTACGGATCTACTGTTGATCTGGAGATACAGGTGAAGGGACCGAATGATGTGCTGAATCTGTTCTCACCTGCGAAGAAAGTCAGCATTGATCTTAAGAATTATACAGAGCCTGGTACATATACCGTTCCGGTGTCTGTCGAACTGCCGGATGGCTGCAAGCTTGTGAATGAAGTGAATGTGGAGATCACGCTTGAAAACTCAAAGCAGAGCAGTAAAACACAGGGGGAAAGCCAGAACAGCAGTCAGACAAAGACAGATGAAAACAATCAGAGCGGCCAGAGCGAATAACAGACAGAAATGGGGAGAATACATTATGATCAGACAGAAAGTTACAATAACAAATCCGACGGGACTGCATCTCAGACCTGCAGGGATGTTCTGTAACATAGCAAGCATCGCTGGTGTGCCGTGCCGCCATTGAGGGCGGTCTTTCCCCGGAGGAGGCGTACT
>OGZV01001324.1_pt1 | contig 23343 bp, 26 predicted proteins | sample 1576861 | NCBI WGS metagenome assembly OGZV01 (sample SAMEA3541501, study PRJEB24748) | human gut metagenome | biome: human gut; feature: human-associated habitat; material: faeces | place: China | collected 2012
GACCGCCGCAACATGGTAGATGTAAAAAGTATCGCTATCTAACCCCAGCAAAGTTCGCACCAGAATAGCCATCGTCCGTATACCAGCGCAGATTGGAAAAGCCGTTCTGCTTTGCGTAGGTTTCAAGAATACGCTTCTGGAAAGAGATTTGTCAAGGGTGTTTTCAACATAAAAAACATGATTTCTCATTCGACAAGCTCAATAACAAGCCAAGCAATTTGCCTGAACAAGATTGAATGGTCTCTGAACCGGAGAAATTGATTAGCACTTGATTGTGTGAATAATTTTTCAATTAAAACAAGAGCAGTCACCCCAAAGTAGGTGTCTGCTCTTATATTATAGCTGTACAACAAAATATCTGGATACCTAATTATAGCCCTTGGCTCTGGAACAATCCTGCAATTTCTTCCGCTGTTTCTTTCATTCCTCTCTGAAACCACACCTCAATCCAGCCGTACAAGGTATAGGCTACATAAGCTCGTGCGTAGGCTTCAATTTTTGAGTGTTCTGGTTTGGGGCCACAAATTCCTACGATAACATCTTTCAAAAGATAAATAAGATTTCTCTGATTGAGTAGCTCATAAAAACTGCGATGTGCTTCAAAATGTGAAAAGATGGATCTCAGGCGTTCGCTGAGAAGTTTATCCTCATTTTGCTGATCGTCCTGTGTCCACTCCTGAAAGATATTTTGAATATATCCCCGCAGAATATCCTCTTTGCTGTTGAAATTCCGATAGAACGATGCCCGCCCAATGCCTGCCGTTTCACACAGCTCACTGATGGATATATCCTCAATCGGTTTATCCCGCATTAACTCTAACATTGCATCCGTGATGTGTTCCAGCACATAGGCATTTCGTCCTTCATTGCTCATCGGTGATACAGTTTTTTCGTTTTGTCTCATTTTACTGCCTCCCATTGACATCAAGCAAAAATGGGTGATACTATTGTAACGCCGAAACAAATGTAATACCATGATGGTATCACAACAAACGTGAATTGTCAATCAAACGGGAGAAAGGGTTTTCGCATGATTTGGACAAAAAAGAGATGGATGATCCTGCTCATCATTGTTGCTGCGGGATTTATTCTGGGCAGGCTTGCGGTCAGGGCCTTTATGAATCTGCTGCTGGGCGGCACACTGTTCGGAGGAAACTTTTTATGAACAAAGCAATACCAGAAAAGAGGGGCAGAGCTGTGTTCGTTGGAATGGGGATTTTGGCATTTGTGTTAGCCTTTTTAGGCGGTGCGGTATCAAAGTTCGCCATCAAGCCATCATGGAACAAAGAATACACGGTGGTTTGGAGTGACGAGATCGGCAGGATGCAAACCGACATCCCTTACGGACAAGGCGAAGCAAACAAATTTGACCTTTACCTGCCGACAGACAACACAAAGGAACGCTATGGCCTTGTGGTATATCTTCATGCTGGCGGCTTTACCAGCGGGGATAAGCAGGACGACACCGCCATGCTGCAATGGCTCTGCTCCAAAGGCTATGTTGCAGCCGGAATCAACTACACGCTGCGCACCGATACCAACTCTGCAAGCGTTTTCTCTCAGTCCAATGAGATCAAGGATGCCGTTCCAAAGGTGATCGAAGCCGCCAGGAAAAACGGATACCAGATCGACAAAATGACCATGGCGGGAGGCTCTGCGGGTCATGCGCTGGCCATGATCTATGCCTACCGTGACGCCGGGGAAGCCCCTGTCCCAGTTGTGCTGACATTCGGCGCAGTCGGCCCAGCCAGTTTTTATCAAGAGGACTGGGGGATTTACGGCCTTGACCAGAGCGATGAAGCCTGCGCCGCCATGTTCGGCGTGATGGCTGGGGTTGAAATTACACCGGAAGAAATCCGGGATGGTACTTATCTGGAAAAGGTAAAGCCGATTTCCGCTTCTATGTGGATAACAGAACATTCTGCTCCTGCGGTTGTTGCCTACGGCACACAAGACAGGATACAGCCCTATTTGGCATCCTTGCGCCTGAAAACGGCGTTGGAGGAACATGGTGTGGAATTTCAGTATTTTGAACTGCCCCATTCCGGGCATGGATTGCAGAATGACGATGCCATTTCCGAACAATGGATGAATTCAGTTGCGGAATATCTCGAAAAATATATGCCTGTAAAATGATGTTTATATATTAAGAGGGAAAGCGAATGAAAAAAGTGATTAAAGTTATGATTGGGTTGCTTGCAGTTGTTGGGCTGTTCTTTCTTCTGTTTAAGGGCTGTACCGCCGTGCTTCAAAAGATTTCCAGACAACCTAATGCACCAACAAACTATCAGGACACCGTGCAAGTGGGAGGGGAACTTGAGAAGGAATATATGAAAAAAGGGGATTCCGAAGTAACCCACTATGAGCAAGCAGTGTTGCAGGGATTTTCTAAATATACGATTTGCTATCCAAGCCAATTAGCAGAGGAAAATGGTACATATCCTGTAATTGTGCTCTGCAATGGTACGGGTGTCCCGATGTCTAAATATCTTCCTGTGGCTGAGCATTTTGCATCATGGGGATTTATTGTGATTGGTACAGAAGAAGAGTACGATTGGAATGGTTTTGCAGCAGAAATGTGCGTCCGGTATTTACAATTACTGAATGACAGCAGCACTATCAATGATGCCGAAAATATTTTTTATCAAAAGATCGACATAAATAATATCGGTATCGCCGGACACTCACAAGGCGGAGTAGGCGTAATCAATGCCATTACGACGCAGAAAAATAAAGATATTTTCAAAGCAGCAGTAGCGATTTCTCCTACAAACAAAGAATTGGCTGCGGCGTTGCAATGGGATTATGATGCATCAAAATTGGATACGCCCATTATGCTGATCTCTGGCGAGGGTGGCGGCGATGATTGGGTGGTGACTGGAGCGCAGTTGTCTGACATCTATAACGATATTCCTGATAACAAAATTATGCTTAGAAGAAAAAGTACCGCACACGGCGAAACGCTCTATGCCGCCAATGGCTATGTGACGGCATGGTTTATGTGGCAACTGCAAGGAGATATGTACGCTGCCAGTGCCTTCACAGGCGATGAACCTGAAATTATGAGAAATTCGCTGTATCAAGACCAGCTTATTGATTTGAATTAAGAGAATATCTTGATAAATATATGCCTGTGAAATAATAATAAAAGCGTGAACATTGTATGGACAGGAAAAGAAAGAAAGTATTCATCAATATTGGCATAACTATTGCCGTAATAATCTTTGCCGCCAAACTTGGCATAGTTGTCGGGGAATTATTGCTCGACAATTTGATATAAGGTGGTGGCGGTATGAAGAAAAGAACAAAAATAACACTTTGGAGTATACTGTTCGTTATCGTGTTTACCGTCAGTGCTTTAATCAGAGTAAATATGCTCGGCTCTGCACCTATGAAGCTGATGCAGGTCAAATGGGACGATACTGTAGGGACGATTTACAACGACTTAAACTATGAAAATGATTACGGACATAAATACGATTTGTATGTTCCTGCAAACCTTGATATAGGAAACGCACAGCAGCTTATTCTTTTTATCCACGGCGGTAGTTTTAATTCCGGTGCAAAAGAGGACGGAGAAGTTTGGTGCAAATATTACGCTTCAAAGGGGTATATTGCAGCTTCACTTGACTACTCTCTTCAAACTGTTCAAGAGGACGCAAGCCTTGTGAGAATGAACACAGAAATCAAAGAATGTGTGAACGCAATCAACGAAAAGTGCAAAGAACTCGGTTATACCCTTGATGGTATGGCAACCTGCGGTGTTTCCGCAGGCGGAACGCTTGCAATGAATTATGCCTACACCTGTGCCGAAACCTCTGTTGTTCCTGTAAAATTTGTGTTTCAACTTGCCGCACCTGCTGACTTTGAACCGAGCGATTGGGATATACTAAAAAAGGTCAACAAGCTCGATACTGACGCGGAATTCCTTTCTATGATGACAGGCGTAAATATTACAGAGGAAATTATCAAAAGCGGCGAATATGAGAAGTATGTCGATATGATTTCTCCCGCAAGGCTGGTAAATGAAAACTCTGTTCCCACATTACTGGGATATGGGCTGAAAGACCATCTCGTACCGAGAGAGTTAAAGTACAAATTGGTTTCTGCATTAGAGGATAACGGTGTAGAGTATGATTATTTTGAATTTCCCAACTGCAATCACGGTATGTACCGTGACCTCGATATGCTGAAGCAGTTTTTAGAACTGTCCCTTGAATACTGTGAAAGGTACTTTTGAAAAGCATAAAGTTTCAACATATTGTTTTTGAACAAATGCGTTAAACAATAACCTCTGGTCTTTTAACATAGCGATGGAGGTCGATACCGTCAAAAAGTATCGACCTCCATATTTTATACTATGCGTACTTTCTTTTTCTTCGCCTTTGAAAGTTTGATAATAAGCTCATCAACCGCATCGGTGTATCTGTCCTCACGAATGAGATTGTTTTTGAGCGAAACTAAAGATTGCAACACAAGACTATATTCTTCATCGGTCAAGTAGAGATAATATTTCGGGGTTCTCATACATAAATCACCTCACTGTTGACTACCTCCATAGCGGCGCTGCGAAATCCGGCAGCTTGAAAACCAGGAAACGGTGTTGTGGCAAATTTAGTATAGCAGGCATCAGACCATTCCATAACATTTCCAAGACTGTTTACCGTTCTACCCCTTTCGATTTCTTCTCATGCGAAGCCTGCTGTTCTTTCTGCGCCTGCCGTACCAATCTCCGTACTGCCTGCCGCTCAATATCCTCATGCAGCATACGGGAAACCGCCTTTTTGCTGTCAAACATCAAAAGCGGACTGTATTTCTCGCCGTAAGCCTGCTGTGCTCGGTTCTCCGCTTCCTGCTCCTTGCCGGGGCGGATGGCCTGTCTTGCTTCATACAGCTGCACCGGGGCGAAACCCTGTGCCTGCTCCCGAAGCCCGGCATACTCGTTCAGGGCAGCGTCCAGCTCGGCAGAATATTTCTGTTCCTGTTCTTCCAACCGTTTCAGGCTCTGCTCCATGGCAGCGATGTCTTTAGGGAATTTATCGGCAGCATCTTCCTCTGTATATGCCAGCGATACCAGAAGCATATTTTTCTCCGAACGCAGTTCTTCCAAATCCTCCGTCAGCGCCGCTATCTTAGCCGCCAGCTCCCGGTGCCGGAACACATGGACAGCAGAGAGCGCCTTTTTCTCGGAGAGCAAGCTGCGGCGTTCTTTCGTCTTATCCCGAATGTCCTTTGCCAGCTGATTGTACTGTGTGAGGGCAGGGCGCAGCGTATTCAGCGAAGTGTTCAGACGCTCCTTGCCCTTGCGGAGATACCCCAGCTGATAGCAGAATAGCAGCAGATTTTTACGCAGATTCTCCATGGCCTCGGCAAGCGCCGGAATGGTATTTTTAACTGCCTGCGCCAGCTTTTTGACCTGTCCCCTCAACTCCCGGAGCAGGGCATTGTCCGCCTTGATCTGCCGGTTCAGTTCGCACCGGTCAGAGATAATGCCCTTTTTCTCCATGGCTCTGGCAACCACACCTTCATGGACCGTAGGCCGCTCCAGCAGGCCACGCTCAGCATGGCTGCGGTGGTCGATGCGTTCCTCATGTCCGGTGCGCTCCAGATAGCGGTTTGCCACATCCGCCCATGCAGCCCGCCACAGGACAAGCTGCTCGTCGCTGTTCCATCGTTCCGTGATGGGGTTCTGCCTGCCGAATTTGGTGCTTTTGGGGTACTTGGATACCCGTTCATAGCCCTGCGCCTGCGCTGCGGACGGGGTCATATACACCTTCTTTTTGCCCACCTTGTACTGATACTGCTTCTCCCAGCCATCGCCCTGTGCCTGTTTGAACTCAGCGGCGGTGAAGCCCCGTTCCTCGCTGTCTTTGACGCAGAGATATTCTTTCTCGGTCTTGTACTGCCATTTCCCCTTTTCATCCAGTGGGCGCACCGTCAGCAGGATATGGGCATGGGGATTGTGTCCGGGGGGATATGGGTCGTGGATGGCAGCATCAGCGCACATTCCGTCTGCTACAAACTGCTCCTTGATGAAATCTTGCAGGAGCTGGATTTGTTCCTCTCGGCTCAGTTCTATGGGCAGCGCCGCCACAAATTCACGGGCAAGGCGACTGTCCTTTGCGGTTTCGGTTTCCTCCACAGCGTTCCACAGGATTTCTCGATCCTGCCACTCTGCGGGGGCGGTGGCTGGCAGAAAAACCTGCCACCACCCAAGGCCCTGTTTGCGGGTGTAGTCATGCTGTACCCCGTCATACTCGTTGAGCATCCGGGAACAGCTCAGATAGGCCGCAGCAGCCACAGCGGAGCGTCCGGCTCCACGGCTGACCATCTTGGCCTCCAAATGATAAATTGCCATAAATCACCTTGTCCTTTCTGAAAGGGGTGCCCCGAAACAGGGCACCCTTGTTTTCGCTCAGTACGTCGTGAAATGCGACGTACCACCAGCAGGGGCGGAACGATTTGTTCCACCCCTGTATCTGTGTCAAGCTGCCGGTGGCAGGTTGACACAGGCAGGCGGCGGGATGGGGTGGCAATATACCACCCCATGAACAGGGGCTTCCAAAACGGAAACCCCTGCGCCGACTGCATGGGCAAGGCTGGCAGTTTGGCAGAAATGCAGCCTTGTCCAGCAGCTCCCGCAGGAGCCGCAATCCCCCTCGGAGAGCGCACGTGCCCGACCAACGGAAGGGCTACCACCGCCTGCTTTAGCAGGTGGTGAGTAAGTGCGCCCTTCGGGATAAAAAAGAGGGAGGCCCCCGGTTTCCCGGAGACCTCCCAGCCGTTTTCAACCGTGTCCTGCCAGCTTTCGCCGCAGGTATTCTTCCAGATTATCAAGCCCTACCTCCTGTACTTCCGGCAGTACTTTTTCCAGCACAGCGCCCTCCTGAATGAGCCTCCTTGTCCGGGCTTTTCGCTCCTTCACCCGGTCCCGTGCCTGGGCTTCCTCCAAGCGGTGCTTTGCCTGCAACAGTTTCTTTTCTTCACTTGTCATGGGATTACCTCCGTTTCTGCCAGATCAGGTCATAGCCCAGCACATCGGCCAGTTCCACAACCTCCTTATAGCGGATGGATTCCCGCTGGAGCTTGGCCGACAGGTTGGAAACACTGTCCGACCAGCCGTATTCCTCATGGAGCCGGTCAACTACCTCCTGCATGGTGTATCCCGCCCGGACGATCTGTGCCTTAATCTCGTTGCGTACCGTCATCATAAAAAATCCTCCTAAATTTACTTGATAAAAAAGCGAAGCCGGTACGCCCTCTGGCATAACCGCTTCGCTGTGTGGTGAAAAATTTCCTTGTCACTAAATCCGTTCAGAATTGCCGGTGTGATGTCCTGTCCATAGGTCGCACCTTCCGACTTTTCCGTTTCGTGTGATTTGGCTTGAAACCGTGCATTTCCCCATGATTCCATGCACCCGGTTCACCAGGGCGAGAAGCACGGTTTCGCAAAATGATTTCTTCCAACCGTCAAATACTTTTCGATTCCCACTTCCCTTGATTTATCATGGGGATTTGACCGGTGATTCTGACTGGTATAGCCGTCAAATTGCTATAAAAGGGAGAACAACGGTCAATCAAAGTGTACGTACGTACACTGTATCAGCGCCGCCATTCCTCCGGCACATCTTCCGGTACGTACGTACGCATCGAATCACCGGAAAACACTGATATATGATTTCTCACCAGTACCTCAATCCCCAGAAATCCACGCACCCGCCGTCCGGCTGCGTTGGTCACATTGTTGCAGTATTCCAGATTATAGCGGCTCTGGCAGGCGATCAGGGCTTCGCTGAAGCTGCGGGGTTTCAGGGCAGGCAGGTTGTTTTCGGTGCAGTAAATCTGGTATGCCTCATACAGTTCTTTGGAACTAGCAGATAGATCGGCTTTCAGGCGAACATATCCGTCAGAATCCAGAAAATCATAGACATTGTTGTTGTCCCGTTTGACTGCCTCCCGGTTTTCTCTGGTGCGGTCACTTTCGGTGAATTTGAAGTTGTTGGCGGCCAGCCGCTGCAACCCCTCAAAAGCCCACAGCAGAATGCCCTCTACCTCGGCTTTCATCTTCTCGGCCAGATCAGGATCATCCACACGGCCAGCAGGCTTTTCCTTTGTAGTCAGCACCAGTTGGCGGCGGTAAAAGCCGTCGCTCCGGTCAAACAGGGCCTGCAAATCTCCGTTGGAGAAGGCCAGCAGCCGGGCGCACATCCATCCCTGATAGCTCTGCTTGCCCTTGCGCTCCAGGTCCATCTTGCCCTGGGCGGTAACAATGGATTTTACATAGTTGGTCTGGCGCAGGGCCTCCATCCGCATATCATCATCCACGCACAGGAGGATATGTTCCAAATCGGCACGGGCAAACCGGTTCTCGGATATTTTCCCGATGCTGCCATCCTTCATGTTGGAACCGAACAAAGTTCCCAGCACAGCGCCGATTTGCGACTTTCCCTCGCCGCCGCTGCCCTTAATGACCATCATCCTTTGTCCCTTGTTGCTGGGAATCAGGCAGTAGCCGATATATTCCTGCAAGGTGGGGATGTCCTCCGGGTAGAGCAGACCATCCAGAAATTTCAGCCAGAGGACAGGTTTCGGAGCGTTGGGGTTGTAGGCCACGGGGAAGCGGTTTCGGACAATTTTCGGCTTTCCCTTTGCAAAGGTTCCGTTCAGAAAAAGTGTGCCGTTGGAAAGATGAATCCGATCCGGCTCCGGGGGAAAATCCTCCACCAGCGCCACCAGTTTCATCAGCTCCACAATGTTGCTGATTTTGCGGGGAATGTTGCTGACCGCACAGCATTTCAGCTCCTCAAAAATTTCTCCCCGCAGGGGCAGTTCATCGGTCACACGGCCTTCGGGCGTGAAAAAAGCCCCGTTTGTGAAGATGATCTTATGCGTCTGCAAGAACTCCTCACAAAACAGGGCTTCGTTGATGCTTTTGCCATCGAACCAGACGGGCATCCCGTCAAGCTGCGCTTTGTTTTTCATGGGCACTATCCTCCTTTTTCAGCCTGTTCAGCCGTTCCTCCAAACCGGCAATCAGACCGTCCTTGTTCAGCATTTCTACGATTTTTACCCGCTGTTCCAGCTCGGCGGCAATCAGCAAATCCGCCAGATACTCCACGTAGTCCAGCATCTGGCAGGCTTCCACAAACCGGTCATCCAGAGCATCTGCTGCTGCCTTGGGTGCGTACTGCACCTTCCAGCTTTCCAGAAGATGCAGATAATCACACAGCACCCGCAGACAGCGCACTTCCTCCTGCCGGTATGCTTTCAGCAGAGGACGCTCCGGTTTGGGCAGGGCAGCCGCCGCAGGGGGCTTGTCCGGGTCAATCCCAAAATCCTGTGCCAGCTTCTGCGCTGCCTCGTAACTGCTCAGGCCAAACAGCCTTGCCACAAGGTCGATCACATCGCCGGTGGCCCCGCAGCCGAAGCAGTAAAAATATCGTTCATTCAGCTTCATGCTGGGGTGTTGATCCTCATGGAACGGACAGCTGCACATCCCGTTTCGGTTGACTTGCAGCCCATAGTGTTCCGCTGCATCCGGCACACAAATATTCTGTTTTACCAGTTCAAAGAGTGTCATAAAAATCCCTCCGTTTCAGGGCATAAAAAAACGGCCTGCCCGGTTTGTTTGGGCAGGCCGCAGTCTTTATGCAGTTTGTGATGTTTCCATTTCCTTGGCTTTCCGCTTTTCCTGCCGGTAGAATTTCTCCCGGCAGGCGGGTTTGCAAAATTTAGCGTTGGGGCGGACAGACTGGAACGGCTCTCCGCAGCACTGGCATACCAGCTGGTACGGTTCACCCGGAACGATGAGCCCCTCGGCAATCTTCTGTTTACGCTCCTTCTGGCGCAGATACTTTTCATGGTCACGGATGCGCTTCTGGCGGCGCTTTTCCTCCGCAGCCAGTTCTTCCTCGGTGGGTTCGGGCATGGGCACTTCAAATTTCCCGATAAAGTTCAGGTAAATCTCAATTTCCTGCACCCGTTCTCCGGTGCTTCTGTCCGGGGCATGAACCAGAATTTTCTCCACAAATTCATGGATCATAGGGGCGGTCAGCTCGGTGAAATCTGTATATTTCTGTGCCAGCGCCAGAAAGTGGCTGGCACGGTCCGTGTCCTCGTGAAACTGGTCCAGCTGTGCCTGCTCGGAGGTAAGCAGCTGTTCCAACTCGGCCTGTTCCTTTTCATATTCGGCACACAGCAGCTCGAACCGTTTTTCCTCCAACTTGCCCATGGCATAGGTTTCGTACAGCTTTTTAATCAGCACATCCAGCTCGGCGCTGCGCTTGCGCTCCTTGGCGACCTTGCGTTTCAGCTCCTTGGCCGCTTCCTGCTGGCGAACCTGTGAAATGCTGCGAACCTTCTGAATGAATTCCTCCTTGTTCTGGATGGCATAGCTGGCGGTAGTGCGGATGGTTTCCAGAATCAGTGCGTTCAGGGCTTTGGTACTGACAGTGTGGGAAAAACACATCTGGGTTTCTCTCTCAAAGGTCAGGGTGTAGGTGGAACAGTTATAGAAGTCAGTTCCATACTCCCGCCCGTCCTTTTTGCGCTTGCCCCGGTGGTTATACATCTTGGCTCCGCAGTCGGCACAGAACACAAGGCCGGTCAGGGGATTGGCGACGCCAGTGGTATCCGTCCGGCGCACTGTCCGCTTCACCTGCTGAGCCAGCTGCCAGGTTTCTGGGTCAACAATGGCCTCGTGGGTGTTCTCAAAGATCAGCCAGTCGGACGGGTCATTTTTTACCCGCTTATCCCGGTAGGACTTTTTGGAGGAACGGAAATTCACGGTGTGCCCCATATACTCCGGCTTGGTCAGCATAGAACTGACCGTGAAGCCGTACCAGTCATAGGGGCGGCTGGTGTCCACGGTGTTCTTCCGGCTGCCTCTGCCGTTGCGAGCCAGATAATAGGCGGGGCACTCCACCTTTTCCTGTGTGAGTATCTTGGCAATCTCATGGGGGCCGTGCCCCTCCACCGCAAACCGGAATATTCGCCGCACCACGGCAGCGGCTTCCTCGTCCACCAGCCAGTGGTCCTTGTCCTCCGGGTCTTTTTTGTAGCCATAGATGGCGTTGTTGGTGGTGGGCTTGCCCGCCTTGCCTTTGACACGGTACGCTGCCGAAACCTTTTTGGACTGGTCACGCAGATACCATTCGTTCATAATATTGAGAAAGGGAGCAAACTCGCCGCTGTCCTGTTCTTCGCTGTCAATGTTATTGGCAACAGCAACAAAATGAACCCCATTCTGCCGGAACATTACCTCGGTATAAAAGCCGGTTTGCAGGTAGTTTCTACCGATCCGACTTAGGTCCTTACACAGCAGGTGGACCACCTTTCCCGCCTCGATGTCCGCCACAAGGCGCTTCCATGCGGGACGGTCAAAGTTGCCGCCGGACCACCCATCGTCTGTGTAGTGGACGATATTGGTGTAGCCCCGCTGTGCTGCATAGCTTTCGAGATAACGTTTTTGGTTCAGAATGGAGTTCGAGTCGCCCGTGAGGTCATCGTCACGGGACAGGCGCTCATAGAGCGCAGTGATTTTTTCTTCCGTCTGTCTGTTTGCCATATCAGGCGCTCCTTTCAGACGGACGGCTCATTTGTGGCAGTTCCATTATACCACATTCCGGCTGGTTTGCCAGCCCGTCGTTGCGGATCAGCCGCAGAATTTTATCTTCCATCGTTTCCTCGGCGGTTTCGCTGAGGTAGACACGAACTTTATAGGTGGTGTTGCCAATGTGCCGGGTCAGAAACACGGCGTTTTTATCTGCCATAGAACCTCTCTTTCTTGCGCTTTCGGCGCATCCGGTGTATACTTTTGTTATAGTTCCGTTGTTTGTAACCCGCGATTGTGTTACTTCTTTTTTGTGTCAAGCCTGAACATGGCGAAAGCCCCCTTTCTCCTGCGTGAACGAGCCAATGTAATCCAAGTAACTTGTTTTTAGATTACTCTTTCACTAATAGGAGAAATCCGGGGTGCAAAACGGAACCATTTTTGAAAAATCGCAAAATATTTTTTGAATGAGGTGAGGTCATGGCGTATCTGTCTGATGACGAGCTTCTGGATACCGAGGGTGGCTTCACCGGATGGGACGATGGGACAGGCACTGGTGCGGCAGAGGAAACGCCGGAACAGGCGCTTGCGGAAGAACGTCTGGCCGAGCTGGAAAACGAGCTGGAGCAGGACGAGCATCCCATCGACTATGAAGCGGAGCTGGAGGACGAGGAAGAAGAAGCGGCTCCGGTCAGTGATAAACGGCTGAAACGGGAGATGCGGGCCGAGGCCATACGGCGGCTGGAGGAAGCTGCCCGCACGGAGAAGGATTTCCGGGCCGTGGTGGAGGAATGGAACAAGCTGGACCGGAACCGGGAGCGCCGGGAACGGGACCACGAAAACCTTCGTGGGGATGTGCCGCTGGAATATCAGGCGGTGCCGGAGCCAAAGCTCATTCCCCGCTGGATGAACAACCCCACATACCGGCAGCTGATGGCCGGGAACTTTCTGGACATCCTGTTTGACTGTCCCTATGAGATGCACAACCTGACCGCTGATCCCTTTATTTCCCGCATGGTGGAGGAACTGAGCGAAGAACACAAGGAAGTTCTGTATTTCCTCTCTTTGCGCCTATACAGCTCTACCCGGCTTGCCGCTGTGCGTGGGCAGTCTGACCGTAACATCCGCAAGCTGCGGAAAACCATCCACAAAAAATTGCAGCGCCAGATGTATGACCATCTGTGTGGCAAGCAGGAGCATGGCAGTAGCTTGACCTTGCGGGAACGCCAGTTTTTGGAGGAATACTCGAAAATTGCAAGGAAACGGGGCAAGGACGCCGTGATCCGGCGGGAGAATAAGACCAAGCGCAGAAAAAAGAAAAACCGCCCCTGATAATTGGGACGATTAAGGAGAAAGGGCGTGTATGATGAAAAATTTATTTGAACAGTCCCGTTCCCATTGGGTGCGGTACGATCACTATGAGCTGAAAACAGCGGAAGATGGCAAGCGGTATATCACCCCCGGCAAGAGCGCAAAGCCGGATGTCTACAATCCGCTGAAAGAGGTCCCTGGCATTGTGCTGGATGCCCTGAATGTGGGGATGCTGATGATGGGACGCAAGCCGGAAGCAGAAGTGGAAAAGGCGGTGATGGAGTTCGTTACCCGGTACGGCCTGCTGGGGCTGATGACCGCCCTGCCCACCACGCCGTCCTTTATGGACTATGAGGCGGTATACCTGCCCAAAAACCACTTCATTAAGGAAGAATCCATGGCGACAGACAAATACCTGTCCCTTTTTTATCCTTTTGACCAGCTGGACTTGGTGAAGAAAGGCATAGAATCCACGTGGAATGTGTCCGGTGACCGGACCATGATTGCACTGACCATGACCTTTATGGACGAGCCAATGGCGAAGAACATGAGCTTTCAGCGGGAATATGCGGAACCCTATGGCTGGGTTGCCCAGCAGCTTAAGGACTGGGCTTTTACGCTGACCACGGCCATTTTGTACTACAATGACTATGATTCCATCGACGAGGACGCACGGGGGCTGTACCGCAAGGCCATGGCTGCGTTCGGCGGGATCGCCCCCAGCTACCACATTGAGCTGCTGGATAAGCCCACCATCTATTGGGATTTCCATTCGCTGCTGCTGGGTATCCAGATGATGTTCAGCTTCATGTTGGTGGACGGCGACCAGCCGCTGCGCCTGTGCAAGCACTGCCAGAAGGTGTTCCTGGGCAGCCGGTCCAACGCCGCCTTTTGCAGCCCACGGTGCAAGAACCAGTATAATGTCTACAAGAGCCGGGGAAAGAACCGGACGGATGGAGGTGACGAGGAATGAGCGAGGAACAGGGGCTGACCCCGTATGAAACCAGAGAAATCCTCTTTTACAAGACCGAAAATGGAGAGGTGCGGGTGGAAATCCTGCTCTTTCAGGAAAATCTCTGGCTGACACAGGCAAAAATGGCAGAGCTTTTCGAGGTACAGAAAGCGGCCATTTCCAAGCATCTGAAAAACATTTTTGAATCCGGCGAACTGAGCAAGGATTCAGTTGTTTCCAAAATGGAAACAACTGCGGCGGACGGAAAACGGTATCAGACCAACTATTATAATCTGGATGCCATTATCGCTGTGGGGTATCGGGTGAACTCCAAAAAGGCGACCATGTTCCGCATTTGGGCAAACAGGGTCTTGAAAGAGTTCATCATCAAAGGTTATGTGATGGATGACGCACGGCTGCGGGAGCCGGAGAACTTTTTCGGCAAGGATTATTTCGAGGAACAGCTGGAGCGTATCCGGGACATCCGGGCCAGCGAGAGAAGATTTTACCAGAAAATCACGGACATCTATTCCCAGTGCAGCGCCGACTACGATGTGGAAAGCCCCATCACAAAGGAATTTTTCGCCATGGTGCAGAATAAGCTCCACTATGCAGTCACCCATCATACCGCCGCTGAGATCGTATATGGGCGTGCCGACAGCACCAAGCCCAACATGGGGTTGACCACATGGAAAAACGCCCCCAAAGGCCGCATCCGCAAATCGGATGTCACCGTCGCCAAAAACTATCTGAACGAAACGGAAATACGAAACCTGAACGAGATCGTCACCATGTACTTGGACTATGCGGAACGGCAGGCCCGCCGGGGAAATGTCATGTATATGGCCGATTGGGTCAAGCGGCTTGACGCATTTTTACAGTTCAACGAGGAAGATATTCTGCACGATAAGGGCAAGGTGACCGCCGCCATTGCCAAAGCCTTTGCTGAGAAAGAGTTTGAAAAGTTCCGGGTTTTGCAGGATCGAACCTATCAGAGCGACTTTGACAGACTGGTTGCGGAAACTTCGGATGACCTGACAAAATAACCATATATATAGAAAGCCCACGCCTCCGGTTCTCTCTTTCCGGCTGCGTGGGCTTTTTTAACCATCTCTTATTTCTTGTTTTGCAACTGTTCATGGGCTTCCTGCTGGATGATCAGCCCTGTCGAAAATCCATTCCGAAATTGCGGTCTCCGCTTCTCTGGCAAGAGACTGCTGTTCGGAATTAATCACATCAGACATATCAACCGAATTTTCTATCATCCCTTCGGGGTTATTGGACTCAATAAAACTATGAACCGCATTTTCATACTCTATTACGTCCGGTTCCAGTCCTGTAGATTCCATATCTTTTACATATTTTTTGGCTTTCTGAGATATTGGATCTTGCCCAGACAGAACAAAAAGCGTGGGCGGAAAATCTTTTTTCAGCTTATTCGCATTGAGTCCGGTCGTCCACGGATAACACAATACCAACGATGCCATAAGATAGAGTGTCAAGAGCAAAACTATCAACACTCCACATATTGATAAAAAGATTATTCGTCCCTTATGTTTCTTTTTTAGAGTTGCCTCATTCATTTTCAAAATCTCCATTTCTAGTGTAATTTCATAAAAACTCGATTTCAAAGTACTTAATTAGGGTATGTCTGAAACCATTGGCACTTGAACCTGTAAGGAATAGTTGTTCCGGCATATCCTTGGTATAATCAAATAGCTTCGTCACCAGGTTCCGATAATTGTAGTACCCTTGCAGATTTTTGTGTGCTAGGAATTTGACTGAAGAAAACGTTTTGCCCGTGAATGTGAAGCCAACATAACAAAATAAAAACAGATGAGAAAGAGTGGCAGTAACCATACCCCAATCCATTGTCCGAGAATACCGAACACGGCTGGTGCCAACATAATCCCCAGATACGAAGCTGCCATCTGTATTCCCATAATGTTTTGAGAAATATTTTCTCCAAAATTCTCAGGGGTTAAATAGTTTAAGTTTGGAAATAACGGCCCGTTACCAAAGCCAATCAAGAAAAAGCCTATAACGGATGTTGTCAAGAAAGGCATAAAGAGCAAGAGAATTCCTACCCCAAGAACAATTTGCCCCAATCGAATGATTTTCCAGCTATGTAGCCGCACAGCTAATAAACCGGAACAAAATCGTCCAAGCGTAAGGCCAATATAATATAACATAACTACTTGAGCTGCGTTGGCAATCGGCATATTTTTATTTTCAACGAGAAATGTACTGCACCAATTCCCACAGGTATATTCTATTCCGCAAGATGTTATAAACATACAGCAGATTTCTTTGACTCCTGGCATCCGGACCATTGTGCGAAAAGAAAGAGTGGATGCATGGAGTACAGAAGCAGAAGATACCGAAATCTTAGTTTTGCCCCAAAGGGTTATTGTGGCTATCAATAACAGTAGAATTGCAAATTGAATACTGGCGGCAGTTTGGTACCCGATGCGCCAGTTTCCTTGTGATCCAATAATTTTTGATAAGATATATGGGCTGGCCGAGACACCTACACCGTAGAAACAGTGTAAAAAGCTCATGTGTATTGCGGAATAATGGAGGGCAACGTAATTGTTAAGTGCAATATCGATTGCTCCTGCGCCTAATCCAAGCGGTAAGGCGCAGACGCATAACAAGTAAAAGTTATTAGAAAAGGAAAATAGCAACAACGCAATTGCCGTTAATGCCGTGCTGAATATACAAATAAATCCAGTTCCAAATCGAGCAAGCAACCGTGAACTTAAAAGACTGGAAATAATAGTTCCGCAGGATATTATGATTGTTACAAAACTTCCATAGGAAATTGGCAAAGTTAGTTCAGAGTAAATAGCTGGCCAAGCTGTACCAAATAGTGAATCAGGAATTCCTAAACTAATAAACGCAATGTAAATAATAAGTAATAAGAGCGTCGTCATTTCATATCTCCTTGTTGCTCAGAGTGGTTTATACATTTTGTCTTTTTGTACGACTTTTATCATCGCCGATTTTAAGAATAATTGTACAAGCAATCATAAGCAGGAACATAACAAGCAGGAAATTTGGAAAGACAGAGATCCCATCAAAGGTAGTTACTGCACTAAATAAAACGGGCGTCAGCATAACACTGAGATAAGAAAATGCGATTTGGATACCGATTATAGATTGCGAGGCTTCTTTACTGTATAATCCGGGAGTAAGATGCGTAATATTGGGGAAAATAGGACCATTGCCAAGTCCAATTAAAAACAGACCCAGAGTCGCTGCCATTACGCTGTTTTGTATCAGCAACAAAACAACAGCAATAAATATAACCGCTTGTCCAGAAAAAATAATTTGCCAATCAGAATATTTTATGGTAAGCACTCCAGACAAAAGCCGACTTAAAGTCATACCGATAAAATAGAAGGTAATCAAGGCAGCCGCAGTATCTGCAGGTATTCCCACGCTTTCGGATAAAAATGTACTTCCCCAAATCAAGCAGGTGGATTCCAAAGCACTGATTCCAATGAATACGCCACAGGATGCCCAAACCTTTTTTCGCTTCAGCATCTGTGGCAAAGACAATACTTGAATAGGTTTCTCTTGTGGATTTGCCTGATTTACCCTTTTCCATATAGGAAGGCTAATTATGGATAGAGCTGCAATAGTGAGTTGGATAAAAAAGACTGTTTTATAGCCACCTCGCCAATTCATATTGTCTGATAATGCAAGGGACATTAAATAAGGGCTGACAGTAACCCCCACTCCGTAAAAACAATGGAGAAAATTAACTTGCATAGAATTGTAGTGTAAAACCACATAATTGTTCAATGCAGTATCAATAGAGCCCGCACCAATCCCTAATGGAACCGCACAGATACAAAGCCATAAAAAATTTTGTGAAAATGAAAATCCAAGCAGCGCAATCGCAGTGAGGCTTGTTGAGAGTACCGTTACACGTGGAGTTCCTAACTTCGCAATAACATGTGCGCTAAATAAACTCGAAAGAACTGTTCCACATGAAATGATTACCGAGACTAAGCTGGCGTAGGAAATAGGAACAGATAAATCACCATAAATAGCTGGCCATGCAGCACCAAGAAGAGAGTCCGGAATCCCCAGGCCAATGTAAAAAACATAAATAAAAACAAGCAGAATTGTTGCCATATATGCACCCCCATGTTCTAAAATATAATTTTATCACAACAGATTAAGCGCTTATATGGTTTTTTCACTCAAATCGTGGTATTATTTACTCATACACGAGAGGAGCATTCTATGGAACAATTAATACTTGATCATATGCTAAAAGAGGAGTTTTCTTTTCCAGATTCTTCATTCCCTATACAATTCTATATTGATGACTTGCATCAATGGCCGGATGGGCAGGTGCCGCTGCATTGGCATTTTGGATATGAAATTTTTTCTGCTTTCAATCAAGAAGTGATGATACAAGTCGGAGAAAAACACTTGACACTTTTGCCCGGAGAAAGCATTTTGATTGGAAGCGGACAATTACATAGATACAGTTTGACTGATTCAACTCGGGAATGTTTGTGCCCGAACATTGTCTTTGCAGAAAATGTATTAGCCCCATTGACAAGCACAATTTTCCAGAAATATTTTTACCCGCTACTCCATGATTCCAGTTTACCGTATATAACGTTATCGCAATATGTACCTTGGCAAAAACAAATGTTGTCGTGCCTATTCCGTGTTTATCAAGTTCTTGGTGGCGAAGCAAGTCAAGATATGCTGGATTTCAGCATTTTATTGCCAAAACAAAGTCATTCAGATTGTCCAGAATTGGAAGTGCATCAGAGTTTATTTGAATTTTTCAAAATACTGTATAACAATCAATCTGAATTCTCTCGTTCAAAGATTCAACCGCTGGATTCTAAGACACAAATTCGGATGCAACAAATGGTTCAGTATATTCAAAAGCACTTTTCCGAAATGATTTCCCTTGAAGATCTGGCAGCATCGGCCAACATCAGCCGGAGCGAAGCTGGTCGATGCTTCCAAAAGTATTATGCTGATACGCCGATGTCTTATTTGATTCGCTATCGTTTGCAACAGGCTCAAAAATTATTATTAACATCAACTTTGTCTGTTAAGGAAATCAGTTGTCAATGCGGTTTTTCCGACAGCAGTTATTTTGTCAAGGTTTTTCGAAAGCATATGAAACGAACACCAGCTGAATATCGACGGGTATATCAAATGACACATCAAATTTGAATATTCAAATTCTTTCTGTATCCATTGTTGCTTTGCCGTTGGTAGTGGTCTGCGCTGTCCAGCAAAAATAAGATTTAGTGTTTGCTGAACTGCGGAGCGCAATGAGCGGTTTTGAGACATACTTGAAACGATTCTCGGTTTGTTTGCATTGGGATGATAACAGTTCGACCCTTAACAATAGATTATTTCGGTCAGGACAATGTTCTCAGCTCTGCTGCGGATGGAGTTCATGGAGCACACCCATGCCATTTGGTCGGCAGCTTTTAGTGCCTCCATGACACCCTCTTGCTGCATCATGGCTTTTTCAATGATTTCCAGCCGCTCCCGGCAGGCGGTGTCGATTTTCTCCAAGTGGGGGACAGCTTTTCGGTGACAATGAGATCGGTATACAGAATGGGCCGGTGGTCTTTTAAGTAGGCACGGCGCATCCGGCCATATTTCCCGATATGGTACTCTTTTGTGTCCGATAACACAAGATCGGGAATGAGATAGTCGCCGCATTGGGTATAAGTCAGTTCCATGCAAGGCTCCTTTCGCGGGAATATGTGATTGACAGTTACGGTAGGTTAGGGGGCATCCCTCCTTTATCATAACCGTCTTTTCATTCGCCACAAATGAGCCGCCAGTCATGATGTAATGTTTTTTGGTGTAATCCACCCTCTATACATTACATCATGGTTGGAAATGGAATTACTTTCGCCTTGCAGCTCGTCCTCATGGGATAGTCTTGGATAAAGGGCAGTGATTTTCTGGGTGGTCTGTCTTAACATAAAATCCTCCGTTTCCGACAGCCAGCCCCACTATTCCGTATTTTGATTATACCACATGGGGCGGCTGTCTGTATAGCGGCTTCTGCTTCTTTACCGCCCGGTAAAATGACGATTTTTTCTGTGCGGCTTGTAGCGTTAAGGCGAAAGCTGGGCTTTGTGTCCTGCGGCGGCTTCCGCCTCCAGCACTTTCATCATCTTATCGGCTGCGGTGTCGGTGGTATCTTTCTTGAAAAAGCCGGAAACGACAAGGACGGTGTTACCCATGCGGATCTCTGTCACGCAGTCCGGGCAGCGTTCCGGGGTGGTGTTCTGCTTGTTCTCTGCCATAGGCAACTCCTTTCATTTCATCAATTCTTTCAGCCTGTTCAGCTTGGCTTGCGCCGTTTCACGGCGGAAGTTCTCGCCCGTAAAAAGGATAGGGGCGCACATTTCCAAAAGGCGGTCATAAATCCGGGCGTGGGCGGTGTCCAGCGGATTTTGCAGGCTGTCCAATGTCAGATTGGTGGTAACGATTAAGGGCTTGCGGCTGCGGTAGCGGCTGTCAATCACATTGTAGACCTGTTCTAAACCGTACTCTGTGCCGCGCTCCATTCCAAAATCATCAATGATAAGCAGAGGAAAACGGCAAAGACGCTCGATATACTCGTTGCGCCCCTCAAAGCTGGCGGTCAGATCATTCAAAATCGCAGAGAAGTTCGTCATGCGGACAGCGACTTCCTGCTCCATGAGGGCATTAGCGATACACCCGGCAAAATAGCTTTTTCCTGTGCCGACCTTGCCCCATAGCAGATAGCCGATATTTTCCTCGCGCATGATTTCCCAATGCTCCACATAGAAGTGTGCAATCTCCATTTGCGGGCATTTCCCGTTGTCGTTGGCGAAAGTCCATTCCTGTATGGTAGGATTGGTAAATCCCCGGCGTTTCAAGTCCTCCACGGTGTCAAGGTGCTTTCTGCGCTGTTCGGCGGCTTCACGCTCCAAACGCTGGGCTTTCTGGCAGTCACATTCTGCCGGGTGGCGGTCACGCCCAAACAGGGCGGCTTGCTTTTCCGGGAAGTAGGCTTCTTTCGGAGTGTGACACTTGCCGCAGTAAAGCAGTCCGTCCTCGCCCGTGTAGTCCTCCGGCTGTGGGGTAACAGCCGCCATATTCAAAACTCGTTCTGTAAACAGATTACTCATAAGCTCTCGCCCTCCTTGCAGGTGTATTCGGGTATGCCCTGTTTCGGGGCAGCCTTTGCGGTATCGTCTGCCGCCCATCTGCGGATAGTGGCGGCGTGTTTTTTATATTTCTTGCCCGTGGACGCGATATAGCCGGAAAGACGCTCAATGTAGTACGCCCATTTTTCGGGCAGCTCCGCTTGCAGTTCGGAAAGCTCCGTATCAGTCAGAAATACATTCTCATATCTGCCATAGCTGCGGGCGATGGCTTGTCCCTTTAACTCTCCCTCTTTTTCTAACTCTATATCTATCTCTTTCTTTATCTCTATCTCTGGTGGACGAATGTCGGACAAATGTCCGCCATTTGTCCGCGGCAGCAAAAGTGCCTTATTTTCAAGCCTTGCGGCGCGTTTCCGTTCCGCTTCGGTAGAGGATTGACCGATCATCAGCTCGATGTCGGTCATATAAAGCAGCCCGCAGTCAAGCTGCTCCACAAGCCCTAACTGCTGGAAGATGGCTAATGCCCGTTCCACCGTCCCGATTTGGTGACGGGTCAGCGTGGCTATCATCTGGGCGGTATAGGGGATATGCTCGTCAAGCTGCAATCTGCCGCCATTTTTCAGCGATTTTAAGTACAGCTTCAAGAGGATATTGGAATACAAAATCCCGTCTTTCATGTCCTCCAACAGCACAATGGAATCGCTGTCGAAGAAGTTTTCTTTCAGTTTGAGGTAGTAATATTTGCGGTTATCTGCCATTGGCGGTGTCCTCCCTGTGTTTCCATCTCTTAGAGAAATACCGGGGGCAGAGGACGATAATCGCCCGGAAGCTCTGCTTGCAGCCGTGTGTGCAGCCCCGGCAAAGGTCATTGTAGGTAATACGGTTTCGGTGGTTGAGGAAAAAGCTCCATTCCAACCGCCGCTTTTTGCTCATGCGTGGCATTTCTCGCTCCTTTCTGCCGTTTCCGCTGGTATAAGCGGATAGGTCGGTAAAAATGCAGTTTCTCGGTGTCATTTTCGGGGATTTCCTGCGCTGTGCACCCCGTTTCAAAGGTGGGCAGTATTGCGGATAGGGTGCAGGGCATATCCCCGTTTTGGTATCGTTTCGGGGCGGTTTTTAACGCTCATGTTCGTGCTTTTTCTCTCTGTCTTTCTCGCCTTGCAGGATTTGAGAAAGATTGCTTTTCACGGTATGCAGCTCCTTGACACGGGCTTTTTTCTCCCGGTATTCGTTGTAATGGGCGTTCTTTTCGGCGGTAAGCCGCTCGATTTCCGCTTGCAGGGCTTTATGGCTTGGCAGCTTGGAAACGCCATGCGTCCGAAAATAACGGGTGGCTGCGTCCGCTATGATAAAATCGCTTTCGTGCCGTTCCCGGAAGGCGCTGCGGGCTTTTTCCGTTTTCTGCGCTTTCAGACCGTCACGGGCAGGCTTGGTCTTGGCATAGGCAAGCACCTGTGTCTGAAGCTCCTTTTTCTCCCGGATAGCAGCGTCCAGGGCTTTCAGCTTGGCGGTGCTGTCCTGTAAATCCGCATTGGCGGATACAAGGGCTGCGTCCAGCTCCTCCGGCGAATAGCCGTACTGCCCGTAGGCGGCAACGGTAGCCGCCATTTGTTTCAGATTGTGGACTGCCGCCCAGCGGTCATATCCCACGCCTTTTCCCTCGGCTCGCTTTGCCGCCCGGTCAACCATGCGCTGAATACCGTCCTTTTCCGGGGCGGTTTGGACAGCTTTTTTACCCTGCAAACGCTCCCTTATGCTGCGGGGGTATTCGGGTACGGCTGCGGTCTGCTCGGCGGTTCTGTGGGCGTTCTGTTCCAAAAAGGCGAGAACGGCAGCGCGGTCAAAATCATCGCCCAGCTTGCGGGCGGTGATGGGCTTCGTCCTGTCCGGCGTGAGATAGGATAGCCGCCCCCGGCTCTCCTTGACGGTCACGCCCTGCTGCAAAAGAACGGCGGCGAACTCGTCATAGCTGGTAGCAGAGGACAAGGCGGCGCGTATGATCTACCGCAATTTCTCCTTGTCCGTTTCAAACTTCGTGGGCTTGGCGGGCTGTTCTCCGGCTGGAAAGGCGGCAGCTTCCTTGTCCAGCTTTGCCTGTCCTTTCCGCTGCGCCCAATACTCACACTCGGTAATGCGGTTTTTGCTGCCATGCAAAAGGTCGATTTGATAGAGATTTTCCCGGTGGCACAGCTCCATGACTTCGGCTTTGAAGTATTCCATCGCCGCGTCTGTGCAGCGGTGTTTGCACCCGGCGCGGGTGTCTGCCGGTCTGTCCATGTAGGGCAAGAACGGAACTTCCGCTATCCGCAGAGAATTGATAACAATATGCACATGGATATTGCCGCTGTGGTTGTGTCCGTCCGGGTGGGTGCAGACAATGGCTT
>OGZV01001328.1_pt1 | contig 23289 bp, 26 predicted proteins | sample 1576861 | NCBI WGS metagenome assembly OGZV01 (sample SAMEA3541501, study PRJEB24748) | human gut metagenome | biome: human gut; feature: human-associated habitat; material: faeces | place: China | collected 2012
GCGGTCTATTGCAGGCTGTCAAAGGACGATGACCTGCAAGGCGAAAGTGCCAGTATCGCAAACCAGCGTGATATGCTGGAAAAATACTGCGAAAAGCAGGGATGGGAGGTTGTGGCAGTCTATCAGGACGATGGCTTCACAGGTCTTAATATGGAGCGTCCTGATTTACAGAGAATGTTGAGAGCCATTGAGCGCAGGCAAATCAACCTTGTCATCACGAAAGACCTCAGCCGACTGGGGCGTAACTATCTGCAAACCGGGCATTTGATTGAGGACTTTTTCCCAAGAAACGGTGTCCGCTATATCGCCATGAATGACGGTATCGACACCCTGCGGGATAACAACGATATTGCCCCGTTCAAGAATATCCTGAACGAGATGTACAGCAAGGATATTTCCAAGAAAGTCCATTCCTCTTATCTTCTGAAAGCGCAGAAAGGACAGTTTACCGGGTGTCTTGCCCCGTTTGGGTATCGGAAAGACCCGGAGGACAAAAACCATCTGCTCATTGACGAGGAAACCGCCCCGATTGTGCGGCTGATTTTCGGATATGCCCTGAACGGTCATGGTCCGAACTATATCCGCAGACGGCTGGAGGAAGAAAAAATCCCCTGCCCCACATGGTGGAACCGGGAACGGGGGCTTCGCAATACCCGCACCAAATGGGAAAAGAAAGACCCGGAAAACGGGCGGTATATGTGGGACTTCTCCGTTATCAAAGACCTTTTGATGAATCCCGTCTACACCGGGGCGATTGCTTCCCAGAAAAAAGACTACCGTTTCAAAATCGGCACGATTGGGGAAAAGAAGCCGGAGGACTGGATTGTGGTGGAGGGACAGCATGAACCGCTGATTGACCGCATGAGCTTTGACATTGTGCAGAACAAGCTGAAATCCCGCCAGCGTCCGGGGCAGACCAATGAAATCAGCCTGTTTGCCGGACTGATAAAATGCGGCGAGTGTGGGAAGTCGCTGACGATACGCTACACAAACGCAAAACATCCCCAGCAGATTTATTCCTGCAAGACCTACAATGCCTTTGGAAAGAACCACTGCACCCAGCACCGGATTGACTATGACACCCTTTACAGCCATGTGCTGCGGAAAATCCGGGAATGTGCCAGAGCTGCCCTGATGGACGGGGAAGCGGTTGCCGACCGCCTGACCAATACCTGTGAAGCCGAGCAGCGGGAACAGCGGGAAGCAATGGAACGCTCCCTTACAAGGGACGAGGAACGGATTGAGGTTCTGGACAAAATGGTAATGCGGCTTTATGAGGATATGATTGCAGGGCGTATCAGTGAGCAGAATTTCAACACCATGCTGGAAAAGACACAGACCGAGCAGACGGAGCTTAAAGCAAAAGTGTCCGAGGGCAGAAAGCGGCTGTCCGATGAAGTCCAGCTTGCCAATGACGCAAAACAATGGGTGGAAGCCATTCAGGAATACGCCAATATCACAGAGCTGGACGCAGCCACCCTCAACCGCTTAATCAAAGAAATCGTCGTGCATGAGCGCATTGACGAAGATAAAACAAGACACATTTCTATCGAAATTCATTTTAATCTCAAACCCATCCCGGAGGTGGAACAGGTCACTGCCTGACCTGTCCCGCCGGGACGGTTCTCTTAAAAACACCATATAGATTTTTTGTACGCCGCCGCCCGCCATCGAGCAGAGTTTTACACCTAATTGGGGATAAAACAGCTCATGGCGGGCGGCGGCATCATCGTGCTGGGTACGACCCTGATCCCTCTGCTGTCCACCCTGTTTTAAGGGCGTAAGGCATGGGATTTCTCACCGACTGGCTGACAGACTGGCTAAAAGAGCTGCTGATTGAGGGCATCATGGGCAACCTCACGGGGCTTTTTGATACGGTCAATTCCCGTGTCGGAGAGATTGCGGTGCAAGTGGGAACCACCCCGGCGGCGTGGAACGCCGGGGTGTTCTCCCTGATCCGGCAGCTTTCTGAAACGGTGATACTGCCGATTGCCGGTCTGATCCTCACCTTTGTTGCCACTTATGAGCTGATCCAGCTCATTATCGAGAAGAACAACCTGCATGATCTGGACTACTGGATCTTCTTTAAGTGGATATTCAAAACGGCCTGCGCCATTTTGATTTTGTCCAACACTTTCAATATCGTCATGGCCGTGTTCGATGTGTCCCAAAGCGTTATCGCCCGGGCAGCCGGGATCGTGCAAGGCTCAACAGACATTTCGGAGGCCATGCTTGCCGACTTGGAGGCCACGCTGGAAACGCTGGGGCTTGGCTCTCTGCTGGGGCTATGGCTGCAATCCCTGCTCATTCATGTGACCATGTGGGCAATCAATATTGTGATCTTCGTTATCGTCTATGGCCGCATGATCGAGATATACCTGCTGACCAGCTTAGCCCCCATCCCCGTTGCTACGCTCTCTAACCGGGAGCTGGGCAGCACCGGGCAGAACTACTTGAAGTCCCTGTTCGCTGTTGGCTTTCAAGGGCTGCTGATTCTCGTCTGCGTTGCCATCTATGCGGTTCTGATACAAGGCATCGCTACAAGCGGCGACCCCATCGGCGCGATATGGGGCTGCATGGGCTATTCCGTGCTGCTTTGCTTCTGCCTGTTCAAGACCGGCTCCATCGCCCGCAGCGTGTTCAGCGCACATTAAAGGAGGGATGAATATGACCTTGGGACAAAATGTCCCAAAGCTGGATGCGCTGCACCTCATGGACGGGATCAAGGGCTTGCGCTCTCTGCCAAAACATAGCGTGGATATGCTCTTGACCGATCCGCCCTACGGCACGACCCGGAACTTTTGGGATGTGCCGCTGCCGCTCCCGGAGCTGTGGGAGGCGGTGCGCTGGGCGGTAAAACCCAACGGAGCCATCCTGTTTTTCGCTCAATGCCCCTTTGATAAGGTGCTGGGCGCATCCAACCTCGCCATGCTCCGCTATGAGTGGGTGTGGTACAAGTCCCGGGCAACAGGCTTTCTCAATGCCAACCGTGCGCCGCTGAAAAAGTCCGAGAACGTTCTGGTGTTCTATCAGAAGTCCCCGGTGTACCATCCGCAATTCACCTACGGGGAGCCGTACCGCAAGACCAATCCCCGCAGCGGGTGCAGTACCAACTACGGCAAGTTTGAACGGACAGGCTCAGAGTCCAGCGACGGACGGCGTTATCCGGGGAATGTGCTGTTCGTGCCGACGGTGACGGGCGGCGTTCATCCCACGCAAAAGCCCGTGGAGCTGTGCGAGTATTTCATTAAGACCTACACCGATGAAGGAGCGGTGGTGGCGGACATCTGCGCGGGCAGCGGCACGACTGCCGTTGCTGCCATGAACACGCACCGTCGCTTCATCTGCTTTGAAAATGCCCCCTCCATTTACACCATCGCCGCCCAGCGTATTGAGCAGGCGCGGCTGGCCGTGGGCGGGGGCGGGAAAGGAGAATAGCTATCGGAAAATACCCCATCATTTACGCCGACCCGCCGTGGCGCTACTCGGCTAAGAAAGTGCAGGGCGCGGCGGAAAATCACTATCCCACCATGAGCATTGAAGAATTGTGTGCGCTGCCTGTGGCCGAACTTGCGGCCAAGGACAGCGCCCTTTTCATGTGGGCGACCTTTCCCCAGCTCCCGGAGGCTTTGCGGCTCATCCGTGCGTGGGGCTTCACCTATAAATCCGTGGCGTTTGTCTGGCTGAAGAAAAACCGCAAGGCGGACAGTTGGTTTTATGGGCTGGGTTTCTGGACACGGGCAAACGCCGAGGTCTGCCTGCTGGCGACCAAGGGACACCCCAAGCGGCAGGCCGCCGACATCCACCAGTTTATCATTTCGCCCATCGAAGCCCACAGCAAAAAGCCGGATGAAACCCGTGATAAGATCGTTGCTCTCATGGGCGATTTGCCCCGCGTGGAGCTGTTCGCAAGGCAGACCTCTCCCGGCTGGGATGTGTGGGGCAACGAGGTGGAGCCGACGATCCCGGACTTTGGGACAAATTGTCCCAAACTGGAGGTGACAGACTGATGCCCTATGTGAATGTCCCAAACGACCTTTCCAAAATCAAAACAAAGATCGCGTTCAACCTCACCAAGCGGCAGCTCATTTGCTTTGGCATGGGGGCGGCTATCGGCGTTCCCACCTACCTTTTGACCCGGCAGGCCATCGGCAACACTGGGGCGCTGTTCGCTATGCTGGCGATCATGCTCCCGGCGTTCCTGCTGGCGATGTACGAAAAGGACGGTTTGCCCTTTGAAAAGGTGATCCGCAACATCATCCGGGTCAAGTTTACCCGTCCCGGCATCCGCCCGTATCGAACGGAAAATATCTATGCCCCATTTGTACGAAAGGAGGAGCCTATTGAGCAAAGCAAAAAAGCAGAAAAACGCAAATAAGCACCGGGCGCTGTCCGCCCAGCAGACCATTCCTTATATCGCCATGCACCCGGACGGGATCTGCCAAATCCCCGGCGGGCTTTACACAAAGACGCTGGAATATGAGGACATCAATTATGCTGTGGCGTCCACGGAGGATCAGACTGCCATTATCAGCGGGTGGAGCGCGTGTCTGAATTATTTTGACAGCTCTCTGCCATTCCAGCTTTCCTTTGTCAACCGCCGCAGCCGCAATGCCAACCGCTACAAAGTGAATATCCCGGCGCAGGAGGATGCTTTCAACAGCATCCGGGGCGAATATGTGGAAATGCTCAAAGGCCAGATCGCCAAGAGCAACAACGGTATTGAGCGGTACAAGTACATTACCTTTGGCCTGCCCGCCGAGGGTGTGGCGGAGGCGCGTCCACGGCTGGGGCGCGTGGAGGCGGATGTCATGGGCAATCTGAAACGGCTGGGCGTCCAGTCCCGCCCGCTGGATGGCCGGGATCGGCTGGCGGTGCTGCATGGGCAGATGCATCCCGGCGGGCGTGAGCCGTTCCGCTTTGCGTGGAAAGACATTCCCAAGACGGGCATGGGGACAAAGGACTACATCGCCCCGGACAGTTTCGACTTTCGGCAGAGCCGGACTTTCCGTGTCGGCCAGATGTGGGGCGCGGCGTCCTATTTGCAGATCATGGCGTCGGAGCTTTCGGATAAGCTGCTGGCGGAGATTTTGGAACTGGACGCCGAGCTGACCGTCACCATGCACATTCAGACGGTAGACCAGCTCAAGGCCATTAAGACGATCAAGGGAAAGATCTCCGACATAGGCCGCATGAAAGCGGAGGAACAGAAAAAGGCTGTCCGTGCCGGGTATGATATGGAGATCTTGCCGCCCGACCTCATTACCTTTTCCAAGGACGCCGCCGAGCTGCTCTCCGACCTGCAAAGCCGCAACGAGCGAATGTTCCTGCTGACCTTTACGGTGGTAAACCTCGCTCCCACCCGGCAGCGCCTTGAAAACGATGTGTTCACGGTGAGCGGCATCGCGCAGAAATATAACTGCGCTCTGCGCCGTCTGGACTGGCAGCAGGAGCAGGGCTTTGTGTCCTCGCTGGCTCTCGGCTACAACGGCATTGAAATTCAGCGGGGCATGACTACCAGCTCCACGGCCATCTTCATTCCCTTTATGACCCGGGAGCTTCGCATGGACGGGCAGGCGCTTTACTACGGCATGAACGCTCTTTCCAACAATGTCATCATGGCTGACCGCAAAAAGCTGAAGTCCGCCAACGGAATGTATCTCGGCTCTACGGGCAGCGGCAAGAGCTTCGCCGCCAAGCGTGAGCTGATCAATGTGTTCCTCGCCACCAACGACCGCATCATCGTCGTTGACCCGATGGGCGAATATGCCCCGCTGGTGCGGCGTTTGGGCGGGCAGGTCATTGAGATCGCCCCGGACAGCCCGCACCACATTTCGCCTATGGACTTGCAAATGAATATCAACGACGAGGACAGTCCGCTTTCCATGAAGGCGGATTTTCTGCTGTCATTGTGTGAGTTGATCGTGGGCGGCAAGGAGGGCTTGCAGCCCATCGAGAAAACCGTCATTGACCGCTGTGTGCGGCTGGTCTACCGGGAGATGGCACTGGGGCTGGAAACGGCAAAAGCGCCGCTGCTGCAAGATCTGTATGAGGAGCTGCTGCGCCAGCCCGAGCCGGAGGCGCGGCGGGTAGCGACGGCGCTGGAGCTCTACTGCACCGGCTCCCTCAACCTGTTCAACCACCCCACCAATGTCAATCTCAATTCCCGCGTGGTCTGCATTGTCCTAAAGGGCTTGGGTGAAAACCTCCGCAAGATCGCCATGCACACCACCAATGAATTTGTCACGGCGGCGGTAAACGCCAACCATGCCGAGGGCGTGGCGACTTGGTGCTACTTTGACGAGTTCCATATCCTGCTCCGTGATCCTCTGACGGCCAGCTACTTTGTGGCGGTCTGGAAAATGCTCCGCAAAAAGGGCTGTATCCCCTCGGCGCTGACGCAGAATGTGAAAGACCTGCTGGCCAGCCGGGAGATCGAGAACATTTTGGACAACACGGATTTCATGGTGCTGCTGTCGCAGGCGCAGAGCGACCGTGCGATCTTGGCAAAGCAGCTTGGCATTTCCGAGCATCAGCTCTCCTATATTACGCACTCCAATTCCGGCGAGGGCTTGCTGTTCTATGGAAATGTCACCATCCCGTTTGTAGACCGTTTCCCCCGTGGGGAGATCTATGACCTGCTGACGACCCGCCCGGAGGATCTTGCCCATGAACGAACAGACGAGTAACCCCACTTCGGGACAAAATGTCCCGAAGTCCAAGTTTCGGCGGAAAAGCCGGCAGGAGCAAACGGCGGCATCCAAGCTGCGGATGGAGCGCCGGTGCGAGAAGCTGGACGCCGCCCGGGAGAAGCTGGCAAAGCAGAAGCCGCCGAAAAAGCCCGGTGCGGTCAAGCGTCTTGCCCATACCGCCGGACACGGTGTCCACGGCTTTGTGCATGGCAAGCTCTATGAGGTCGAGCATGAAAATGTCGGCACGGAGGGCGCGCACCGTTCCGAACTGGCGGCGGAGTCCGTGTACCGCTTCGGCAGGTGCAAGCTCCGCAAGGCTATCCGGGAACACCCGGCAAAGGCCGTGGAGCGTGCCGAGAGCAAGCATATCAAGGCCACAGCGGATTATTGCTACCGCAAGACCGCGGAGGAACACCCGGAAATGCAGGAGGGCGGTGCGGTGTCCCGGTATCTGCAAAAGCAGAAGATCAAGCGCCAGTACGCAAAGCAGGCGCGGGAGGCTGCCAGACAGACCGCCAAGGCCGCCGAGGGTACGGCGTCCGTCACGGGCAAACTGACGGAAAAGGTGTCCGCCTACATCAAGGAACACCCCGGCGGACTGCTCCTGCTGCTGGCGGCGTTTCTTCTGCTGGTGGTGCTGCAATCGTGTATGTCCTCGCTGGTAACGGTGGGCAACGGCGTGGCCGGAGCCATCGGCGCGTCTACCTATGCCGCCGAGGACGCTGACCTGCTGGGGGCGGAGGCCGCCTACTGCGCTTTGGAGGACGAGCTGCAACGCTACCTCGACACCTACACCCGCACCCACGATTATGACGAGTATCACTTTGACCTCGACACCATCGAACACGATCCCTATGTGCTGCTGTCCATCGTCTGTGCGCTCCATGAGGGCGAGTGGACGCTGGACGAGGTGCGGGGAACACTCCAAATGCTCTTTGACCGCCAGTACATTTTGACCGAGGATGTGGTGGTGGAACGGCGGTATTACGTGGAAACGGACACTTGGACAGACGAGGACGGCAACACCCACAGCGACACCTACCGGGTGTATTACGATTATTACATCTGCACCGTGACGCTGGAAAACTTCGATCTCTCCCATCTGCCCGTTTACCTCATGGGCGAGGAAACCCTGTCCCGGTATGCCTTATACATGGCGACGCTGGGCAACCGTCCCGACCTGTTCCCGTCCTCGCCCTATGTGGGTAAGTACACCAGCAAGCCCCCGGCACATGAGATCCCGGAGGACTACCTTGCCGATGAAACCTTTGCCGCCATTCTGAAAGAGGCGGAAAAGTATGTAGGATACCCCTATGTTTGGGGCGGCAGCTCTCCGAGTACCTCTTTCGACTGCTCCGGCTTCGTCAGCTATGTTTACAATCAATGCGGCTGGGACTTTGGGCGGCTGGGGGCGCAGGGGCTATACAACATCTCCACCCGGACGAGCAGCCCCAAGCCCGGCGACTTGGTATTTTTCACGGGGACTTATGACACGCCGGGGATCTCCCATGTGGGCATCTATGTGGGTGACGGCTGGATGCTTCATTGTGGCGACCCCATCAGCTACGCCAACCTCAACACGAGTTACTGGCAGTCCCATTTCTACGCCTACGGAAAATTGTTTTGACAGGAGGTTTTTATGGCTATCTCCAAAAGCGCAAAAATTCAGGCCGAGATTGAAAAGGTCATGGCCAAGATCAACGAGCAGCAGGCACGGCTCAAGGAACTGGAACAGAAAAAGCTGGAGGCCGAGAACAGTGAGATCGTGGAGATCGTGCGCGGCATGAGCGTTTCGCTCACCGACCTGCCCGTGCTGCTCCAAACCATCAAGAGCGGCGGCACTTTGGGACAGAATGTCCCGAAGTCTGCGGATAAGGAGGACAGCGAATGAACAAGTGGATGAAGAAGCTGACAGCGGCGCTCTGCGCCGCTGTTTTGATGTGCGGCATGGCGGTCACGGCCTACGCTGGGGGCGGTGAGGAATGGGACGGCCTTGACCCGGTGGAGTCGCTGCCCGCCGAAACCGTTGACCCCGGCGAGGGCTTTACCGAGGATGGAAACCTTGTGACCCGTGATCTGCTCTACGACAAGGCCACCAATAAGCAGTTCATCACGGTGCAGACCAGCGGCGGCAACACCTTTTACATCGTCATTGACTATGACAAGCCCACCGACGAGGACGGCGAGCAGTACCAGACCTACTTTTTGAACATGGTGGACGAGGCCGACCTGCTGGCGGCGATGCAGGCTGCGGGCGGTGAGCTGCCGGAGTGTGCCTGCGCAGACAAATGCGCCGTGGGTGCTATCAACACAGATTGCACCGTCTGCGCCGTGAATATGGGCGAGTGTCAGGGCAAGGCTCCCGAACCTGTGCCTGTGGTAGAGCCGGAGCCTGACCCCGAGCCGGAGCAGCCCAAGGACAGCGGCGGGACGCTCCTGCTGGTGCTGGCCGTGGCGGTCATCGGCGGCGGGGCTGGCTGGTATTTTAAGATCTACCGCCCCAAAAAGCAGCAGGCCGCCGACGCTGCGGAGGACTACGGCGACGATTATGACGATACCCCGCCTTGGGAGGACGAGGACGAAACGGAAAGTGAGGGCGAGGAATGAGATTTACCAACAGCCCCTATGAGAACTTTATGAAAGAAAAAAGCTACTTTAAGGGTGCTCCGCCCAACCTGCCGCCCAAAGGCTCCCGCTGCGACGGCTGCCCCTACTGGCGCGGGATCGGCTGCGTGTTCTGCTACCGGGAACAGCTCACGCTAAAGGCAGGGGGCAAAAATGAGCCGTGAACTGACCCGGCAGGAAAAGGCGGCGATCCGCTCCCTTGTAAAGCGGTGGTGTGCCAACTATGACAAGGACGCTGGCTGCCTGCCGCTGGATGCTCCTTGCTATATGCTGGGCAAGTGCTGGACAGGGGCGTATTGTCGCTACTTTTGTTCGGCGGTGCTGCCCCTTGATCCCGTGCTGGAAAGGTCGTTGACCGTGGAGCGTATCACGGAAACCCGGCCTTGCCCGGTGTGCGGCAGGGCCTTTCTCCCGGACGGGCGGCAGCGGTACTGCTCCCCGGCCTGCGCCGGGACTGCCCTGCGGGAGCAGAAGCGGGCGTATATGCGCCGCAAGCGGAGGTAGTGCGTGGAAAAATAGTCCCGGAAAACGCCCGCATTTACAAGGCTTTTCCGGGGCGCTTTTGGGGTGGGCGGTATGTTTTCCCGCCCGCCCCTGTTTTCGTAGAAATGCTTTCCACATTCAAGCACCGGGACTTTGGGACATTTTGTCCCGAAGTCCCGTCTGAAAGGAGGAATTATGCCTAAATACTATGAGATCAGCGAGGCGGCAGCAAAGCGGGCAAAGGACATGAACAGCTATTCCGACTATGCCCCCGGCTCGGCCACGGCGGGCTATCAGCAGATGGTAGATGAAGCCTATGCGCTGGCAGAGAAACAAAAGGCGCAGGTCGATCCCATGTACCATGATAAGATCGATGCCCTTGTTGACCGCTACGCCCGCAGGCTGGCGGAAAACCTCAATGAGCGCAACGCCATTGACGCCCGTGTGCCGTCTATTCTGATTACCGGGGGCGGCAATTTCCCCGTGGCGAAAAAGGCCAAGCAGAACGCCGCCCGGGATCGCAACTACGGAGAGTACGCCGAAATTGAAAAGCTGCTGGATAAGATCCGCTCCACAGGTCGGGGCGGTATCAGCGCCGACGATGACCTCGCCGTGGAAAAGCTCACAAAAAAACTGGAGGGGATGGAGTCTCAGCAGGCCACGATGAAGGCGGTCAATGCCTACTACCGCAAGCATAAGACGCTGGAGGGCTGCCCCGAGCTGACGGCGGAGCAGGTGGAAAAGGTCAAGGCGTCCATGTCCCGAGACTGGCGCAAAGATCCCGTTCCTTTTCCGTCCTATCTGCTCACCAACAATAACGCCAATATCCGCCGTGTGCGCCAGCGCATCGAGGAACTGAGCCACAAGGCGGAGTTTGTCGGCTGGACATTCCCCGGCGGGGAGGCCAAGGTCAATGAGGCGGAGAACCGCTTGCAGCTCATTTTTGAGGATAAGCCGGATGCCGATACCCGGCAGGCGCTCAAAAGCGAGGGCTTCAAATGGGCGCCCAGCCAAGGGACATGGCAGCGGCAGCTCAACCAGAACGCTATTCGTGCCGCCGCAAGGCTGAACTTCCTGCGCCCGGAGGACGGCAAAAGCCCCTATCAGCTCCAGCCCTTTGCAAAACGGGCGGAGAAAGATGTATCACGGTGAGGAGGGTATATGGACAAAAACCAAGGCTATGAGATCATCAAGGCCGTCATGCTGGAAAACGGCAGGGGCTTTGCGTTGGGGTATCATCCTACCGCACCCTCGCCCTATGTCACATGGGCTTGCTATGATGACAAGGACGGCCAGCGGCAGTATGAATGGGGGCATTACGGCAGCGACCGTGCCGCTCTGGAACAGGACTTTGCGGCGCGGGTGCAGGAGTACCAGCGCCTTTACAATGTCGGTGTCAAGCAGGCCGAGGCTCCCGGCCTTTACAAGTATTATTCCACCCAGCGCCCCGTGGACATTGGGACATTCCCAAAGCCGCCCCGTAACGCCCCGGACGAAATTGTCAACTACGATCAGCGCGTCCCGGTTGAAAACGGATCGTTTCTGGCGTGGGGGCATTTGACCTACACACGGCCATTGACAAAACGGCAGGCGTCTGACTATGAGCTACGGCCTGCGCCCGACAATCCCGACAGACCTCGTTCGATCCGGGAGCAGATGAAAACCGCCATAAAACAGGCCGAGGCTGACCGTGGGCAATCTGCCCCAAAGAAAAATGCCCCTGACCGGGGCGACAGATAGGAGGACATTTATGGAGCAGGAACGCAATCCCAACAGGAACGCCGAGCTTGCGATGGAGCAGAATGGGAACATGATCGACGGCATCATCAATAACCTGCCTGTGCCGCCCCCGGCAGAAAAGCCGCTGGATAGGGTGCGGGAACACCCGCCCAAGCGCCGCAGCCGGGAGCGTGAGGAGCGTTGACAAAAAAGCGGCGGCGCTCTGTTCATCTTCATGTAATGGTGACGCCAGAGGAACAGGCATTGATCGCTGACCGCATGGCCGAGGCCGGGATCTCCAACATGGGAGCCTATATGCGGAAAATGGCGCTCAACGGCTATGTCCTCCATGTTGACCTCTCGGACATCCGGGAGCTGGTGGCCTTGCAGCGGCGGTGCGCCAACAACCTAAACCAAGTGGCCGTCCATGCCAACACCTACGGCATCTACCCCTCGGAGATCGCGGCGCTCCAAAAGGACTATGCCGACCTTTGGGAGCCGCTGTCCGAGCTGTTGAAAAAGCTGTCGGCTGTGGTGAGCCTATGATTTGTCGGGGAGCGGCCTTGTGCCGTTCCCCGGCTTTCACGACCTCGGGACAAAATGTCTCGAGGTCGTGAAAGCTCGACATCCTTGTGTGCCTATTTCCCCAGCGGTATAATATGGGTAGAAGGACAAACCAACCCGATTTTTTAATGGAGGTAGCTACTATGATCGTTCTCAAAATCCTTGCCGCCCCCGTGATGGTGGCGCTGTCCCTGCTGGCCGCTATGGTTACATTCCTGTTCTGCGTGGCATCCGCCGTGTGCGAGCTGGGCTGCATCGTGCTGACGCTGCTCTCCCTGATCCTGTTCATCGGCGGGCAGACGGTGGGCGGGATTGTGTTTCTCGTCCTTGCGTTCCTCGTTTCTCCCTTTGGCGTTCCCGCCATCGCTGAGTGGCTGGTGGACAAGCTACACTCGGCCAAGTTCACCCTGCGGGATTTCATCACCGGCTGATACTTCGGGACAAAATGTCCCAAAGCTGAAACGACTGCGGCTGATTTCAGCCGCAGTCTTGATTATATAGTGTTTATCTTGGCGAAATGGAAGTTGCTGGATTATTAAATCTCACCGTTACAATATCGCACGATTAGTTCCTTTATGTTGTTGGCAACAGGTTTCCAACAACAGCGATCCCCAATGTTTTCATGTTCCCAGATATAAATTACGCTCGTATCAGCCGTCCCATTTGGGCAAACACGGTAACAATAATAATCGCCGCACCCATTCGTTGCGAAGAATATGAACCTATCCACTCGTTCCTGATATTCTTCTTTGCTATAATCTTCCTCAAAAAGTGGGAGGAATATCTCTCGATTCAGCTTTACATTCTCAATTATTTCTTCAGCCGATAAAAAGAGCCACTTATCACCATTCATTTCCCTTAGTAGATTTTTTAATTCTTCGGGAAACGAGTATCCTACAACTTTTTCTGCTTCGGATATTACGACCTCAGAGCAAGGCGGTTGAACTTTCACCCACTCATTTCCTTTGGAAAGCTCTAAAACTAATTCTCTATACATTTACGAAGTCCTCCGTCAAGTCTCTATTGTAAAGTATCTCCGCAGTTATACTGATACAAGTATAACAGATTATCCATGACTATTCAATGCTGAAAGGAGGGCTGCCTACGGCCACGACCTACTACAAGAAGCACAAAATCAGCAAGGGCGAAACCATCGCGCAGTCCTTGAAAGAGCGGTTTGACTATGGGCAAAACCCGGACAAGACCGAGGGCGGCGAATTGATCTCGTCCTACGGCTGCGACCACATGACCGCCGATGCCGAGTTCCTATTAAGCAAGGCCAAGTACAAAGCCGCCACAGGCCGGGAGCAGCGGCGGGACGCGGATGTGCTATGCTATCAGATCCGCCAGTCGTTCAAGCCCGGTGAGATCACGCCGGAGGAGGCCAACCGCATCGGCTATGAAACGGCGATGCGCTGGACAAAGGGCAAGTATGCCTTTTTCGTTGCTACCCACACGGACAAGGCACACATCCACAATCACATTTATTACAACTCGACCTCGCTGGACTGCACTCGGAAATTCCGGGACTTCATCGGCTCTGGCCGCGCTGTGCGGCGGCTCTCTGACCGCATTTGCCTTGAAAATGATTTGTCTGTCATTACCAATCCCAAGCTGCACAGCAAGGGGCGCTTTCTCCATTACGGAGCGTGGCTGGGGACAGAACGGCAGCCCTCGTACAAGGAGCACTTACGGCTTGCCATCAATGAAGCTCTTGCCAAACGCCCCGCCGATTTTGACGCTTTCCTCCTGCTCATGGAGGCGTCCGGCTTCACGGTCAAGCATGGGCGCGGCGGTGTGATCTTTTTTCTTGTTCCAGGGCAGGAGCGGGCTACCCGGCTGCGGGCGTCCACCCTCGGAGGCGGTTACGATCCCGAGGACATCAAGGCCGTCATCGCCGGGGAGCGCCCGATCCCGGAGCAGCCTGTTCCTGCGCCTGCGCCCCCTCGTCGTGTCAATCTGATCGTGGATATACAGGAGCACCTGCGCTCCGGCAAAGGCGCGGCCTATGCACGGTGGGCAAAGGTCTATAACCTTAAACAGATGGCGGCAGCGCTTCAATTCATGCAGGAACAGAATATCACCGAGTATAACCAGCTCTCCGCCAAGGCCGAGGATGCCGTTTCTCGCTTTCACGCTTTGACCGAACAGCTCCGGCGGACGGAGGCTGACCTGTCCGCAACCTCCGAGCTAATGGGAGCCGTGGTGCGGTACGCCAAGACCCGCCCCGTCTTTGACGGGTACAAAGCTGCCAAGTATAGCCGGAAATACCTTGCCGAGCATGAGGCGGAGCTGGCGGACTACCGGGCAGCCAAGGCCACGATGGGAGAGTTGCTGGGCGGTGAGAAGCTGCCCAAGATGGCAGAGCTAAAAGAAAAACGCCGCCAACTGGCGGCGCGGAAAAAGGCACTCTATACCGAGTACCGCTTGGCGCAGGAGGAAATGCGGCAGGCCGTGGCGGTCAAGGCCAACATTGATCATCTGCTGGGTGTCACGGGCGGCCAGCGCAAAAAGGAACAGGAGCGATAGCGCGCGGTGACGCAGACAAATTACTTTGGGACAAAATGTCCCAAAGCCGGGTTTGGGGAGGCTCCCCAACAAGCGTTTTTGCATCCCGCCGGGATGCAAAAATAGCAAGTGTGGCTACACTTGCCCTGCTTGCCGTTAGTGCGTCCCCCGGAAACCCCACGAAAAACGGAGGCGGTGTCATCGGCTTGGCTCGTTTTCCCCTCTTTTCCGTAGGATTATTCTGTGGTATAATTTGAAATATCGTGCCGTGAGAAAAACACTTGTGTAAGTGCGTTTTCCTGCCCGATAAAGATAGGCTACAACGAATTACCCACGAGGAATCTATTATGATGATACTCCTATTTGGCGTTTTGAATGATGAACAGCGGGCGCTGGTAGAGCGGATATTCCATGAGCATCGTGTACACTTCCAGCGCATTTCGTTCAAAATCGTAAAGTCAGAAGAAACCGCAGAAGATGTTGTGTCTACCGCTTTTGTCAAAATCATGGACAACATCGAAAAAATTTCTGAATTACCCTGTCCCCAAATGACGGCTTTCTGCGTTAGTATAGTGAAAAACGCTTCTATTGATGTGCTGCGTCATTCCCAGCAGAGCGTCCACCTTGACCGCTGGGACTGCGTTTCGGATGAAAACTCCAATGACCTCACAGACGAGTGTATTCACAATGCCGATGTGCGTAAACTGACCGAGTTAATGGATTGGCTTGATCCCGATGACAGACGCTTTCTTTATCTTCGGTACACACAGGAAATGGGGTACAAGGAGATTGGAACGTTGCTGAACATCTCCGAGGATGCCGCAAAAAAGCGCGGGCAGCGGCTTATCAAGAAACTCCGAAAACTGTATGAGGGAGGGTAACACTATGGATATGAGTTGGCAGGCTATGCTTCACGATGCAGCGGCGGTCAGCTTTGAAAGAAACGCCGAATCTCTTGCGACCGAAAATCGCACACGCTCTTATGTGGATTTATCCTACGCACAGATTCAGACATTGAGTGAAAAAATCTTATCCCTGCCGCATGAAGGAATTGTGCTGCTTCTGAGCCGGTTCTGCTTTCACTTGTCCCCCGAAGAAGCAGAAAATTTTTTCCAACTGAAAAACGCAAAGGGGCGGTTCCGCTTCTATCAAGAGCTGTTATCTTCTTGTATGGGGGTCAATACAGAGCAAATGATTTCCGATGACGCTTTCGGAAGTGCCTGCCATATCGCCTTAAAAGAATATCTGCATAACGAGCTTGAAGCAGATACGGATGATAAAACGGCGGGAAACAGCCGGACACATATTGTGTTCAGAAAAGTTTGGAAAACCGTTGCGGTCGCTGCGATCACGCTGACCCTGTTATTCTCAACGGTCATGGTTGCTAACGCACAATTCCGGGAAAGAGTCATTTCGTGGGTAATCGAAACCTTTGAAAAATACAGCATCTTTGAATTGCACGGTGACGAGCTGGACGAGCCGCAGGACTTGACCGAATATCAGGCTGGCTATCTTCCGGATGGAGCAATTCTGAAAAACACGACTGAATTGCCGGGTGAACCATCGGGATTTCTTCTCTATGAATATGCCATCGGCAAGTCGGAGAATTTCAGTATTGTGGTCAGTCAGTCAGATAGTCGGATTTATCTCGATACTGAAAACGCAAAGATAGAGCCGTTTGATAAAGACGGGGTAACAGGCTACTTCTTCCAGAAAGATGGTATGAGTTATATTTGCTTTGAGCGGGACGGCTGCTTCTTCTCGGTTTATGGCTCTATTGATACGGACGAGCTGGTAAAGATCGCCGCAAGCATTACGAAAGAATAATTCAAAAAATATTGTCCCCTTTTTCCTCCTTGTGCGTTATATGGGTGATACCCCAATGACAACCAAGGAGGATTCCATTTATGACTTGGCTACTCATTGATGAAAGTAAAAAGGAGATATTGTTATGTACATCACATCTATTGTTTTTACGCTGATAGCGTGGGGAGCCGGACTGCTTCTGGACGCAAATATTCATTTTGGTGATCCGCAGGGCTTTTTGGGTTTGCGGGTGCTGCTGCCCGTTTTGGCTATGGGGCTTTGCCTGTTGCGGGCAATGAAAGAGAATAAGCGCAACGGAGATAAATGAAACAGAACGCGTGCGATTTACGCCTTTGAAAGATGGAAGGGGAAAGAGTTTATGAAGTGTCCTTATTGTGAAAAAGAAATGACATTGGGTTATATCCAATGTCGGGATGGCGTGTATTGGACATTGAAGAAGCAGCTTGTTGCATCACTTTCTTCTTTGGGCAAGGGAAGCACTTGCCTTTCCAATGGCGCAGCGGATAATTCCAACACCGTATTTGCGTTCAAGTGCGAAGATTGCAAAAAAATCATTATTGACTATTCGAATGAAAGGTGACGGCTAAATCATCACTAATAACCAAATACAAAAAGGAGTATGAAATGAAGAAGATAACCGCCTTAATCTTTGCGCTGATCCTAACGCTGGGGCTTGTTGGCTGTAACGGAAAAAAGGTCAACATCGACTTCCCGTTTGAGGTTGAAGATGTCGAAAGCGTTGAAATGTACCACTACAACGGAGCGCCTGCATCGGCAGAAAAGAAAGTAGTTGTTGCTGAAAGTGATATAAAGACCTTGTATGATATGTTCAAGGGCTTATCCCTAAAAGACAAAACGGCTGAGGAAACTGCTGGAGCGGATGTGACCAGCTTTAGATTTAACCTTTCGGATGGGACAAGTTATGATTTGATTTACGCCTGCTATGGAGCTAAAAACGGCAATTTGAAATCAGAAGCAGGCGGTTTTGCGTATTTCACAAGTGCGGATATTGGCTCTTATTGGAACAATTTGAATAAGGAACTTGAAGCAACTCCCGTCAATGAGAGTGAGCTGCCGGGAGCAGAAAGCGCTCCTCAAAATGATATTCTGCAAGTTGGGATACGAAAGGCAACCGCAGGCGTGTATGATGAAGAAGGCTTAAAATTCACATGGAGCGTTGAAAATATCGGCGATTATTCGGTGAGCTTTGATAAGAATATGATTGCCCAAATCGTTCTCAATGGAGAGAATTACGCCTTTGAAACCGAATCCGTTACATTAGAGCCAGGTGAAGCCTATTCCGTCGATATTAGTATCCCGTATCCCGTTGCACGGCAGGACGGAACAAATAATGTGAAAATCACAGCAACAACGGGTGATACAACGGCAACCTATAAAGAGTCGTTTACTCATTGATGAAAGTAAAAAGGAAATATTGTTATGTACATCACATCTATTGTTTTTACGCTGATAGCATGGGGGGCTGGGCTGCTTCTGGATGCAAATATTCATTTCGGTGATCCGCAAGGCTTTTTGTGCTTGCGGGTGCTGCTGCCCGTTTTGGCTATGGGACTTTGCCTGTTGCGGGCAATTAAAGAGAATAAGCGCGACGGAGATAAGTGAAACGGAACACATGAAACCGCCATTCGATGACGATTTTGCGTGCTAAAATCAAGCGGCGGTTTTGAAATATTATATTTCAAGCCGCCGTTTTCCTTTTGAAAAAATGGATCAACGGAGGGTGTGGTAAAGTCGCCCTTTTTTAAGGATACGGCGGTATCCAAGGAGGTATCGCCGTGTCCTTTTTCTTTATTGATAGTGCATTTGATCTATACTGGCTAAAAAAAGCGCACTTCCACCGTCGGGACTATACGGCTATGGATGCGAAATCTGTCAGTATGTAAGTGAAAATGTTGTTTTGTGCGCCCGCATAGCGTCATGCTGTGCGGGCGTTTTTATATGCCTGCACCTTGAGACAATTTGTCCCAAAGCAGCCAGCCCCGGCTGCCGATCCCCGCCGTTCTTCCGTTCTGTTCACCCACCCACACATGAACCGAATGGAGGAAATACAAATGACGACCATCAATCTGAAGGACTTTTACGCTTGGTACACCCATGATGAATACATCGAAGTTTCCGACGAAGTGGCCGCCGAGCTGAAGGCGGACAAGCTGTATGAGGCAGCCCATCAGCGGCGCACGACCCGCAACAAGGCGCAGTATTCCCTCGACTGTGACGATGGGATCGAATACTCGGCCTGTCTGCATGAGCCGACGCCGCAGGAGCTTCTGGATCGTATGGAGCTGTTCGTCCACCTCTGGAACGCCCTCAATTCTCTGCCGGAGGTGCAGGGCGTCCGGGTAGAGGCGCATCTGATCCTCGGCAAAAGCTACCGCCAGATCGCCCGGGAGCAGGGCGTTGACAAGAGCGCCGTTCGCCATTCCGTCAAAAGCGGCAAGGCGGCCATGAGAAAATATTTGAAAAAATTTCTCTAAGGGTATCTCCATTTGCCCGATTTTTGTCCTTGGTATATGAGAGGTAGTTTTCACCTCTCCGCAGCAAGGTAGTTGATGCTCCGTCACGGATCGTCGCTGTCCGCTGTGAGGGAGCGCCGCATTGAATATGAGCTGTCTTATGACAGGCCAACAGGAGCGGGTGCGGCGCTCCCGCCTTTCAAAAACACCTTGGGACATTTCGTCCCAAGGTCATAAGCCGCAGGCCAGCGCTTTTATGAGGCGCTGGCCTTTCCCTGTTGCCGAGAATTGAAAAGGAGGTCTTTATGCAGCAGAGAAAACAACATACCGCATTTGCTGTGGATGGCTACGCCATCACCGCCAGCTTTGCAGACTGCAAAAATGCGGCAGCGCTCCATCATATAAAGCAGATTTTACTATCTTCCTTTGCCAACAATACGGCAAAAAATAGCTCCGGCGACATCCTTGCAATCCCTCCCGAACAGAGGGATAATAATAGTGGGGGTAGTCCCTATGTACCTTGAAAACTTCATATTCCCCGCGTATTGATTGCGTTTTTTCATTGACCCATCGACAAATGAAAGGACGGATCAATATGATAGAAAACAGAATGATGACAGGTAATCGGGTCGATTGCCTATACCGCGTGTCTACCGACAAGCAGGTGGACTACAACGACAAAAGCCAAGCCGACATTCCCATGCAGCGCAGAGAGTGCCATCGCTTCTGTGAAAAAATGGGCTGGACGATTGTTCACGAGGAGCAGGAGGACGGCGTGTCTGGGCATAAGGTTAGAGCCGAAAACCGGGACAAGCTGCAAATCATCAAGGAACGAGCCAAGCAGGGAAAATTCGATATTCTGCTTGTGTTCATGTTTGACCGCATCGGGCGTATCGCTGACGAAACGCCTTTTGTGGTGGAATGGTTTGTTAAGAACGGCATCCGGGTCTGGAGTACGCAGGAGGGTGAGCAGCGTTTTGATAATCACACGGACAAGCTCACCAACTACATCCGCTTCTGGCAGGCTGACGGCGAAAGCGAAAAGACTTCAATTCGCACAAAAACCGCTCTCGGCCAGCTTGTCGAGGACGGCGGTTTCAAGGGCGGTCTTGCTCCCTATGGGTATGACCTTGTAAAAAGCGGACGCTTCAATAAACGCAAGCACGAGGTTTTTGAGCTGGCTATCAATGAAGCCGAGGCCGCTGTGGTACGGATTATCTTTGACAAGTATGTGCATGAGGGTTTCGGTGCTCAACGGATCGCCACCTACTTAAATAACCTCGGCTATCGGGCGAGAACGGGTAAAATGTGGCATCACGCCAGCATTCGCGGTATCATTTGCAATCTGACATATACTGGGGTACTTCGCAGCGGCGAAAGCCGCTCCCAAACGCTGCCCCATTTGAAGATCATAGCGCCGGAGCTGTTTGAGGCCGCACAGCACATTCGTACCTCCCGCGCCAACTCCGCCGAACAGGAACGGCGTGTACCGCTGAATACCCGTGGTCAGTCCTTGCTGGCCGGGAATGTCTTTTGCGGGCATTGTGGCTCCCGGCTGGCGCTCACCACCAACGGCAAGGCTTATCCATGCAAGGAAGATGCTCACCGCATTGTAAAGCGTGTACGGTATATCTGCTACGGCAAGACACGCAAGCAAACCGAATGTGACGGGCAAACGGGCTACACGGCGCATATACTTGACGGTATCATTGATAAGGTGGTGCGGCAGATTTTTGAGCGGATGAAAGCAATCCCTAAAAGCGAGATCGTTAATATCCGCTACCGTGAAAAGATGGAAGAACGAAAAGCACTTCTCAAAAGCGCTAAATCCGATTATGCCAAGGCTGCCGCCGAGCTTGATACGCTCCGAGCGGAGGTCATTAAATCCCTCCGGGGCGAAAGCGCTTTTCCGCAGGACTTGCTTAGTTCTCTGATCTCTGACTGTGAGACAAAATGTCTCGAAGTTCAGCATACTATGGAGGCAGCGCAGGCGGCCTACGACGAGGGGCAGGCCATGCTGGATGCCTTAAACGCTCAGTACGACGATATTATCTCATGGGCGGACATGTACGACAGCGCCAGCATGGAGTCAAAGAAAATGATTGTGAGCTGCCTGATCCGGCGTGTGGAAGTGTATCGAGACTATCGGCTGCATATCGACTTCAACATTGACTTTGAGCAGTTCAGCGCTGGGCTGGACATTTCGGCAATCGCCGCATAAGAAAAGCCCGCTTCAAAAGAGAAGTGGGCATAAAACAAAAAACTTGCTTTTTTCAAAGCAAGCATTTATTAAGAATACCCAGCGCACCCGATTGGTGGAGATAAGCGGGATCGAACCGCTGACCTCTTGACTGCCAGTCAAGCGCTCTCCCAGCTGAGCTATACCCCCGTATAAGGGGTGCGCTGAGTAATTTCTTATTCAATTAGTGCGGGGGTTGTTTACCGCTTCAACCGGGCTCCCAGCTGAGCTAAACCCCCAGATGTGCTGCTGTCGCCTGACAACGTATTGTATTATAGCAACCAAAGCAGCAGTTGTCAATAGATTTTGACAAAAAAGTTTGGGGGATTTTGAAAAAACTGCAAGACAGGGGAACTAAGGCAATACCGCATAATTCTAAGTGCCGATACGGCGAGCGAGGGGCGGCAGATGCTAAGCCAAAAGCGCAGATAATACTGGATGCTGCAAAGGTGAGCGCCGCCAGTGGCGGAAACAGCGAACCGAAGCAGGGGCAGCGGTCGCAGAGTGCGAGGGGCTTTTGCCCCCGAAGCACGATGCGGGTACCGCAACCCGACATTATCGAGCATTTTGGCAACGCAGATGCCGTGCCGCAGCTGCCGGAGCGGTGCTTAAGCCGCTAGGCGGGAATTGTGCGGTGTTGCCCTAAAGCAAAGAAACAAACAATAAACCACGAAAATACGCAAGATATAAAACAACAAAAAGCACCGCCAAGAAACAATCCTGGCGGTGCCCGGTCAAGAGTTAAAATAAATAATGAGAAAATAGAAAGCGGCTGAAATCAGTCCTTTGCCGACTGTGCAGGGGCCTGCTCCTGCACATAGCGCACAAACGCATCGCGCTCTGTGGCGGTATCCAGGGTGGCAACATACATCTGGTTGCCCATGTCCAGCGAAAGCACATCCGGTACGCGGTCGCACATCTTCATCTGGCGGCCATACCGGGCCAGAATCTCCTCATGGCTGTGCTTGTAGGTGTGGCAGTCGCGGCGGCCTGCGTATACACAATAGTGGTGGGGCAGGTCCAGCTTTTCGTGGCGGAGCTCGTCATAGCATACCATGTCGGCCCAGATCTGGTAGCAGTCCACGCTGTTGGCATAGTTGATCAGGTCCGGGGTGTAGCCGCCGGCGGGGCGCATGTTCACTTCCAGCGCAACGTAATCGCCCTTTTGGCCAAGGCCCTCTTTGTCCTCGTTCAGGCGGAAAAACTCGCAGTGGAAAAAGCGGCTCTTTGCGCCGAATGCCTTGATGGTGCGAAACCCGACATCCCGCAGCTCCTCCGGCACGGTTTTCTGCGTCCAGTAGGAAAGATCGCCCAGCGAGTTCACAATGTCGATCAAGGGGGTGGGGAATACGTTGGAGGTGTAGAACAGCGGTACACAGCGGCTGTCGGCTACGCCGTCAAAGCTCACAATAGTGCCGTTGATGAATTCTTCCATAATATAGGAAGTATCCGGCAGTTCCGCATAGAACGCTTCCAGTTCGGCATCGTTTTTTAGCTTATAGGTGGCCTCGGCACCACAGCCGTTGTCCGGCTTCACAATGACCGGGTAGCCGACCTGAGCCACAAAGGCGCGGGCATCGTCCAGGCCGTTTTCATGCACCATGTGGTGGCGGGCCACGGGTACCCCGGCAGCGATGTAGCTTTCCTTCATTTTGCTCTTGTACTTGATGCGGTCAATAAAGTCGTTCTGTGCGCCGGTGGTAATATTGAAATCGGTGCGCAGGGCGGCGTCCTGCTCCAGCCAGAATTCATTGTTGCTTTCCAGCCAGTCGATTTTGCCGTACTTAAAAGTGAAATACCCCATGGCGCGTACCATGGCATCATAATCCGCCATGGAATCCACACGGTAATACTCGGTCAGGCATTCTTTCAGCTCGTCCGGGATCTCGTCATAGCCGGAATCGCCAATGCCCAGCACATTTACCCCGTTGCGCTTGAGCCGGTCACAAAAATTCCAGTAGGTTTTGGGGAACTGCGGCGAAACAAAAACAAAGTTCAAAATATACTTTCCTCCCTTAAGGGCGCACCTGAAAAGCCGAAACCATCGCCTGTTTCTACAAACGCAGCCGAATTTTGTGTTTGCGGAAGGGTCACCATTTGTGTAGGGCAACACCGCACAATTCCCGCCTTACGGCTTAAGCACCGCTTCGGCGGCTGC
>OGZV01001332.1_pt1 | contig 23237 bp, 31 predicted proteins | sample 1576861 | NCBI WGS metagenome assembly OGZV01 (sample SAMEA3541501, study PRJEB24748) | human gut metagenome | biome: human gut; feature: human-associated habitat; material: faeces | place: China | collected 2012
ATTCCAGCGTTGCTGAGCGCCAGGCGCAGACCATCCGGAATCACCGGAGAGTTGCTGCAGCGCGACTCGGCAATTTTTGGTAAAGAATCCAGTACTGGCGCGGTCTGGATGGTGCAGCGCGACTCGGCGTTTTCGGCACCCTGAAGCATGGCGGCGCGGCAGGCTTTAAGTACCGCATTGTTAAACTTCACACCCTCGAACAAAATTTTCCCATCATGCTCAAACCAGAACTCTGCCTTCTCAGCATCAGGCAAGAGCCTTTTCAGCACTTCATCAGGCACAGATACCGGCGCTGGAGGGGCAGCATAGAGAGCAACTACATCCCCAACAGTTCGCTCCATCGCCTCACCTAAATCGCGATATGCTGGCGTTGATATGATGCTACTATCCTGCAAGTCATCCGCCATAACATACGCCACAGGCTCCGCTTCGAGCGATGCCAGCGCGATACGTGCCAACTCCTGCTCTTCTTGTCGTGTGACAGGTGCACCACGGAAATTTGCTAATTGTTCCAGGCGTTCTTTGGTAATAGTGCTCATGGGTTAGTCCTCCCACTCCGTATCCCATTCAACCCAAGCGCCATCGCCATCTGCGTCGATAACCCCCTGATTTCCACACTGAGGACATTTCACCGCATCACCAGCGTAGAGGTATGTACCAGAGAGCGAGCGGCTAGTAACTTCAATCCCCTTACTGCACTGGCAGTGCTCGCACGCATTAAGCCAGTCAACACGATATAGCGACGGCTCCCAGAGTATGGTCTTGTTACCACTTTGGAATAGCAATCTGTTCATATCACTCTCCTTTACCGGCTGCGGCGACCTTCACGCTAGCTTCTTCAAGCGCCCTGAAAAACTCAAGGCGAACACCAACCAGAATATCTTCACGCTCACGCATGGTGACATCCGCCAGATAATCACGAAGCATTTTTAACTCAGGCAATTTCACCTCCCGCGTCTCCAGCTCAGCAATCCGCTTCTCTGCGGCTTCCGCGCGAGCCTCCTGTTCATGCGCCTCCTTCCATCCAGCATTTGAGTGTGCTGCTGTTGCTTTCAGATCGTCGATCTGCTTGTCTTTAGCTTCCAGCTCATCCAGCAGCGCCAGCACGGTGGCGGGGTTGGCGGCGGCAATGAATACTGAATCAACCTTGAGGCAATGTTGCGCTACCGCTTTCACTCCAACCTTCACCTCATATCCGCGCGCACCTTTGTGTGGCTTGTAAGATTCCCAATCCCCCCAAGATGCTGCGTTTGCCGCATTGGCCGCTTCACGTAATGCGCGTTTGTCGATGTTGCTCATTGGGCGGCCTCGCGTTTCTGCTTGTTGTATACGGCCCAGCTCAGAGCATCGAGCTTGTCACGGCCTGCTTTGTCGTACATGTGGATGCCATCGCTGCAGGCGTGCTCCTGCTTTACCTGTTCTTCGAGAGCGTTTATCTCTTCGTAAGACAGGGTTGCCAGCTTGAGGCGATTCCAGCCGAAGTTACGGATGCGCGTCACGACTGCACTCCTTTGCGAATTTGGTAGGCATGGACTCGCAATATGTCGATTGCCTTCGATGTGACAGGATGCTGATGGTTCATCATCGCAATGACTGTGTTAATTGCTGAATCCACGCCCTGCGCCCGCACTTCAGCCAGGAAAGCGTCGGTTGCTGGGGTTCCCTCTACCGCTAGCCCTACTGGGGCCAGATATTCTTTCAGCCCCGCATTCTCCGCAGCCAACTCCAAGCATCTGGCTTCAAGTTCCGCGAACTTATCAGCTACTGACTTCGGACCATCTTCACCGCATGCCTGCATCATGGCTGTTTCCCAGACCCGCTCATTAGCCAGAGCGGCATCACATAGCCGTCGCGATCTGTTCAGTTGCTCTTCCAATTCTTCATAACTCGGTTTCATCTTTACCCCCGCTTACCCGTATAAGTTATTGATTACGTTGATATCAAAAAGGATCATTGATTCAGAACACTTCGATATTCCATCCGCCTCCGGCTTTCTTCGGCTTCACAGTCACGCCGATGATGCGGAACGGATACTGATCTGCTGCGACTTTGGTTTTCACTCTGGCGTCGTCGGTCCAGAAACCTTTCACTTCGTGCAGCTCTATCTCGCCTGTGGCGAGCATCACGGCGAAGTCAGGCGTGTAAAACGTGTTGTCAGCCAGGCGCAGCTTGATGCCTTCGAACCTGTACCAGGCCACCTCACCGGCATGCTTTCGCAGCTCCAGGTGCTGGCAGTACGCAGATTCGGTCTTGTTCATCTGGCCTGTCTTGAGTCGACCAAGAGCCTGTAACTGCCTTCTCATGATTTACCTCTTAGGTAATTTAAATCCACATTAGAGTTAAAATCAATAGCTATGCGCATATTTTGTTACCTGCAAGGTAATTATGCCGGCGTAAAAAAATGCGCTGCCGCGCCGGTGCTGCTATGTGGCCTGGTATCCCCTAAATCCCTGCGGTATGGTCTTGTCCGGCTCAGGAACGTCGTTGATGTCCCTTCGCTGCTGCTGGGCAACCGGCCTTGCCCTGGACTGCTGTACGCTTCTCGCCAGCTTCTGTTGCCACTGGTCGTGGTGAAATGCTTTGCCCTCCGCTTTCCAGTACGTGATGAAGTCTGCCAGCTCGAACGGCGTGATGTCTGTCTTCAGAGTTATGCCCCATAGCGCAGCGCGCTGTATGAACTGCGGATCCGGCTTCCAGTTGTCTCGCATCTGGAATTTCCCAAACTCACCCATTCCGCCAGGAGCAACGTAGCCATTCAGCATCGCGTTGTTCGCATCCGGATCTGGTTCACCGCCACCAGCAGAGTTATCCACAGGTGAATTTTGCTCGCCCCCTATGTGGGGTTTATCTTTTATATCTTCTCTTCTCTTCTCTTCTCTGGTCCGCTTTTTGTCCGCTTCTGATGCGGACGCTTTGCGGACGTTTCTCTTCCTGTCTGCGTCCTGTGCGCGACGCTTTGCAGACTGTCCGTTATGGGCTTCAAAGCGCGGCATTACTAGGCTTTCGCCATTTTCTTCGAGCCATCCGACAGCCATCATTGCCCGGGAGAAACCAGGGAAGCCGATCAGGTCGTCGAGAGTGTCTGCGCTGTATCCGTCAAGGAAACCGTCAACGGAGTGGACATCAAAAAGACACCATGCGGAATGTAGTCCGCCAACTATCCGCAATCTGTCCGCTTTCAATGCGGACGCCATGCGGACAACTTTAGGGTGCGTGTGCAGGTCGGCACGCATCTTGATCCAGTCACCGGCCATCACTCACCCCCAGGTGAAACCACCTTAAATTCGATTACCCATACCCATGGGTTGGCCTTCCAACTCTCCTCGCCGTAAATTGATTCCCACAGCTGCGCAAAGTTGTCATATGGAGTCCATAATTCACCGCCGCTATCCGGGTCAGAGTATGTTGGCCGCCATCCGGTAAGCTCCATGCCTTCGGCTTGCGCATCCTCCTGGCTGATACTATTCAACCGTTCCACTCGCACGCCGGTTACCTCAAGCAGAGTGCGGCATGCTGCGCGAGGCATGTGGATAGATGGCTTCCAGCACGAACGGCCATCTTCATAGCCATCGTCATCACCCCAGGTAAATTCTCCATCTGCTGCGTAAATAGCGTGACCAGAGTAGTAACCATTACCAAACGGCATTTCGTGAATGGCTGTGGCGGGACGGTCAGGACTCCATGGCTGAATGCGACCATCTTCATCCAGTTCATGGCTCACTACACCCCACGTCTCCCGCACCCAGATGCGATCGCCGACCGCACCAAACGGGCAGTTGAAAATGCTGCTTTCTCCGTAATGTCCGTACCACTGAAAACCACCGTCCACGCTTCTGATTAGGGCTGGGGTGTCGGGGTAATCTCCGGCAGGTTGGTTTTTCATGATGCGACGCGTCTGCGTCTTCCGGCCGTCGAGAATGGCGCGCACCATCTCTCTGTTAAAAATCATCCCGCGCTCTTTCATGCTTCCCCCTGGGCAGTCTTTAATGCCATTGCGAACTCGCTGCGATGACGGTTTGCGCTCTGAAGTGCGCATTCAACACAGGTGCCATTGAGTACGTAGCGTTCCGCTTTATGACCATTCCGACAGGCTTTGCCGGTGTAGAATCTGTTCAGGCCAGCCTTAGCGGCCTCCATTCTGGTGACAATTTTCACGAAAACGGCCTCTCGTTTGGTTATGGATATCGGTAATTTTGTGCGATGGCCGAAAAAAGATCAACCATATTTGGATCATTATTACCTGAGAGGACTGAATAGATATGAAAAGACCGCCAGAAGGCGGCCTGATGGGGAGTTGAAGGAGGTTTTATTCGTAGAAGAAGATAGCCAGTTCCGGCTTTGTCCTGACCCATCCGCGTTGTTTGCATGCCTTAAACAGTCCATTCATCAATGTCTTACCGGGCATTTTTCGACGGCCTGTCAGATGCGTCTGGATGTAGTGGCTGGTCGTTCCGGCCTCGTCAGCAAAGGCATTTCGCTCATCAGGAGTGAGTTGCAACCAGTGTTTTTTGAAGTCGAATTTTTCGTTCTCGCTCATAGCTATTGCCTGATATTAATTTCAGATAACAAATATTCACCCAGAAGGTAATAAAAATCAAGGTTTGTTACCTGTCGGGTGCATTTACCTGTGAGGTAAATTCGCTTTTAATTGAACCACTAACTAATTCATATATGAGGCGAATCACCAGAGCATGAAAAGTATTCAGGATATCCGCAGGCAGAATATTAACGATATCATCGACCGTGACTTTAACGGGGTGCAGACTCGTCTGGCGGAAAAACTGGGAACTCAGGCAAACCTGGTGAACCGCTGGGTCCGCGGGCAGAAGGTTGTCGGCGAAACGGTGGCGCGCAAGATTGAGAAGGCAGCGAACAAGCCGTCAAACTGGCTGGACGTTGATCACTCTTTATCTGCTGTTGCCATCCACCAGGAGGAGATCACGCCTTCCGATATCGGACAGCTGGCGGCGCATAACCTCGAAGCGTGGATGCAGAACAACCGCGAACTGTCCTCCCAGGGAAAGGTGTCGAAAGCGTCCGGCGTTGCCCAGGCGACAATCCAGCGCATGCTGAACAATGAGGTTAGTGTTTCCATCTCCACCCTGGAGGCGATCGCCAGCGCGTTCGGGCGCCGCGGCTATGAGTTGCTCATTCATCCCCGCGACCCGGCGACCATCCATTACGACAGGGCCCGCTACGCATTGTTACCTGAGAGCGAGAAAAGCAAGATTGAGAGCTACGTCGATTTTGTGATTGTTCAGAACGGTAAATCACAACAGTAAAACTTTAGATTTCAGACACTAAGCCGCCATTGAGCGGCTTTTTTATTGCCCATAAGATTACCTCTCGGGTAATTTTTTATAATCATACCTATTGACTTCAAACCACATAAGGATAATTATTACCTCAACGGTAACACTGAGGTAACGAATTATGCAGTGGAAAATCATCAACGGTTGGTACTGCGTTACGGCGTGCGGGCTGATGAGCACCAAGTGCCGCACTCTGCATGAGGCCATCAACTGGGCGTTTGTCACCAAGATGGCAGTCAAAACTGAAATGGATATGGGGGTGAGCAAGTGAGTGAATTAGCAATCATCGAAATCGCGGCGGACCTGGCGCCAAGCATTTACGTTGAAAACGGGCTGGATAAGTTCCTTGAACAGATCCGTGAAGGCGTAAACGAAGTGCCTGACCTGAGCACCGCAAAAGGCCGCGCCCGTATTGCATCACTGGCTGCTCAGGTATCTCGAAGCAAAACGGCAGTTGAAAAGCCAGGTCGTGATTACCTGAAACGCCTGAAGGAACAGCCGAAAGTGGTTGAAGCAGAACTGCGCCGCTTCGTGACTGAATGCGATCAGCTTCGCGATGAAGTGCGCCGCCCACTTACAGAGTGGGAAGACGCGGAAAAGGCACGTACCGAAGCACTGCAGCATCGTCTTGTTGATTTGCGTGCACTGGCTGACGTGATCGACACCGCCGGCAACTACCTGCCATCTGCTGATATACAGGCTCGCATTCAGGAAGCTAAATCCGTGGTGCTGGATGAAAGCTGGCAGGAACGTACAGCCGAGGCTGGTGTTGCGAAAGACTCAACCATTCAGCAGCTGGAAGCATCGCTGGCAGTGGCACAAAAGCGCGAGCATGAAGCAGCTGAGCTTGAACGTCTGCGCAAAGAGGCTGAAGAAAAAGCACGTCTCGAACGAGAAGAGGCTATTCGCCGGGAAGCAGCAGAGCAGGCCAGGCGTGATGCAGAAGCAAAAGCACAGGCCGAGATTGATGCTGCTGTACGCCGTGAAGCTGAAGCCCGAGCTGCAACTGAACGATCAGAGCGTGAAGCAAAAGCTGCTGCGGAAAAAGCGGAGCAGGAAAAGAATGACGCTATCGCAGCTGAGCGCCGCCGTCAGGAGGAGGCTGAAACCGCGCGCCTGGCAGAACAGAAACGCATCGCCGACGAAGAAGCTCGCCGCGCAGCTGACAAAGAGCACCGCCGCGCCATCAACCGTCAGGCTATTGCAGACCTGATCGAAAGCGGTCTTCCGCAGGAAATGGCAGAGAAAGCGCTGATCGCCATAGTCAGCGGGAAGGTGTCTGCAGTTTCTATCAAGTATTGAGGTGCGTATGAACATTCAGCAGATCAATAACCTGAAAAGCATCATGACCAGCATCGACAGCGACTACCAGCTGAGCCAGTTGCACTACGAGCGCCAGGTAGAGCTGATCGATGCTATTAAGCACCACCAGCTGCAGAAACCTTTCTACGAGCTGGAGCGCAAAGGCGTGCGCACCGAGATTCTTGAAGAGCTGATGATGAGCCCGGAGTTTGAAGAAACTCTCGCTGCATTCCAGAGCGCGCTCACCAGCATCATCGCTAAGTGGGATCTGGCTGACCAGCTTGACACGGCGAGGAACGCGGCATGAAGCCAGGCATTTATTTCGACATCAGCAACGAGGATTACCACGCAGGCGACGGCGTGAGTAAGTCGCAACTGGATATGGTTGCGTTGAGCCCGGCCCTGTTGCAGTGGCAGAAGGCAGCACCGGTCGACACCGAAAAGCTGAAGGCGCTGGATATGGGTACTGCCCTGCACTGCCTGCTGCTGGAGCCGGAAGAATTCGATAAGCGTTTCATCGTGGCGCCGCAGTTCAACCTGAGAACCAATCAGGGGAAAGCAGATCAGGAAGCCTTCCTTAAAGATGTTGAGAACATGGGCATGACGGTGATGGATGCCGAACAGGGCCGCAAGCTGAAACTTATGCGCGACAGCGCGATGGCACACCTGGCTGCGCGCTGGCTGCTTGAAGCGGAAGGATTCTGCGAAGCATCGCACTACTGGATGGATCCGGAAACCGGAGAGCTGTGCCGCATTCGCCCGGATAAACGTCTGAAGGATCACCCTGTGGTACTGGACGTAAAAAAAGTGGCCGACATGGAGCGGTTCGCCCGCCACATCGAGGAATTCCGGTACCACGTTCAGGACGCCATGTACCGCGAAGGCGCGCAGCAGACTACCGGTGAGCCGCACGGATTCTTCTTCCTGGCAGTGAGCGAAACCATCGACTGCGGCCGCTACCCGGTTCGTGTGTTTGAACTGGATGCACCGGACGTAGATGCCGGGCACGCACTGTTCCGCAGGGATCTGAATACCTACCACCAGTGCCGCGAGTCAGGCGAATGGGGTGGATTTGAAATTATTAAACGCCCTGAGTGGGCACGCAAACAGGATATGTACGTATGAGCAACGACATCGCAATCACATCGCAGCCTGGCGCTACCGTTGGCACCGCTGCGGCAATCTTCAGTCCTGAGGGTATGGACCGCCTGGTGCGTTTCGCGACGCTGATGGCTGACAGTAAAGCCACCGTTCCGGCGCATCTGGCAGGAAAGCCTGCTGACTGCCTGGCCGTGACCATGCAGGCGGCGCAGTGGGGTATGAACCCGTTCGCCGTGGCGCAGAAAACGCACGTTGTTAACGGTACGCTGGGATATGAAGCGCAACTGGTTAACGCGGTTGTGTCTTCTTCCAATCTGTTGGCCACCCGTCTGAATTATCGCTGGGATGGTGACTGGTCGAAAGTAAACGGGAAATCCGACAAATCTCCGAATCTGACCGTAACCGTGTGGGCGACCCTAAAAGGAGAATCAGAACCGCGCGAGCTGACGATCAGCATGGCCCAGGCCGGAGTGCGTAACTCACCTCTGTGGGAGCAGGATCCTCGCCAGCAGTTGGCATACCTGTGCGTTAAGCGCTGGGCCCGCCTGAATGCTCCTGACGTCCTGCTGGGCGTTTACACCCCTGACGAATTGCAGGAGACGGCACCGCGCGTTGAGCGCGATATCACGCCAGTACCGGCCACCGCATCAGGCATGAACAAGCTGATCAACTCGAAGCCTGAGCAGCACCATGAAGAGAAACCAAAGAGCAGCGACGACCGCGATCCAGATGAGATGTTGATGTCTTTCACTGATGCGGCTGGTAAAGCGGAGAGCGTCGAAAAACTGGATTTGATCTTCAATGGCGGCGTCTGGCCTGACGGGAAAAAGCGTCCTGGGGCAAAAGATGCACTGTCCGGTAAATGGCTTGAAATGGCGGAAGACGTTTACAACGTTCGCCGCGATGAGCTGAACGAAGTACCTATGTAATCACCACCGTGGCGCCGCGGCGCCACACCTGCAACCAAGAGAGGTATTTATGAAAGGTGCATTGGGTAAGAAAAAACTCCTTGAGGTGGTGCCACTGTCATGGAGCACGATCGAACGCCTAGAAGCTGCTGGCGAGTTTCCAAAACGCTGGTACATCACTGACCGTCGCTGCGCATGGACACAGGAAGAAGTCGAGCAGTGGCTTGAAGAGCGCAAAAAAAATAGCCCGGAAGTATTCCAGGGAAAAAAGCCACCGGTTGAACTGCGGAAGTACCGGCCTATGAAGGGTGAAGCAGTGAGCGCAGCTGCATGACGGCGCTGATGAAGCATATCAGCAGATGGTCAGATGTGTTCCTGTATCTGGCCGTGGTCGCCTACCTGATGTGGCTGGCGGCGGTAATCAGTTGAGAGGTCTGGATCAAATGAAAAAGACGAAACTTGAGCGCTATCACGAAGACTATGTCTCGCAGCGCCGCGTTGAAAGAGTGGTGGCAGTAACGCCGGAAGCAATGGAGATCGAAAGTCGGGCCATCGAGCGCGAGCGACGCGGGCACTACCGAATCGCAGCCCGCCTCTGGCTCCAGTGTCTGGACGCCGCTGTTGGAGAAGTTGAGCGCGCCCGCATCGCGGTGCGCCGCCAGCAGTGCATCACCAAAGGTAACCGCACCCCGCACCTGGACTATAGCGGGATCGGATGTCGCGGGGTGGTGTATGACTAACCCGCACGACAATATCCGCGTCGGCAGTATCACGCTGGTTTATTCAACTTTGCGCCGTGGGTGGTTGGCACCCGGCGGCCAGGTTATCAGAAACCCATTAAAAGCTCAGCGCGTGGCTGAGCTGATGAACAGTAAGAAGGTGGCGGCATGACCGGAAAATACACTCTTATCTACGCTGACCCGCCTTGGGTTTACCGTGACAAGGCAGCAGACGGCAACCGCGGCGCCGGGTTCAAATATCCGGTAATGAACGTGCTGGATATCTGCCGCCTGCCTGTGTGGGATCTGGCTGCCGAAGATTGCCTGCTGGCTATGTGGTGGGTACCGACGCAGCCGGTTGAAGCGCTGAAGGTTGTCGAAGCGTGGGGATTCAAACTGATGACAATGAAGGGATTCACCTGGCACAAGACGAACAAGCACAAAGGCAACAGCGCGATCGGCATGGGCCACATGACCCGGGCGAACAGCGAAGACTGCCTTTTCGCGGTGCGCGGGAAACTGCCGGCGCGTATGGACGCCTCTATCTGCCAGCACGTCACGGCGCCGCGCCTGGAGAATTCACGCAAGCCTGATTTAATCCGCGAAAAACTGGTGCAGTTACTTGGCGACGTACCGCGCATTGAGCTTTTCGCCCGCCAGTCTTCGCATGGTTTCGACGTCTGGGGCAATCAGTGCGAAGGGCCGGCAGTGCAATTGCACCCTGGCTACGCGCTGGATATCGCCGGGATGACGCGGGCATTCGGAAATGCCCCGCTGTCACCAACAGACAATCAGGGCCGGGAGCGTGCAGCATGAAAGATATTACAGAATGGGATGGTGATGGATTGCCTCCGGCTGGGTGTGTTTGCGAGGTAAGAGTTTGCGATGGATTCGAGAAATGCGAAATTGTATTTTCGCACCCAAAAAGTGGTGTGGCATTTGTATATCTAGATGAGGAAAATCATGGAGGAAAGCGCCCAGTTGACTGCGTATCACCAATTCCTGCGCCAAGTTATTTCCGCCCCATCCGCTCGGAAGCAGATAAAAAGCGCGATGCAGCGATAAGTGCTATAGATGCAATTTGCTTATTGGTAAGGGATGCCAGCAAGACAGCCGCGGCAATTTACGACGCTATAGCTGCTGGTGACATCCAGGGCGTTAAGATTGAATAACCGCTTAATCCTTTCCTTCCATCCACCTCTCAAACTTCGACGGGGAGAACGGCACCAGATCGGTGTGCTCCCCGTTAATCCAGGCATCAACCATATCTGCCCACTGCTGCAACATATAGGCGCGCTGCCGGGCATATTCCGCTTTGTTATACACCGCGCGCACGCCCTTCTGCTCATGTGCCTGTGCCTTCTCGATCCAGTCTGATGGATAATCCGCTTCGTGCAGCAGGGTGCTGGCAGTACGGCGCAGGTCATGCACCGTGAAGTCCTGTATCTTTTCGCCGTCTTTGTTTATGTCCTCAACGGTCCGGTCTATCAGCGAGTTCAGCGCGGCGTTCGATAATGGCTTACGGAAGTTATAGCGCCCGGGCACCAGGTATTCACTGCCGCCAGCGCACATCTGCAACCCAACCAGCAGATCCTGCGCCTGCTTAGGGAGGTAAATCACATGCGCGCGCCCGGCCTTCATCCTGTCTGCGGGGATCGTCCACGTCCATTTCTTGAAATCGACTTCAGGCCACTTGGCATTCGTGAATTCGCTTTTGCGAACCAGCGTCAGCAGTACCAGCTTCAGCGCCATCTTCATGGTACCCATCGCTCCGATGTCTTCCAGAGCGCGGAAGAAAATGCCGATCTCCTCAGGCGACAGCGTGCGCTCGCGCGGCTTAAACATAGCGATCGATGATGGCTTTATGTCGGCAGCCGGATTGAACAGGCCGTGCCCGCGGTCGTTGGCGTACCGGTAGACGCTGCTGATTATCTCCCTGACCTGAACCGCCGTCGCCCGGCCGCCGCGCTCGACGATACGATCGCACAGGTCGCGCACCACTCTGGTGGTGATCTCAGTCATCATCTTGTTCCCGAGCGACGGGATGATATCCCGGTCTATCACCGCCTGCTTCATGGCGCGGGTGCTATCTGCCAGGGTGACGTGCTTCATGTAAGCGTCGGTATATACCGCGAATGTTTCAGCCCCTGAGATCTGCCTGATACCGTCACGTTTCGCTGCAGCAGGCGACTGGCCTGCCTTCAGCAGCTTTTTGGCGGCAATGAGTTCCTCGCGTGCCTCCGCCAGGCTGATACCGTCACGACCGTACTGGCCGATCACCAGCGTTTCCCGGCGGCCGTTAATTCGGTAGTCATAGCGGAACGAGACAGAGCCTGATGTGAGCACGGCCACATACAGCCCGTCACGGTCGGAAACCTTGTACAGTTTCTCCTGCGGCTTCAGGTTTTTCAGTTTGGTATCGGTAAGCACAATTCACCCGTAATGCATCCATGTTTTTGTCGGTACGAGAGTATACCTTTCGGGTAATACCGTCACCTGTACCGTCGAAAAATGTGGTGTAGAGTGAATAGATATGAGTAGATATAAACAAAAACCCTCTGCTATTACAGAGGGTTAGAGGTGATATTGAATAGATATGATGTGCTATGAACTAGCTATACATCATTCCCACTCAATCGTAGCCGGTGGCTTACCGCTGATGTCATACACCACGCGGGAAATGCCGTTCACTTCGTTGATGATGCGGTTAGACACTCGGCCCAGGAAGTCATACGGCAAGTGCGCCCAGTGCGCGGTCATGAAGTCGATGGTTTCTACCGCACGCAGGGAGACAACCCAGTCGTACTTACGGCCATCGCCCATTACGCCGACGGAGCGAACCGGCAGGAACACGGTGAACGCCTGGCTTACCTTGTTGTACAGGTCAGCTTTGTGCAGCTCTTCGATGAAGATCGCGTCCGCACGACGCAGCAGGTCGCAGTACTCTTTCTTCACTTCGCCCAGCACACGCACGCCCAGACCCGGGCCCGGGAACGGGTGACGGTAGAGCATGTCGTACGGCAGACCCAGTTCCAGACCGATCTTGCGCACTTCGTCTTTGAACAGCTCGCGCAGCGGTTCAACCAGACCCATCTTCATCTCTTTCGGCAGGCCGCCCACGTTGTGGTGAGATTTGATGACGTGCGCTTTGCCGGTGGCGGAGGCCGCAGACTCGATCACATCAGGATAGATGGTGCCCTGCGCCAGCCATTTGACGTCGTCCAGCTTCAGCGCTTCTTCGTCGAACACTTCCACGAACACGCGACCGATGATCTTACGTTTTGCTTCCGGATCGTTCTCGCCTTTCAGCGCGTCCAGGAAGCGCTGCTCGCCTTCCACGTGAACGATGTTCAGACCGAAGTGGTCGCCGAACATGTCCATAACCTGCTGGGCTTCGTTCAGGCGCAGCAGGCCGTTGTCCACGAAGACGCAGGTCAGATTTTTGCCGATAGCGCGGTGCAGCAGCATCGCGGTCACGGAGGAGTCCACGCCGCCGGAGAGGCCGAGGATCACTTTGTCATCGCCAACCTGCTGGCGGATACGCTCAACGGCGTCGTCGATAATTTTTGCCGGGGTCCACAGGGCTTCACACTGGCAGATGTCGCGCACGAAGCGCTCCAGCATGCGCATACCCTGACGGGTGTGGGTTACTTCCGGGTGGAACTGCACGCCGTAGAAGCGTTTTTCTTCGTTCGCCATGATGGCAAACGGGCAGCTTTCGGTGCTGGCAACGGTCACGAAGTCAGACGGGATAGCGGTGACTTTGTCGCCGTGGCTCATCCACACGTCCAGCAGCGGTTTGCCGTCTGCGGTCAGGGAGTCTTCGATACCACGCACCAGCGCGCTGTCGTTAACCACTTCAACCTGCGCATAGCCGAACTCGCGCTCGCTGGAGCCTTCTACGTGGCCGCCCAGCTGCATGGCCATGGTCTGCATACCGTAGCAAACGCCGAATACCGGCACGCCAGCTTCGAACACGTACTGCGGCGCGCGCGGGCTGTTTTCTTCGGTGGTGCTTTCCGGGCCGCCGGACAGGATGATGCCGCTTGGATTGAATTCGCGAATCTGTGCTTCCGTGACATCCCACGCCCACAGTTCACAGTAAACGCCCAGTTCACGCACGCGACGCGCCACCAGCTGAGTGTACTGAGAACCAAAGTCCAGGATGAGAATGCGATGTTTATGAATGTTTTCCGTCATTGACGCTAATTCCGAGGCAAGTGAAACAAAAACAGAGCGCCCGGCATGAGCCGGGCGCGGAAACTTATCAGGAGCCCAGACGGTAGTTCGGGGACTCTTTGGTGATCGTCACGTCGTGAACGTGGCTCTCCTGGATACCCGCACCGCTGATGCGTACGAATTCCGCTTTAGTACGCAGCAGGTCAATGGTACCACAGCCGGTCAGACCCATACAGGAGCGCAGGCCGCCCATCTGCTGGTGGATGATCTCTTTCAGACGGCCTTTATAGGCAACGCGACCTTCGATACCTTCCGGCACCAGTTTGTCTGCGGCGTTATCGGTCTGGAAGTAACGGTCAGAGGAACCTTTGGACATCGCGCCCAGGGAGCCCATACCGCGATAAGATTTGTAAGAACGGCCCTGGTAGAGTTCGATTTCACCCGGGGATTCTTCGGTACCGGCCAGCATAGAGCCTACCATCACCGCCGCTGCGCCCGCAGCGATCGCTTTCGCGATATCGCCAGAGAAGCGGATACCGCCGTCAGCGATAACCGGAATACCGGTCCCTTCCAGCGCTTCAACCGCGTCAGACACGGCGGTGATCTGCGGAACGCCCACGCCGGTCACGATACGCGTGGTACAGATAGAGCCAGGGCCGATACCCACTTTCACCGCGCTGCAGCCAGCGTCAGCCAGCGCGCGAGCGCCTGCGCCAGTGGCTACGTTACCGCCGATGATCTGCAGGTCAGGGTATTTAGCACGGGTGTCACGAATACGCTGCAGAACGCCTTCGGAGTGGCCGTGAGAGGAGTCAATCAGCAGGACGTCAACGCCCGCGGCAACCAGCGCGTCAACGCGCTCTTCGTTACCGGCACCTGCGCCTACCGCAGCGCCTACGCGCAGACGGCCATGCTCGTCTTTACAGGCGTTAGGCTTACGTTCTGCTTTCTGGAAATCTTTAACGGTGATCATGCCGCGCAGGTGGAAGTTGCTATCAACAACCAGCGCTTTTTCAACGCGTTTTTCGTGCATTTTTGCCAGCACCACGTCGCGGGTTTCACCTTCGCGAACGGTAACCAGACGCTCTTTTGGCGTCATGTACACGCTGACAGGCTGGTTCAGGTCAGTCACGAAACGCACGTCACGACCGGTAATAATACCAACCAGCTCGTTCTCTTCGGTCACCACCGGGTAACCGGCGAAGCCGTTACGCTCGGTCAGGGCTTTCACTTCGTGCAGGGTGGTGGTTGGCAGAACGGTCTGCGGATCGGACACGATGCCGGATTCATGTTTCTTCACGCGGCGAACTTCTTCCGCCTGACGTTCGATAGACATGTTTTTGTGAATAAAGCCAATGCCACCTTCCTGTGCCAGGGCAATAGCCAGGCGCGCTTCAGTCACGGTGTCCATTGCCGCAGAGAGCATAGGAATGTTCAGGCGAATGGTTTTCGTCAACTGCGTGCTGAGATCGGCAGTATTCGGCAGAACAGTGGAGTGAGCGGGAACGAGGAGGACGTCGTCAAACGTCAGTGCTTCTTTAGCGATACGTAGCATGGGCAATATCTCTGACCTGGGTGGTTAAATATTGCCGTGGCATTATACAGAGCGTAACCGATTGCATCTACACTTTTTTATAAAAAAGCTTGCGATTGCCTCTCAGCAGGTTACTATCGACAGAATAACTTGCTGATTTAGAATTTGATCCCGCTCACATGTTATCCTCTCAATCCCCCTCAATTTATACCGTCAGCCGCCTGAATCAGACGGTGCGTTTGCTGCTTGAGCAGGAAATGGGGCAGGTCTGGATCAGCGGTGAAATCTCTAACTTCACGCAGCCCTCCTCCGGCCACTGGTACTTTACGCTAAAAGACGATACCGCCCAGGTGCGCTGCGCGATGTTCCGCAACAGCAACCGCCGCGTGACGTTCCGTCCTCAGCACGGCCAGCAGGTTCTGGTGCGCGCCAATATCACCCTGTATGAGCCGCGCGGTGATTATCAGATTATCGTCGAGAGCATGCAGCCTGCGGGCGAAGGCCTGCTGCAGCAAAAGTACGAACAGTTAAAGGCGAAGCTCTCGGAAGAGGGACTTTTCGACCAGCAGTTCAAAAAGCCGCTACCCTCGCCTGCCCACTGCGTGGGTGTCATCACCTCGAAAACCGGTGCAGCACTGCACGATATTTTACACGTTCTGAAGCGTCGCGACCCTTCCCTGCCCGTCATCATCTACCCGACCGCTGTTCAGGGTGACGATGCGCCGGGCCAAATTGTGCGCGCCATAGCGCTGGCGAACGCGCGTCAGGAGTGCGACGTCTTAATCGTCGGACGCGGCGGCGGCTCGCTGGAAGATCTGTGGAGCTTTAACGACGAGCGCGTGGCGCGGGCAATCTTTGCAAGTCAGATCCCCGTGGTGAGCGCCGTCGGCCACGAAACGGACGTTACGATCGCCGATTTTGTCGCGGATCTCCGCGCGCCGACGCCGTCCGCGGCGGCAGAGGTGGTCAGCCGCAACCAGCTGGAGCTGCTGCGTCAGATCCAGAGTGCACAGCAGCGTCTTGAGATGGCGATGGACTACTACCTCGCCAATCGGACCCGGCGCTTTACCCAGCTTCATCACCGTCTCCAGCAGCAACATCCGCAGCTGCGTCTGGCGCGTCAGCAAACCGTGCTGGAGCGTCTGCGCCAGCGCATGAACGTGGCGATGGACACGCAGATCAAGCGCGCGGTGTCGCGCCAGCAGCGCGTGACGCAGCGTCTGAACCAGCAGAACCCGCAGCCGAAAATTTATCGCGCGCAAACGCGGATTCAACAGCTGGAGTACCGTCTGGCGGAAACTCTCCGCGCGCGACTGAGCACCACCCGGGAACGCTTTGGCAATGCGGTGACCCACCTTGAAGCGGTCAGCCCCCTCTCCACGCTGGCGCGCGGCTATAGCGTGACGACGGCGACAGACGGCAAGGTGCTGAAGCAAACTAAACAGGTGAATACCGGCGATGTGCTGACGACGCGTCTGTCAGACGGCTGGGTAGAAAGCGAAGTGAAATCAATTAAACCGGTGAAAAAGACGCGTCAGCGTAAAACCGGATAATTCTTCGCCGGTTACTTACTATACTGCTGCTATTCCCTTTTTTAATAAGGAGAGCAGCATGCCCCATCTTTATAGCGTGATTCCCCCGTATATTCTTCGCCGTATTATCGAAAGCGGTTCCGAACCGCAGCAGCGCTGTGCCCGCCAGACCTTAACCCACGTCCAGACGCTGATGGCCCATATGCCGGGCAAACCCGCCGCGCCGCACGTGAATAAAGCTGGACAGCTGGAGCGTGATATCTACGACGCGAAGCAGACTCAGGAGCTGCCTGGTACGCAGGTGCGTTATGAAGGTCAGCCGTCGAACGGCGATGTGGCGGTAGACGAAGCGTACGAGTATTTGGGTATTACCCATGATTTCTTCTGGAAGGAATATCAGCGCGATTCGCTCGATAACAAAGGGCTTATTTTAACCGGCACCGTTCACTACGGTCGGGAATATCAGAACGCCTTCTGGAACGGTCAGCAGATGGTATTTGGCGACGGCGACGGGGAAATATTTAACCGCTTTACCATCGCCATAGACGTCGTGGCGCATGAGCTGAGCCACGGCGTGACCGAGACCGAAGCCGGGCTTATCTACTTTGAGCAGTCCGGCGCGCTGAACGAGTCGCTGTCGGACGTGTTTGGCTCACTGGTGAAGCAGTACCGTCTGAAGCAAACCGCCGATAAAGCAGACTGGCTGATTGGTGAAGGGCTGCTGGCAAAAGGCATCAACGGCAAAGGGCTGCGCTCGATGTCTGAACCGGGCACCGCCTACAACGATCCGCTGCTCGGCAAAGACCCGCAGCCTGCACACATGAAGGATTTCATCAAAACGCGCGAGGATAACGGCGGCGTGCATCTAAACTCCGGCATCCCCAACCGGGCATTTTATCTGGCCGCGACGGCGATCGGCGGTTACGCCTGGGAAAAAGCGGGGTATGCCTGGTACGACACGGTTTGCGATCGCAATCTGGCGCAGGATGCGGATTTTGAGGCCTTCGCAAAACTGACGATAGCGCACGGAGAGAAACGCTCCGGCGGCGACGTTGGGGCGGCCATAAAACAAGCCTGGGAACAGGTGGGAGTGTTGTAAATGCAGGTTCCGGAACTGACGGATGACGCCGTGGTTGAGCTGGCCCGGGAAGGCGGCGTCGCTTATATTCCCAAGCTGAGCGGCCAGCGCACCATCGCGCTCTCCTCGCTCAATGAGGCCCAGCGCCAGCGCCTGGTCAGCATCCTGGAGCAGGCCTTTCCGCGCGGTCAGGCGCCGGGACAGGCCTCGTCACCCGGCAGCGGCGACCAGCGCTATTTCCGCATCCAGATTATCTGGACCGGGCAAAATCAGGCGCACTATGCCGATATCATCGTGCTGGTGCCGGAGCAGGAAGCACCCGAGTCGCTGGTCGAGCTGTGGCAGAAAGGCGAAGGCTGCGTGTGCGATTAACCTTCGGCCCGAACAAACTCCACGCGTTTTTTAGAGATAAGACCGTGGCCGTTCTGGCAGAAGTAGTCCACCGCCCCGCAGGCTTTTAAGACCTGGAGTGGCTGATGGCACTCCGGGCAGCGGGCTTCAAGCGCAATATCCTTATTACAGCTCTCGCAGTGTGCCACCCCGTTCAGGGGCTCAAGCGGTGCCTGGCAATCCGGGCAGGTAATCGTCATGGTGACTCCTTAAAAGCATTCTGGTCTGCGATCATTTTACCACGTCGCGTTCAGTGCGGGCCACGCAGCTGTTGCTGCAAGGTCAGCAGCAGCTCAACCTCCTCGATTCGGCGACGCGTCGTGCGGCTCACCTCGTGCGGATCCCGTTCAAAAAGACTGTTGGTGCCCAGAATGTGCCCGGCAAGACAGTGCTCGTAGAGTGTCCCGGGGATATGCCAGCGCTCAATATCCTTACCCTCAATCAGCTCAAGCACATCCTCCGCGCAGCGCCGGTCGTAGCTAATGATGCGCCCGTCGCGCAAACAGAGCCGTAATCCTTTTTGCCCGCCCGCGGGTCCCGCGTATTTGTTCAGCCAGATATCCACCGGCACGCCGCTGATGCGGCCCTGAAGATGCGCCTCGCCCTCCGCCGTGGACAGGTCGCCTTTTGCGATAGCGCGGCCCAGGCGGTCTTTAGCCGTGACGACCTGCAGGGTCATATCATCACTTCCGCCCAGATAACGCACCGTTTCGCGCAGCATCGCCAGCACGTGCGTACCGATATCCAGAATCACGCCGTCCGGGTGGCGAAGCGTACGCGCGTCCGGCTCGCCGGTGGCAAAGTTAAGCGCGATGGGTTCTCCTGCAGCGTTAACTCCGCTCGGCTCCTGCAAAAAGCCGTCGATTTTAACGATGTCAGAGACGCTGCCAACCAGCGACCGCTTTACCGTTTCGATGCGCGCCATCCAGTGATCGAGCGCCAGCACGCGGGAAGCAGCGTCCGGGTTTGCCAGCAGCACGTTGAGCTTTTCGATTTGGGGAAGCGTGGCGACGATCGGTTTTTCAATCACAATCCGCGGAACGGCAGAGGCTATGGCCTGTTCCAGCACCTCGAGGTGGTGCAGCGATGCGGTGGTAATAAAGAGAGTATCAAGCGGTACGGCGAGAAGTTCCGTAAGCGAAGCGCAGCGCGTGACGCCTTCAGGCTGCCTGGTGGGGAGAACATCAAATCCAAAACAATGAACCGCGTGACCATAAAGGCGACGTAAGGCGGGAAGATACGCGGTTTCCACGACCGCACCAAGACCGACAAATCCTAACTGCATAGTTTCACCTCAGGGAATCGATGCCGGGGCATAACGCCTGCCCCGGCATGCTGAGGTTTAAGAGGCGTTAGCTGCCGGTTTAGTCTGCGCATTTTCCAGCATGCGGCGTACTGGAACAATGAGGACGATCAGTACCGCGGCACAAATCAGCAGCGCGACGGAGCAGCGCGCAAAGAGATCCGGCAGCATATCCAGCTGGTCGGCCTTCACGTGGCCGCCAATCAGACCCGCCGCCAGGTTACCCAGCGCGCTCGCACAGAACCACAGCCCCATCATCTGGCCGCGCATTCTCTCCGGCGCCAGCAGCGTCATGGTCGCCAGGCCAATCGGGCTGAGACACAGCTCGCCGAGCGTCAGCATCAGGATACTGCCCACCAGCCAGAACGGCGATACGCCCGCCCCACCGCTGCTCAGCACGTTCTGTGCCGCCAGCATCATCAGGCCAAAGCCCGCTGCGGCACACAGGATACCGATAACAAACTTGGTGATGCTGCTCGGACGAATGTTCATGCTCGCCAGCTTCGGCCACGCCCAGCTGAACACCGGTGCCAGCAGGATGATGAACAGGGCGTTGATTGACTGGAACCACACCGCCGGGATTTCGAAATCGCCGATCATGCGGTTAGTGTAGTCGTTGGCAAACAGGTTGAACGAGGTTGGCTTCTGCTCGAACGCGGACCAGAAGAACGCCGCGGAGATCAGCAGAATAAAGCAGACCAGCAGTCTGGCGCGCTCTTTACGGTTCAGTCCTGCAAAAACAAACAGATAAATAAAGTAGAGGGCAACGGATGCCGCAATCACGTAGACCAGCACGCTGGCTACCGCGACCGGGTTAATCACAATCACACCCTGCGCAATCAGCGTCACGATCGTTGCCACGCCTGCCGCCAGCGCCAGCAGCCAGGCGCCCACGCCGTTACGCTTCACCACCGGGCTGTTCCAGGTGGAGTCGAGGCCGACTTCGCCGTCATAGCGTTTCATTGCCGGAACGGCAAACACGCGGAAGATAATCAGCGCCACCAGCATCCCGATACCGCCAATACCAAAGCCCCAGTGCCAGCCGTGGGTTTTGATCAGCCAGCCGGAAATCAGCGGGGCAATGAACGAGCCCATGTTGATGCCCATATAGAACAGCGAGAAACCGCCGTCACGGCGCGCGTCGCCTTTTTTATACAGGGTACCGACCATTACCGAGATACAGGTCTTAAACAGCCCGGAGCCGAGCACGATGAACATCAGGCCGATAAAGAACAGGTTATTGCCCATGATGGCCGAGAGCGCAATCGACAGGTGACCGAGCGCAATCAGGATCGAACCGTACCAGACGGCTCTCTGCTGGCCGAGCCAGTTATCCGCCAGCCAGCCACCCGGCAGCGCGGCCAGGTACATGGTGCCGGCAAAGATACCGACAATCGCCGAGGCGTTTTCACGCGCCAGGCCCATCCCGCCGTCATAGACGGTGGCGGCCATAAACAGGATCAGTAACGGACGAATGCCGTAAAACGAGAAACGCTCCCACATCTCGGTGAAGAACAGGGAACCGAGCGGATACGGATGGCCGAAGAACGTTCGGCTTTCTTTTTGATTAACAGAGGATTGCATAATTCTCCCGAAAGGTATGTCGTCGTGCTTGTAAACACCAGCAGGTACGCCGGCCAGTTACGTATCTGGCCGATTTTTTACATGCGGCGAAAAGTTGGTTAACCATTTGATAACCAGGCGCTAGTTTTGTCTAGTACCGGACCCTGGACTTTAAGATGAAAATTCGACGATTGTCTACTTTCTTAGATTTAAACTTGGTTAAAAGTGAATAGTGATTGACTTCACACAGAGAAAACCGGCGGTATGATTGGGCAAAAAAAAGCCCGCGATCATCGCGGGCTTTCGTGAGAGCAGCAAAGCTTATTTGCTTTTCTTAATGTGAAAAAACATTAAAACATCAACGTATTGTTTTTAATGAACTTTTAAATTCTCATAACATGTATGTGTACACCCTTGGGTACACAAAAAAGGACCATCGATAACTTTTAGAGGTCTAGTTGACCGATGGCACCATCTGAACCCAAAGACATAATGCGAATTACTTTCTAACTACCTTGTGAAGCTAAAAATGCAAGGGATACGCATTTTTGTTTCTTCACAAACTGTGTTTCTTCAGCTTCGATTGGCAGCATATATAAAATATCTAACGGTAATTCGGCGCCAGCATGTTTCATTTCACCTTTAAGTTTATGCAAAGCATCACCTGATGGTCCAATAATCAATATATCGTAATCACAACCCATCCCTAAAAGGGACGAACCAAACATAAAACTCTCATACAATGCCAATGTCTTGCAGTTATTTAACAGATGTTTTGCAACTTCACTCGCGGTCATTATTTTTGAGTGATCAACGCTTTTAACTCCGGCCATTTCATTACCTCACAGCCAAGTTCACTTCCTGCCTCATAGGCATTTCGAGCAGGACTACCATTGGGATTTATATTCCACAAAATATCAACATGGCCAAATTTCTCCCAGAAAGTGCGCACAGAATCGGCAGTCGGTTCGTATTCAGTTAACATACCTACTCTTAACTTTCGAGTATTTGCTAAAGTAATAATAAATACACGATCAAACTGTCTCTCTATTTCTTTTACTACTCTCATCTGCGTTATGAGCCGATACGAGAAAAAGTAATCTTTATGGGAGGCAGTATTGAGAGTGTCATCAGACAGTGCGCTGTAAAAGGTTCCAGCATTCCCCCATCCTATTTTAGCTGATGTAAGATAGCTTATCGCCTCTCCAGTCCATACACACTCTTTTCTATACCCACATATAAAATCCACATCCGGGAAATCTTGATGGTATTTCTGAGCAATTTCCAAACTAATTTCTTCTGAAGCCGAAATTACTGCTAATACATCAGGTCTATTGCGAAAAGAAACTCTGATAGCATCTCCATTCACATGTACTGCAGACCCTGAATCTCCCAGTTCATCATTAATATATTTAATCGCATAATTTACTTGCCAATTCATGCTAATATTCCATCCATTTCTCTTGGATACCTTATGGCTTTACCAGAAACGCCACAGACATGACGTTCTGTAAGCCCACGAACGTGCTCAAGGTACTGCGCAAAAATATCTCTCTCATCAGGTGTCATATGACATCTGTTCAGGCCTAAAATAGCTTGAATTCGATAATGATTAGGTAAAATGACACTACGCATTCTTTGAGACCATAACTCCGCCGTTTCAGACTCAGGATCATAGGTAAAACACTCTCCTTCACTAGGCGCAAATTTTGCCCAAAGAGCTTTATTTTCATCCATAGCGGCTAAAACAGCCTCTCTGGCTTGCTCTCTGTTTTCATAGCGAACAATGCCTTGCCGATTTGCCAAAGCGACAAGGTGGTTTGTCTTCCAGTCTAGAAGGAGGCTTCTGGGATACGCCTCAGGAGCCTTGTCGATGATAGTGTGGCAATTAGGGCATAGTAAAAGAAGGTTTTCAAAAGAGTCTGCTTCAAATCCTTCTTCTGGTCTCTCCTCATGCCGAGGCCCCTTATCACCATGGGGAATGACATGTGCCATTTCTCCGATATGTTTGTAACCTCCCATCTCCTGAGGAAACAGTGGTTTATGGCAATCAGGATGCTGACAATGCCCTGCTGATGCAGAAAACAATTGTAATTTAATTTCATTTGGGATGCTTTTACGGGGTGCCATCATCTCTTCCCTAAAATCTTTTAAAATGAACTAAAAAATTTTCACCTTAACAGTTTATCCATTGATTAAAGAAAACCATTTATCAGAAGTATACATTTGCCCCTACCATGAGTTGTAAACAGTCCAAGAAACGGTGATGCTGCCAACTTACTGATTTAGTGTATGATGGTGTTTTTGAGGTGCTCC
>OGZV01001355.1_pt1 | contig 22890 bp, 27 predicted proteins | sample 1576861 | NCBI WGS metagenome assembly OGZV01 (sample SAMEA3541501, study PRJEB24748) | human gut metagenome | biome: human gut; feature: human-associated habitat; material: faeces | place: China | collected 2012
AGGGAACAAACTCTAAGGATAGACATGATGGTGCTAGGATATTAATTGAGCAACTTGTTAAGCTTCAAGGAGTTGGTTTAGTATCAACTCATGATTTAGAATTATGTGATTTGGAAAGGGAAAAAAGCTGGTTGGTAAATTATAACTTTAGAGAATATTATGAAGATAATAAAATAAAATTTGATTATATTCTTAGAAGTGGAAAAAGAGTTTGGAATTACTTTTTCAAAGGATGAAATATTGAGTACACAGTTTGACGACTACACAGAACTGGTAGAAGGAATAAGCAAAAAGCTAGGAGGAGAATAATTATGTTTGGCGCAAATGTAAGAGATATAGGTGTCAATCCATATAGAAACACCTATACGAGTTTTGTACAAAATAAGAATAGTGGAAAAGTATCGGAAAAATCTTCAGAAAAAATTGTAGAAACGGTTTGTAATGGAAGTAGTGAAAAATCTGATACAGTAAAATTTCCGGGAGATGTGACTATTGATTATCCGCCTAAGATAAACAATGCTTTAAACAATAGCGTGGTTTCTGAAAAATCAAAAGATGAGATGACATTGGATGAGTATAAACAATGGGTTATGAATGAAATATCTCAATTTCCCGTAAGCGGATGGGTTCGTTCCACATTTTCTTCAGGGGCAATTGTAATTAAAGAAGAGGCTTTTGAAAGAATGAAAAACGATCCTGAATATGAGAACTATGTTTTGAACAGAGTTCGTTCAGCATATTCCGTTCAAGGCTTGCCGGTAGGATCAAATAATGTTAGTTTTGATGTTATTGGAGCGTCACCAGAAGAATGTTACGGTTATGCAGGTCCAGTAGGAAAGAGTGGATCAGAAACAGCGAATGACGGAGAATCTTGGTGGGAGAAGCGCCACGAAAGAATGGAAGAACTTATGAAACAACAGGAAAAGGAAGCAGTAAAAAGAGCACAGGCAAGACGAAAAGCTGTACAAAACGAATATCTAAATAGCCAGTTGGCGGCGGCAGCATATGAGAAAAGCAGTATTATTTTACCGGATAATCCTGTTATACTGTAGGCTCATCTTTTGACAGGAAAGCATGAGAATACAGGTAAGATATTTTTCGGGAGGAAGGATAAGAAATGGAAATAAACAGTAATCATTCTACATATGGGGCGGCATTTCGTCAAAAACCGATTTTTTTCATGTCTGGAAAGGAAACAGTGGCATTTTTTGAAGGAAAACTGAAGAAAAATATGACACTTCAGGAAGATTCCTGTACACTTGGCAGCAATGACACTTATCGCAGACAGCATACCACTTATGAGGTTTCGGACAAGAAGAAGGGAAGTACGTTTCTGGATCTGGATTTTCTGATTAAGGACGAAACCAGCAGTCTGAAAGGAAATCTCAGTGATAAAAAGGATGTGGATTTCTATAACTTTTCCATTCCATTTAATCGAACCATACAGAATTATTTTGGGGTTCAAATATACATGGACATGCCGGAAGGCTGTGATTATGACCTCACCTTATATGATGAATATGGCAATCAGGTCGGAAAGGCAGAATGGGACGGGGAAGGACGTAAAACACTGACCATCCCGAACTGGGATACAAATACCAATAAATATTGTATCAAAATAGAAAACAAAAATGGGGAAGAAGTTTCTCCGGATGATTATTATAAAATCAGTTTCAAGGTTTCTGAAAATAAAGAACAGGAAAAGACCGATGCCATAAGGGCGGCATTCGGGAACCTTCACGGTGCATACAGCCGGAAAGATGAAAATTGGAGGGAATACCTCGACAAATATAATGAAGTCCTGATGGATACAGAGAAAAATTATACAAAAGAAATGGATAAACTCCACCAGAAGCAGTTTGAAAGTCTGCCGGAAGAAAAGAAATACAAAGGCGGGCGCACAGTGGATGAATTGTTGCAGAACATGGCGGAAGGAAAGACACTGGATGATGCTGAAATGGAGTATGTGAAGATTTTTGCAAACCTGAAAGATTTTGAGAAAGCACAGCAGAAGGCGGAACTGAAACATGATTTTTCCGAGGATTTTGTAAAGGATCTGGAAAGCAAAGGGATCTCCCGTGATGAGCTGGAGGGAATGCAGATAAAAATTGAAAGCAATGGGAATGTAACGGTGAGCGGCATTGAAGACAAAGAGGTCCGGGAGCAGGTTCAGAAACTGGTAGAGGAAAAGTACAGTGACCGGATGTATCAGTATTACACAGGAATTGCTGACAGTGTGGGAAATCTGTCGTCTAATACCTATCAGTATGCCACGGATGTGCAGGAAGTCAGGCGTTACTTAAAAGGGGTTACGGGAGAAGATATTTCTCTGGAGAACCTTTACCTGACACCAGACGGAAAGATTGGCGGGCTGCCGGAAAAAGCCGCTAATCTGATCAACAAAACAAAAGACAATGCCAAGATAGAGCGGATAAAGGATGCATTGATAAATATTATAGGACATAACCGGACAAGCGGTGATCTGGGGATTCCAGACTTTACTTCGGAGTTTCAATTCAGCAATGGCGCTTTCTCTGTGGCAGACAGTGGTTTTACGGTGGATATGGCGGCATTGGATAGAAGGCTGACGCCACAACCGCATGATAACATGTATTCGGATATGTATGCGTATAGTTTCAGGAAAGTATTATGATTATGAAAAGTAATTATACACAAGGAGAATGAACAGATGGTAATAACCCGCACAGTAGAGATGCATGCGCAGCTTGTGGGATATGATTTTAAGAAAAAAGGTTTACCCACTGATAAAAATATTGCAGTAGAAAATAGTAAAGTTTCCAATGATTATTTCTGGAAAACAAATAAATATACGGATCAGGATGTGTTTGGAAGAACACTGGATCTGACGGCACTTATCAATAAGCCGGACGGATATTTAAAGGGAAGTTTATCGGATACGGAGGATGTGGACTATTACGAATTCAATATTACAGAGTACCGGGCATTAAGTTTTGCGAAGGATACCTATAATAGGGATATTACTATCACTTTAGATCATATACCGGAAGGCTGTGATTATGAGATGGTTTTGTATGATGAGGAAGGCAATCAGGTCGGCATTGGGAAAGAGAATGGAAATGGCGGTCTTAGTATTACCATACCGAACTGGAATTCGGACAACAGGGGTTATACCGTAAAGGTACAGGCAAAGAACGGTTCGACGGTAAACCCGGATGCCGAATATCATCTTTCTTTCCAGACAACGCAGGCGGATAAAAGCCATGGAGCTTATCAGGAAATGGCAGAGGTTCAGAAATATGCAGGGACAGTCCGGAAGCAGATGCAGGAAGGCTTAATCGATACGGAGGAGATGCGTGCAATTAAGGAAATCCGGCAGAAGTACAAAACTTATTATACAGAGCAGATGGAGAAACTGCATCAGGAACAGGCAGAAGCTGTCATGCAGGGTGGGGCAGTGCCGGATGATGAGCAGATTCACAATTTACTGGAAAAGAAGGCGGCAGGCAAAGAACTGACGGAGCAGGAAAATGCCCTTTTAAATATCTTTTGTACCGCAACAGAGCTGGATAGTGCGAATGCAAGTGCAAAAATGAATACCACAGTAAAAGACAGGATATCTGTTGATTTGCAGGAAGCGGGAATGGATATTTCAGATTCCACGTTTTCCATAAAAATTGGGGCGGATGGTCAGGTAAGTGTCGATGGCATTAATGATAATGCAATGAAACAGAAGATAGAGGATGTTTTGTCAAAGTATTCGGATGATCTGATGGATATTTATTTTTCTATGGATTCGGAAATACAGGCATTGTCCGATAAAGAAAAGTATCTGTTACAAGCTGCGGTGGATGTGGAAAAATTTTTATATAAGGCAACTGGCGGCAGTGTATCGCTTGGAGACCTTTCCGTGGAAAATGCAACGATACATGGTCTGCCGAAAACACTGGATGACCTGTTAAATAATCCGGGCGATAACCTGACCTATCAGGATTATGCAAGCGATATCCGGGAAATTTTAGCATATAACCGGACACAGCACAAAGATATTATGTCTGAGTTGAATGTACAGTTTGTCATAGCAGACGGTACAATTCAGATAAAAAAATAAAGCAAAGGTAATTAAATGAATAATCAATTTATACAAGGAGTAACATTCGATTGGGATAGAATTGATAACGATAGTTATTTAAAGAGAATTGAGGCTTTTGGGGGTGTTAAAAAACTTGATTTCAACAAACCGGTTACTTTTTTTGTCGGAGAAAATGGCAGTGGTAAATCCACTTTATTGGAGGCACTTGCCGTAGCACATGGTTTTAATCCTGAGGGTGGAACAAAGAATTATGTTTTTTCTACGCATGATACACATTCAGAATTATGTGATGCGATAAGAATTTCAAAAGGCTATCGGAAGGAAAAATGGGGATATTTTCTTAGAGCCGAAAGTTTTTATAATGTTGCAACGCAGGAAGAAGAATATGCAGATTTTGCGCATCCTTCTGCTAAATATCATGAAAGGTCACATGGAGAGAGTTTTCTCGCGTTAGCGCAGAACAATTTGCAGCCAAATGGTCTGTATCTTTTTGATGAACCGGAAGCTGCATTATCACCTCAGAGACAGCTTACATTGTTAATACAAATATATAGATGTGCAAAAGAGGGAGCACAATTTTTTATAGTTACACATTCGCCTATTCTGTTAGGCATACCAGATGCAGATATCTATTGTTTTGATAATGGAAGCATACATTTATGTGAATATGAAGAAACAGAGAGTTATCAAGTGACAGAAATGTTTATAAACAATAGGCAGATGTTGCTGGATAAATTGTTGATAGAGTAAAGAAACAATGTGTTAGGGCACAAATATGATAAAAACAAAAAATATTTCAGAAATGTTGACTTCTTTAATTGAGGAGTATCGTTTTAATAAAAATACTCTTTCAAAATATTTAGAAATAACTGAAGAAACAATAGATGGAGTAGTAATGGGCAATGTGGAATGTTTGCCAGATGATCCTGCATTGCGTCTTAAAATACTTAGTAAAGCAGGATTTCTGTATTTTGGAGCGATTGAAGATAAGGATAGGCAATTAAGCGGTTTTTTGGAAGTGCTTGTTTCCTATCATGGCATATCCAAGCTAACGATAGCAAAAATGGCTGATGTTGAGGAACAGGATATTGACAGGCTTTTAGCCAATCCGCCAGAAAAAGTTGAAATCGAAGTAAAATATAAAATTGCTGTGACTGTTATGGAACTGCGATTTTGACTAAAGGATTGTGAGTTACCAATATAATCATGTGGTGCTTGGGAAACTGGTGGAATAACAGGAAATGTAATTAGAATAAAGAAAGATAGAAGGCGAGTAGCGGATTGGTGTCTGCTGCTCACTTTTCGTTTATGGGAATATGTCGCAATACGACTTTTTAAGTGTTGTATTGCAATCTGTTTTCGGGTATTTCTCGTTGGTATCATTACCATAAAAGCGAGGTGAATTCCATGAAAGCAGAGAAGAAGGAAATCAATATACAGATTGGAAAAAGGTTGCAAACCGCCAGAGAAAACAGTGGATATACGCAGGAAGTTTTTGCAGAGACGCTGGATGTAGGGGTAGAGCATTATTGCAAAATCGAAAGTGGTGTCTATGGCTTACAGCCGGAGAAAATGCTGATCTTGTATGAAAAGTACAGGATTGAGCCGACTTATCTGGTTACGGGGGATACAAATCATAAGGTTGATATTGAACTGTTCCTTGCAAACTGCAGCAGGGAGGAACGGGATGCATTTATAGACCGTATGCTTGCGTATATGAGAAAGCTGATGACAGGCCGTTAAAGCAGCACAGTCTCCGGGATGTATATTTGATCAATATATTTTGAGAAGGAGACGATATATGAGGGTAGCAATCTGCGATGATAATCAGCAGGACATTGAAAGGATCAGACGCTATACACTGCGTATGATCGACTATGCGGTGGAGTATGTGTTTTATACCAGACCGGAAGAATTATTGAGGGAATGTGCAGATGCGGAGCAAAAGCCGGATATGTACATTCTTGATATTGAGATGCCTGGAATGGACGGACTTGCGGTGGCAAAACAGATCCGTGAGACAGATTCCAAAGCATTGCTGGTGTTTCTTACCAGCTATACCAAATACATGCCAAGTGTATTTGAAGTTGTCACATTTGATTTTATTCCAAAACCAATCTCAGAAGAAAGGCTCCGTGTGCTGTTTGAGAAGGCAGGAACCTATCTGAATCTGACCAATCAGAGTTTTTCATTTAGTTACCGCAGGGTGCGGTACAGTCTGAAGTTTGACGAAATCCTGTATCTGGAAAAGCGGGGGCGTCAGGCGATTATCCACACAAAGAAAATGAAATATCAGTCCAACATGAATTTGAATGAAATATGGGAGAAACTGGATGAGCGCATGTTTGCCGCCGTTCATGGCTCTTTTATCGTTAATTTGAAACATGTTCATTCTGTATCCAGCGGCATGGTCATGCTTACAGACGGCACAGAGCTGGGAGTGACAAGAGGGTACCGGAAGGAGCTGACGGAAAAGCACATCGCATTTGTGCAGGGAGGAATGTGACATGGCATTATATGGGGTGAGGCTTGTCATAAATCTTTTTGACCTCTGCATTTACCGCAGGTATTTAGAGGAGTTCATTGGAAACAGAAAAACTTCCATGGAGTTTTCTGTTCTTCTGCTGATAGTGTGCGAGCTGATTGGAAGTGCGGTGAACCAGATGGGGATAAGCTGGCTGAATTTTGTGACGATGGTGGCGATTCTCTGTGTATATGTCTGCCAGTATGAGGCAGGGATTGTAAGCAGGCTGATTGCGGTTTTGCTGTATATGGGGATTATGGGTATTAGTGAACCGGCAGGTTATCTGTTTAGCAAAGTATTTATGGAACAGATAGTAGAGGATGATGTTGTTATCTATTATTTTTCTGCATTCCTAGTGGTGATATTCCGGCTTGCGATTGTGGAAGTCTTTTGCAGGCTGAAAGCGGGAAAGAATGTAAAGGTGTCGAGTATGCCAAAGGAAACCAGTTATGCGCTGGCACTTATTCCATTATGCAGCCTGATCAGTTGTTTTTTACTGATAGAAGTTGCAAAAGAATTAATCTCGGCACAGATGGTGGTGCTGTGCATGTGTATCATCTTTGTCATTATCATCACAAACTATATCATCTTTCTGATGATTGAAAAGTATACGACAGTGGAAGAAAAACAGCACGAAGAGGAAATGATCCAGAGGGAAATCTTATACCGGAACGAATACTATCAGGACATGGAACGGTATCAGGAACAGATACAGGACATCCGGCATGATATGAAGAACCGGCTGACGGGACTGCTCGCAGCGGCGGAACAGGGAAGTGCGGAACTGATCAAGGACAGACTGCAGGAAGTATTGGGAGATATCCGGCTGGCAGAAGAGATCATTTATTCCGCAAATCCTGTGGTGAATGCCATATTAAAAGTAAAAAGCATAAAGGCAAAAGAGAAAGAGATACCGATGCAGGTTACAACGCTGCTCCCCCAGAGAGTATCCGTGGATATCGGGGACATGGGTGTTCTGTATGGGAATCTTCTGGATAATGCGATAGAGGCAGCAATGGCAGTGGAACAGGAAAAACGGTATGTTCATGTAGAATCAAAGTTTCAAGAGGGCAGACTGCTTTTATCCATTAAGAACAGCAAGCCATCCGGGACAAGTTCCTATCGACAGACAAGCAAAAAAGATAAAATAAAACACGGCAGGGGAATCCGTTCAGTGCGGAAAGTGGCAGAAAAATATGGCGGGGAGCTTCTGTTAAAGGATCAGGGGGAACATTTTGAGGCAGCCCTTCTGCTCAATGGAATCACAAAACTGGAGTGAACTTGCAACTTATTACAGCAAACCTGCAACTTGTTACAGATAGATTGATTTTTATATGGAAACTGTTAGAGTGAAAATATCAAAAAAAGGAGGGTTTTACTAAAAATGAAGAAAAGAAACTGGATGTACCGACTGAGCAGCAAATCCATGAGCGTGATGGCAGCACTGGCACTCATGGTGACAACCATGGCAACCAACCGTTCCTGCATGTGGTATTTCGGACAGGACAAGATGCCAGAAGATTCCAAAAAACTCAGAAGGTTTTAAATCATGACGAAATGGCTCAGCCACCGTATGGTTGAGCGGGGAATCATAAAAGAGGAGGAGCAGGAATTATACCAGTTTGGAATACGCAATGGTATGATCCTGCTTCTAAACGTTGTGACGGCACTGGTCATCGGCCTGCTCACAGAGCAACTGGCGGTTGTGGCAGTGTTTACCCTTTCTTTTATGGTTCTTCGCAGCTATACTGGTGGATATCACTCAGACAGCAGGATTTTCTGTTATCTTGGTTCCAATCTGGTGCTGCTGGTTCCGGTTTATACACAGGCTGTGTTTTGTAAGACATCGCTGGCATGGCTGCTGGCAGTATTGCTGGTGTCCGCAGGGATTATTTTTTTACTCAGTCCCATGCACAGCAAGAACCGGAAACTGGATAAAGAGGAACAAAAGCATTTTGGCAGAAAAGCAAGGCTGATTGCAGCGTTGGAACTGGCTGTGCTTGGCATTTTGTGGTATGCAGGCCAGATACCGTATGCTTACGCTGTTTATACGGGCATCTGCATCACGGCACTGTTCATGCTCGTAGGAAAAGCACAGCTATGGATACAGTCGCATACCGAAAATGGATAGTCCTTTCCGAACAAACGGAAGGGACTTTTTTTCTGGAAAACAGGAGGGATGACAATCCAAGACGGTAACTTATTACAGGTACCGTAAGACTTATTACACTTATATTGAAGCGCACTTTCTTTCCAAGTATAGTACCGCAAAAAGGCTTAGGAGAAGAAAGGCGTGGCATGTTTTGGGGAATTTATGCCGCACCGGATTGCAGGGGGCGGCAGAAAGGGAAAAGTTCATAAGGATAACATCCGGGTGCAGTTTTGCATGCTTTATTTTGCATGGGAACAGCACCTTTTTTTATTGTCTTTTTCCAGTAAAGCAGAACCCAGAGGCCCTCCAGATGTCCTTCATTTCAAAAAAATTACGAAATGGAGGACATTTGAATGTCAGAATGGATCAGGATCAGAGTCAAGGATTTTTATAAAGATGCAGTTGGTGAGCTGGAATACACCTATGTGACCAGAGAAGTCTACGAGGCACTTGTCGATACGTTCCGCAAAGAAGCCCACGCACAGGAAATGCGGGATATCAGACATACGACCAAGGACGGATATACAGAAGGAGAAACGGAAGATCTGGTGGAGCTGACCGGGGAATCGGTAGAGGATACGGTCATCCGGCAGATGGAAATAGAAACCCTGCAGAAAGCAATGCAGTCACTCACTCCAGTGCAGAGAGAGCGGCTGCATTTTTATTTTTTTGAGGGCATGACATACCGGCAGATTGCAGCGAAAGAAGGGGTCGGAGAGAAGAACATCCGGGAGAGCATAAACGGTGCGGTAAAGAAAATAAAAAAATATTTTGATTAATACCCCCTCAAAACGTGTTTTTCTGTGAGTACCTTATGAGAGGAACTTTTTCTGGACAGATGGTCTCTTCCGGGAATCCTCTCATGTCTCGTGTGTGGATACGACACAGGCAGACAAAACGCACATTGAAAAATGCCGGAGAGGAATGCAGGGCTCCGAGCGCAGGATGGAATCACGCCATATCCTGCCAGCCATATCCAGCAGTTCAGATACGTTAGCCGTTTCATGAGCCGTAACCGGGGCGCAGTGACACTCCTGCAGCAATCGGGCAGATGTTCTTTCTGCCAGCCATGCTGTGAAAAAGATCGCATCTAAGGAGCCGAGCGGGAAAGTCGGGGTACAGCCTGTCTGTGGTGGACAGGCGCGAAGAGGGGAATGGCCTATAATGATACACCTTGAGATTAGCCAGCACGCAGTGGTGGAGGTGAGATACCTGTGATGTCTGCCTGTCCGAGTGGCAGGGACCAAAGACAGTCTGGACTGACTGCCCATGAAATGCCGCTTTGAGATTTTTTCTTCTCTGTTTTGGCGGCGTTTCGGTTCCGGGGAGTAGTGACGAATAGGGACAGACACTTTTTATTTATGAAGTGAAGGATTATGGCAGTAAGACTTAATTACAGAAACCATGCGGCGGAGGGGAACTTCCGCCGTATTCTTGTGGGGTTAAGAAAAACTGAAAAATGGGGAATGGAGGAAAACAGGAAATGAAGAAAGAAGATACCGAAATGATGTTAAGGATTTTTGAAACGGAGAGGGCAGGATATGCCTATCTTTATCCGAGTGATGGAGGGGAGCGGAAAGAGGACTATATCTCGACCACGGCAGAAAATATCGCAAATTATATCGGCAGCCACATGTTTGAAGCCGAAAAGATCGTCATCACAGATATGTGTGACAGGCTGATATTAGATACCTGTGGCTATTTTATCAATAGCTGTCCCAATCTGGAATTCTGTAAGGAAATCCATCCGTTCTTAATCCCGATCCAGATGGGAGAAAAGGACGCGGGAGAGGTGCTTTCAGTCAGCAGGGATGTATCGGAACAGTATTTCCGGGAAGAAGATGAGGCTGCAACCATGGCTGAAATCGGGATGATGTAAAGGTGTTTCTTCTGGGCGGAAGTGTTTTTCTTGGGAGAATGAATTTAACTTACTTAAATTGTGGGAGGAAAAAGGGGAGAGATGATGGAAAGCGGAGCGAATGAGGTGCGGTATAAGATTGCTGAATTTCTCTTAAAAAGGATGCATGAAGATAAGCTGTTAACCGAGGAAGAATGGGAAAAAATCCGGGTTTTGAATGTCAAGACCTTTTCCCCCGAACTGGCAAAAGTATATCTGTAATAACACTGGATATATATAAAACTATGTGGTAGTGTATGTTGCTGACAGGGAGTGAAAACCCTTGAAAATACTGGGAAAGGAGAAAAAAGTATGGTAAAAAAAGTGACTGTCATAAAGGCAGCAAAAGCGCAGAAACATACACAGGAAGAACGCAGGCTGAAAGTGTGCGGATATGCCAGAGTCAGTACCGGCAGTCAGGCACAGGCAACTTCCTATACTGCACAGGTCGAGTACTATACGGAAAAAATCGAGAGCAACCCCCTGTGGGAGTTTGCAGGGGGGTATGCGGATGAAGGAATCAGCGGAACAAACGTAAAGCACAGGGATGAGTTCCAGATGATGATTTCAGACTGTGAGGATGGGAACATCGACCTGATCCTTACGAAATCCATCACAAGATTTGCAAGAAATACGGTGGAATGCATCCAGACCATCCGAAAGCTGAAGGAGATTGGCGTTGGAATCTACTTTGAAAAAGAGAATATCAACACGCTGTCAGAAAAAAGCGAGCTGTTCATTACCATCCTGGCATCGGTGGCGCAGGGGGAATCAGAAAACATCTCAAGCAACAACCGATGGGCGATACAGAAACGCTTTCAGGATGGAACCTATATCATATCGACGCCAGCGTATGGCTATGGAAAAGACGAGGATGGAAATTTAGTCATCATAGAATCCGAGGCAGAAACCGTAAGGTGGATTTATGAGTCTTACTTAAACGGCATGGGAGTGTATGTGATAGCAAAGGCATTGAACCAGAAAGGCATTCCAACAATCCGTGGTGCAGAAAAGTGGCAGGACGGGGTGATACAGGACATTCTGAAAAATCCCATTTATGAGGGAGATATGCTTCAGCAGAGGACATATACAGAAACAAGGTTCCCATTTGTCCGCAGGGTAAACAACGGACAGAGAAACCAGTATCTCATCAAAGACAGCCATCCGCCAATCGTCACACATGAGGAGGCAGAAGCGGTACGCAACCTGATGGCATACCGGGTGGATGTACTGCACATGAACAAGAGTGACTACACCAAAAGATACCTGTTTTCCGGCAGAATCATCTGCGGAGAGTGCGGAAGAACCTTCCGGCGGCAGAAAATCTACATCGGGAAACCATATGAAAAAATCATCTGGACGTGCAGCGGACATGTGGAGGATAAAGAGAGCTGCTGCATGAAAGCCATCCGGGAGGATGTGCTGCACCGGGCTTTTACAGACATGTGGAACAAGCTGTACACCAATCAGGGAACGATATTAGAGCCGCTGTTAAAAGAGCTGACAGAACTTGTGGCAGCAAGGCAGGACAGTGAGGAAATCAGACAACTGGATAAGGAAATCAAAGATATAAGCGGGCAGAGCCAAATCCTAAACCAAGTCATGAGGAAAGGATATATGGACTCTGCTCTTTTTATGGAGAGCAGTAGCAAGCTTGGCTGGCAACTGACGGAATGCAGGAGAAAAAAGACACTTTTGACCAGAAAGCTGCGGAGGACAAAAGAAATTGTACGGACCGAACAGCTTATCCAACTGATCGCAGAACAGGACGGATTAAGGGAGGAGTTTGACGAGCAACTGTTTAAAATGACAGCGGAGAAGATTGTAGTCTCCAAGGAACACGACATCACCTTCTGCCTGCACAACGGACTGAAACTGACGGAGAGGGGAGGCGGACAGGATGCAGTGGCACATGCCAATTGGCTATAAGGTTGTGGATGGAAAAATCACCATCTGCGAAGAGCAGAGAAAAATTGTGGAACAGATATTTACAGACTATGACAGCGGGGTGGCGGCAGGCAGGATCGCCCAGAACCTGAAAGGGAGAAACATATGCAATGCAAAAGGGAAAGTGTCCTGGACCCATGCATCCATCGGCAGGATACTGGAAAATCCAAGCTACCTTGGCACAGAATACTATCCGCAGCTCATAGGAGAGGAACTGTTTGAGAGAGTCCAGCGCAGGCGGGAAAAGGTGAGGGCAGAGCTTGGAAGGGCAGACCACAGGCCCGGCAGGGATGAGAGAATCCTCTTCGGAGGTGTCATCTGGTGTGCAGAATGCGGAGCGGTATGCAGCCATATCCAGCCGAACCACAAAAAAGAGCGTGGCGGCACTGCCAAGTGGAAGTGCAAGAACTATGTGACTGGCAGAACAAAAAACTGCAGGAACAGTTTTATTACAGACGGGCAGGCAAAGCAGGTGTGTGTGGAAGCCATCAATGCAGTGATACGAAACAAAGGCCTGCTCCGGGTACAAAGGCAGGAGGAAAAGGTCAGTCCTCAGTACCGGGTTCTGGAGCGGAACCTGCAGCGGATGAAAGAAGAGCAGGAACGTACAGAAGTAGACCTGATGAAACTGCTATATGAAAGGGCAGAGGAACGATACCAGACGCTGGAGGTCAGGGATGGGGAGTTCCGGACAGAGGAGATCAAAAACATCCTTGCAGGAAAAAAGGAACTGGAAATATTCGATGAAAATTTATATAGAAAAATAATCGCACGCATCTGGGTGCATGGAGGAAACATGGCAGAAGTGGAGTTTATCAATGGGAGCCGTGTCACAGCCGGATACAAGGATTAGGAGGGAGAGCAGATGGCAGAAACAGCAAAAAAGATCAGCATGATACCTGCCAAGGTACAGTATGACCGGAATGTGAAACTGTCAGAGAAGAAAATGAAGGTCGCTGCCTACTGCCGTGTCAGTACGGAACTGGAAGAGCAGGACAGCAGCTACGAGGCACAGTTGGAGTATTATACCAGCAAGATATCCGAAAACGAAAACTGGAAAAATGCCGGCATCTATGCGGATGACGGAAAGAGTGGAACAAACACCAAAAAGAGGGCAGACTTTAATGCCATGATACAGGATGCCCTTGCAGGAAAAATCGACATGATCCTTACAAAGTCGGTCAGCAGGTTTGCGAGGAACACGGTAGACTCGCTGGTGACCATCCGAAAACTGAAGGAAAAGAACGTGGCGGTGGTGTTCGAGAAAGAGGGAATCAATACACTGGAGGGAACCGGCGAAATCCTTATCACCATCTTAAGCAGTCTGGCGCAGGAAGAGAGCCGCAATATCAGCGAAAACATCCGCTGGGGAGTCGTGAGGAAATTTGAGAAAGGCAAGGTCATCGTAAACTGCACAAAGTTCATGGGATACACCAAAAACGAGGATGGTGACCTGGTCATCGTACCCGAAGAGGCAGAGATCGTAAAGCGGATATTCCGGCTTTATCTGGAAGGCTACAGTACCGGGAAGATTGCAAAGCATCTGGAAGAGCAGGGAATCAAGACCGCCACAGGGCAGGACAAATGGCATTCCACGGTAATAGACAAAATGCTCCGCAATGAAAAATACATGGGAGATGCACTCCTGCAGAAAACCTATACGGTGGATTTCATGACCAAAAAGAAAGTAAAGAACACCGGACTTGTACCGCAGTATTATGTGGAAGATGACCATGAGGCAATCATCCCGAAGGAGCTGTTCTACAGGGTGCAGGAAGAGATGATGCGGAGGGCATCCTTATGCAAGGCGGCTGTCACCCGGAAGAAAAACCAGAGGAGCCGGTATTCCTCCACCTATGCACTGACCGGCATGCTGATCTGCGGAAAATGCGGGCAGGAGTACCGGAGGGTCACCTGGGCGAGAAACGGGAAAAAGAAAGTGGTCTGGAGATGCAGCAACCGGCTGACCAACGGAGTGAAGAAATGCGGGGAATCCGAGACACTCGAAGAGAACGCATTAAACAGGGCGGTGATGGAAGCCATCCACAGGATCACGAGTGATGATATGGAATTTATGGAAAACTTCCGGCAGAACATCATCCATGTCATCGGGAACTACAGCACCGCAAAAGAGTCTGAGGAATACGAAGAAAAGATAAAAGAAAAGCAGGAAGAGATGGTGGCACTGATCGCGGAGAATGCAAAGACCGGCTCCTACACACCGGAGTTTGATGAACGCTATCGCACCATAGCAGAGGAAATCAATGCCTTAAAAGAGGCACAGAAAACAGCCAGAAACGAGAAATGGATGGCTGACAGCTATGAACAGAGAATCCAAGATATCGACCATTACTTAAGCACAAGCACCTGCCAGATACAGGAGTTCGACAATGACCTTGTCAGACGGCTGATCTCGACCATCAAAGTGGAATCCAGCGAGAAGCTGCTGATACAGTTCCAGTCAGGCATTGTCATGGAACAGGAGATTCGATATGAGTAAGACTGCGGCAGGAATGGCAGCAAGCAAATAGGAAACGTTGTTCCTGCCAGTTTATGGTAAGAATAAAATGCCCGATGATCCGGGCGTTTTATTGTTGGCATAAAAATAGGAAACAAATGCAGAACAATAGGAACAGAAAAGTGTGCAATAGGGAAATAAACGGAAGAACGATTATAGAAAGAAACACAAGATTGTGTGACAGGAGAGGAGGAGAAAAGCGTATGAATTATGAGCAACTGATAGAAGAACTGAGGGAGGAAATGTTACAGCTTGTGAACACGAAATGTGATGCACTGCTCCAGATGTACCGGAGTGGGGAGCTGCGGACAGACATGAAAGATACGATCCGGGAAAGCAGTCTTATTACAGTGTCCCCGGCAGAACTGAAAGGGAAAAGACCGCTGGCAGTCCAGTTCGCACCGGGAGAATGGATAGAGACACCTACATGGAGAAAGGTGGCACAAAAGATTTTGCAGACCTGTAATGAACAGCCGGATATCCATGAAAGATTTATGGAAATGTGTGGAAAAGTAGCCGGATGCTGGAGGACGATCCTTGGCAGTTCACCAGAAGAAATGGATGTACCGATAAAGGTGGATGAGGAACTTTATTTTGAGGGAAAATTTGACACAGAAGCGATGTTAAATATGTTACAGAAAAAAGTGCTGGAACCGGCAGGGGTTGATTACAGCAGCATTAAAATCCGGTATATGGCAAAAGGGCAGGAAGCAGCAAAAAATATAGAGCATGCGCCAGAGCAGGATACTTTGGAGCATGAGGAGCAGGAACAACATGCACCGGTGCAGACAATGTGAAAAATGGATGGAATCAAGACTCCAAGTCTATGACAGGTTTGGAGTGTTTCTTTTGTTCATCTTCCAAATGTAAAAATTGATTGTATAAAAGAAATGGGTAAGTTATAATATAGATGTGGTCAGATGCCTTTTTGGGGATGACTATATCTGTTACAAAAAGGAGGAAGGCCAGTGAATACAGAATTGAAAAATGCAGTGAAAGCAACAGACTCAAAAGCACAGTATGATACGAGTGCAAAGCGTCTGTTAGGACAGAAGAGCATACTGGCCCATATACTGGTAAAAACAGTTGATGAGTTTAAGGGCATGAATCCCAAGGATGTGGTCGACTGCATCGAGGGGACACCACATATCAGTACGGTACCGGTAGAGCCTGGACTTACAAATGCAGCCAGCGAAAAAAATGGTGAGCGATTGGTCGGTTTCAACACAGAAAATGAAGAGATCAATGAAGGACTGGTAAGATTTGATATCGTTTTCTATGTGCGTATGAGAGACGGATTGTCACAGATTATCATAAATGTAGAAGCACAGAAAGACGAGCCAACGGGATACGAAATCTTAAACCGGGCAATCTTTTATGTGAGCAGACTGATCTCATCACAAAAAGAACGTGATTTTGAGAACTCCAGCTACGATGACATTAAGCGTGTATATTCGATCTGGGTATGCATGAACATGGAAGAGAGTAGCATGAGCCATGTGCATCTCACAAAAGATGATTTGATCGGTTCCTATGAATGGAAGGGAAATCTTGATCTGCTGAATATCATCATGCTTGGACTGGCAAAGAATCTGCCGGAACATGATGAGACATATGAACTGCACCGTCTGTTAGGTGCGTTGCTGTCACAGGAACTTACAATAGATGAAAAACTAAACATAATTGGAAATGAATACGATATTCCTATTGAGGAGAACTTCAGGAAGGATGTGAGCGTTATGTGTAACTTGAGTCAGGGAATTGAAGAAAAGGGTATTGCGATTGGAGAAGCAAGAAAAGAAGAAAAAATTATTCTTAATATGCATAACAATGGTTTTACTGTAGAGCAGATTGCTATGGCTACAGATAAAAACGTAGAAGAAGTGAAAACGATTATTGCAGGAAAAGAACCCGCACTTGCATAAAGTTATGTAAGAAAAAGAGAGCCTTTGAGTTTAAACAACTTGGAGGCTCCTGTTATATAAAGATTTGGGAAATAATAGATACAGTTAAATTATCTGATGAAAAATGGGTATAGGCAGAGGTTTAGAAGCGGATGGTATTCTGACGGGTGCCGGGAAAAAGAAATGGCGAGCGGAAACCCTGCAGAAAATCCTCAAAAACGAAAAATACATCGGAGATGCCCTTCTTCAGAAGACCTACACGGTGGATTTCTTGGAAAAGAAGCGTGTTCCAAATAATGGCTTGGTGTCACAGTATTATGTGGAAAACAGCCACGAAGCCATTATTCCCCGTGAACTTTATATGCAGGTACAGGAAGAGATGGTGAGACGAGCCAATCTCCACAGCGGTCAGAACAGAAAGAAACGTGTTTATAGCAGCAAGTACGCATTGTCCAGCATTGTGTACTGTTCCAAATGCGGGGACATCTACCGCAGGGTTGTATGGAATAACCGAGGAAAGCACTCTATCGTGTGGCGCTGCTGCACCAGGGTGGAACATGGTCCTGGAGCCTGCAATGCCGACGCTATCCATGAATCAGAATTACAAAACCTTGTGGTTCGAGCCATTAACATGGCACTTGGTCAAAAGGATACTATGTACGATGTTCTGCAGAGAAATGTAGAGGCGGTGCTTACGGGAACAGATGGTATTTCCCTTGACGAGATTGACGCAAGGCTGGAAGAATTGCAGAGAGAACTGCTGAATGTAGCAAATGCCAAAGGAAACTACGACAGCATTGTAGATGAGATTTATATGCTTCGTGAGGCAAAACAGAATGCCCAAGTGGAGGGAGCAACGCGTGAAGGTATGAAACAGCGAATCAGTGAAATGCAGCAGTTTCTCGCAGAGCAGACGCAGGACATCACAGAATACGATGAGCAGTTGGTTCGCAGGCTGATTGAGAAAATCACGGTCTACGATGAGAAAGTTATCGTGGAATTCAAATCCGGCATAAATGTGGATATCCACAGGTAAATACAGTTCAGATTATTGGCACCTCGCTTCGGCGGGGTGTTTTTTGTTACAAAAAATTCATTGTTGATTCATCTGCTAATATTGTAATTTGTTGGGTTATGTAGTATAATAAGTTATCCGATTTGTGTTAGAACTAACAAGAATTACGAGCAGGAGCAGCAAATATATGATAAAGAACAATATTGAAGTAGATGTAAAAGTCAAATGTATAGAGAACGGAACCACCCAAGCACAGCTTGCGGAAACCATCGGAACGACAGGTCAGTATGTCAACCGCATCATCAAAAAGCAGGATAGTGTTGTGAATAAGACCTTCGTGCAGATGCTTGAGGCTTTGGGATACGATATTGAACTGACCTATGTAAAGAGAGAAGATTAGTTTGATTCCTGATGGGGTAAAGGTTATGGATATGAGTTTTGATGTTAGGAAAGTATTTCAGGAACGCTTGGCATCAAGTATGGGACTTGATAAATACCGATATATAATGGAACAAGTCAGTATCACAAATGTTGCTATTGATACTGATTTTCAACGAACTTTCAATGGGTTTTATGTAGTAAGGCGAAATGAGAGTTGGAGAAAATCTTATTATGAGTATTTTGAAAGTGTTAAGAATGGTAAGCCAACCTTCAAAAATATTATTACATATCTTTATGAATGTACCGGAAATATCGAGCCGTCTTTTTCGAGTAAAATGCTTGCAACAATAATTCCTGAAAAGCCGATATGGGATCGCTACGTTGTTCAGAATCTGAATATGCAATTAACTGGAACAATGAAGGAAGAAAAATTGAAGAATGCAATTATGCTTTATGCTGATATAGAAAAGTGGTATGCCGATTTTTTGGAAACAGAAAAAGGAAAAGAATGTATTAGTGAGTTTGACCAAGTGTTGCCTGATTACAAAGGAATATCAAAAATAAAGAAGATTGATAGCATTCTTTGGAGTATAAGATAGAACCACAGTTGAAAGGGGTGAGATTATGGATTTGCCATTGAATAATGTTTTAAATCTCACTAAGGAAGAAATTGAAAACAGTAAAATCGAATTTAATATGCAAGCCGGTAGTGGCGGACAGCCGTTCCTTGATAGATGGCTTAAGCACAGTGGGGATGAAAAAAGTCTGGGACTTGTACTGACTGTTCCTATTGGGGTTGGTATGGAAAACAGCGTAATTTTTATCCCGGACAGTGGGTATTCAGCTTTGCAAGAATGACTGACGATGAATGGTTGCTGATTTCCGCAGCAGAGATTGTGGATGTTCCCGCTGATGAGTGGGTAACGGTAAATGTGTTGGATTATCATCGTTTGGCGGATATTTTCAACGGAAGAATACTGCCTACATATTATGAAGCATTGAAGAAAATAACGGGGGTTTACTGCCTGACAGACACTCACACTGGAAAACTATATATAGGTTCTGCCACAGGTGAAGAAGGTGTTGCTCAAAGATGGGGTAACTACCTTGATTCCAAACATGGTGGAAACAAGAAATTGATTGCTTTGTATGAACAAAAGGGTTCCGAGTATTTTGAAAAGCATTTTACATATACATTGCTTGAGTATTTTGGCTTATCGTATGATCCGATAAAAATACTGGAACGTGAGCAATACTGGAAAAAATGCTTGGATACCATTAGAAACGGATACAACGATAATTAAGGATTGGAGGTGTACCACAGTGCCAGACATGAAACAGATACATGATTTTGCTGTCAAATGGTGCGATAAATTTCGTGATCAGAACATTAATTACATAGATTTGGTTGACCACTATATGGCTGATGATTGTGCTGCTCTTGGTTTTGAGATGGACTGTGGCCACGCTTTTTCTGAGAAATATGGACAGGCAGCAAACAACCATGAGGCTCTGAATAGAATCATTTATGATGTCACAGACATCCTCCTGCTTGGGTCTGCAATTTATTCTCAATGGAGATATTTCAACCATTGGGCATATGACGCAGCAGAAATATTGGAACCCCAAAACCGAGCGTGGTTTATTCTGGCATTAAGCCGATTGGCACTGCTTTCCGGGGAGAATCCATTTATTTTCCAAGGCACACTTAAAAAGATTCGTATTGTATCAAATAATATCTGTTATGGTCCCATGCCGGATCCTGATGACGAAGTGGAACAACACCTTACCATCAATGATGAAGGTCGCGTTTGGTTTTCTGGATATAACTTTGGTCACAGTGGAGAAAGATACGAAAAAGCACGAAGTAAGATTTTTAAAATTCAAAAAGCTGCTACTGACAGATTACTCTGTGCAATTGCAGCTTATTTTGGCAACGGATACGATGAAATTTTTGCTACAGATATTGGCAATTGGAAGATGGAACTAACAAATACCGAGGGCACAGTGTATAAATTCCGTGGTTCGCTTTGTGCTGATTTTGACTATGAGGGCATCGACTTATCTGACCTTGTACGTGATACTGTTGGTATGGATGATTTGTATGTCTTTGATGGAAATTGCAAACCAGATGTGATAAACAGAATCGCATTGGACTATCACAGAGTCACAAAAATAAAACCGAAGGAAGTGCCGGAAGGTGCAACCTGGGAATTTGTTACATGGGATTATACAGAGCATCTAATTATTGACAGAGAAACAGAAACCCTTGAACACATCCAAAATATAGGGTCTGGCTGTAAGGTTTCCCGTAAGTATGAAATTGAAGGAGGAATTGAAAGTCTGCTTGAAAATTTCAATGCAGAGGATTTGTTTTCACACATTGAAGGGAATCCCGACGATGTGATAGATACTCCAAACGAAACCAAGGATTATAAAATTACCATTGATTACAAAAAGAGTCCACAGCGTGTTATCGAAGGCAGCTATGATAAAAATGGTCTTCCGGAGGACTTTGCGGATTTTGCAGAGACGGTATTTGAGTTTATAAGATTTTATGGATTGGGAGAGGTTCTCGATCCATCGGTTTACGGCAAGGTAAAACGCCGTCAATCAGAATACATTTTCTGTAGTGTCACCTTTGATGATGGATACAAGAGTTATTATTATCTGACGGACGATGACAGCATCGAGATTGGTGATTTTGTTCTCGTTCCGGCTGGAAAGGATAATCATGAGGCTGTTGTAGAGGTAGTGAACATCGAATACTTCAGTGAAGAAAATGTGCCACTGCCTATCGAGAAAACAAAGAGAATCATCCGTAAGTGTACAGATGATGATTTTGACCTGCCAGAATCAGAATAATCTATTTTTTAAGAATGGAGGAGGCGATACTATGGCAAATACATCCGCTGTTTATGCAAGAATAGATACGAATCTCAAGGAGAATGCTGAGAGTATTCTTTCTCAGCTTGGCATTTCTCCATCCAGTGCAATTCAGATGCTTTATAGCCAGATCGTACTGAAAAAAGGTATGCCGTTTGAATTGAAACTTCCTTCTTCTAAGCCATTAGCTGTTGGTGCAATGACCAGAGAAGAACTTGATGCAGAACTCCAGAAGGGTGTTGATTCCATCAAAGAAGGAAAGGTATATTCTGCAGATGAAGTCGACGCGGTACTTGCAAAGGAGTTTGGCATATGACGGATAGCTATAATGTCGGCTATTCTGTAGATGCACTTGGTGATTTACGTAAAATCTATTCGTATATTGCGAATGAACTTCTTGTTCCGGAGACAGCCGCAGCTCAGCTGGGGCGCATACGAAAGGAAGTTCGTTCATTGGATTTTATGCCAGCTCGTTATACGTTAGTTGAATGGGAGCCTTGGCATTCGATGAAAATGCATCAGCTTCCGGTAGACAACTTTATTGTGTATTATCTTGTCGATGATAAAGAGAGGACAGTTACAGTAGCACGAATATTCTACGGTGGTCGAGATATTGAAGGAGTCATAAATTCAAATAAATAAACAGTAATGGAGCTTTTTGTATAAAAAACAAGGGCTCCATTTTTATATGAACAAAATTCCTCTGTCATCGTAGACAGAAGCACCTGTATTGTTTCCACAGCGGATGTCTTAACTAAATGACATTGTGTTTCCAAGCCCTCCCAATTTATCTGCTTATATTCAATTTGCTCATCAACGCTTCCTGTAGTACTTGCGAAAAGTTTACTCCCATCGACACAGCTTCTTCATTTAACCATTCCGGAATTGTAAGCGTCTTTTTGACAGCTTTGTTATTATGTTTCCGTTCATACTCTGCCTTATCAAACTGAATCACAACAACTGAGCCATCTTCCTGTCTTTCTATATTTTCAATACTAGATGCCTTTGGGAGTTCTTCTTTTGATTTTATACGGTCAATTAATGCTAAGCCAAGTGCATCAACTGCCATACCATAGGCTTCTTCCATATCATCGCCTTCTGTTACACACTCTGGCAAATCTGGAAATGTTACCCAATATCCTCCTTCTTCTGCTTTATGGAAAATTGCCGGATAGAATAATTTCTTCATTGTTTTGCCTCCTTTTTTCGAAAAGCAGGGGCTTATTTCAGCCCTGCTTGTTTTCGTATTGCCTGTTCTGTTCCCTTTTTTAAGTCCTTATTATGTAAAGGAACTATTACTTGTTTTCCAGTTTCTGTGTTTCGTAACTTTACGTGAGAACCATTTTGACTGACTGCTATAAAACCATTTTCACTTAGAAGTTTTATCATGTCTTTTGGCTTAATTGGCATCTGGTGTATTCCCCTTTCTTTATGTTAATTATATTGTACTACGTATTAATACGTATGTCAACATCTATATATGGGAAATTTTCTAATGCTCTTCCATGTATTCTGTTTACTTGTGTCCGACTATATCCCATTTTAGACATAATCTCTTACCATTTCATGCACCGCAAATAGCGCATTCTTAGCA
>OGZV01001365.1_pt1 | contig 22784 bp, 18 predicted proteins | sample 1576861 | NCBI WGS metagenome assembly OGZV01 (sample SAMEA3541501, study PRJEB24748) | human gut metagenome | biome: human gut; feature: human-associated habitat; material: faeces | place: China | collected 2012
CATCGGTAAAACTGACGTTGAACGTCGTCAAATGATTAATGCCTTGGGTCCTGTTTGGGATGGTAACGAGGTATGGATGATCACTGCAGGTGGTGCATTATTTGCATCTTTCCCTCATGTATATGCTACGTTGTTTAGTGGTTTCTATTTAGCGTTATTCTTAATGCTTGCGGCTCTTATTATCCGTGGTGTATCTTTTGAATTCCGCTCCAAGAGCCCTAACTTGTTATGGCGTAAAACTTTTGACTACTGCATCTTCTTTGGTTCCTTGATTCCTGCATTGTTGTGGGGTGTTACAGTTGGTAACTTGATTCAAGGTACTCCAATTGATGCAAGCATGACATATGTAGGCACATTCTTTGATTTGTTAAGCCCATACACAGTACTTTGTGGCATTGCATTTATCTTGGTATTCACATACCATGGTGGCTTATTCACTTCTATCAAAACTGCTGGTGCTGTTTCTGAACGCGCTCGTGCAGCTTCCTTGGTGGTAGGTGTTCCTACAGCTATCGGTGCATTAGCATTGGTAGGTGCAACTTATGTATTTACAGATTTGTTCAACTCTGTATTAGCAATTGTTTGCTTTGCGTTGGCAATCGTGTTCTTCCTCATTTCTTGGGGGGCTGCACGTACTCGTAATACAAAATGGGGCTTTGTATTTAGCTCCTTAACCGTTATTTCTGTAACGGCTGCTTACTTTGCTGGTTTATTCCCTCGCATCATGGTTTCCTCTTTGAATCCTGATTGGAGCTTGACTATTGCAAATGCAGGTAACTCTACTTACACATTGACTTTGATGACTTGTGTAGCCTTTGTATTTGTGCCAATTATCTTGGCTTACCAAATCTGGGTATACTGGACATTCCGTCATCGTGTATCTGAAAAAGACTTACACTATTAATAGAATAGCTTTATAACTCTGGTGAGTTGTAAAATTTAGGTCTCAATGTGAGGCGTGTCGTAGCGGCACGCCTCTTTTTTGTGGTAAGATGGATATGATATTGATAAATTTAGATTCACTTGTGCTAACTTAGATTATATTTAAATAAAATTTAATTTAGACTTAGTTAGGGGCAGTCTAATCGATTTAATTTTATATTCTTAATAGTTTTACCGTAGAGGATACTATGATACAGCGTACTGCTTTTAAAGCGCTGCTAGAACATAAAGGTCAGCTATTACTACTTGGATTAACCTGCTTAGTAGAGAGTTTGGCTATTGTTGGGCAAGCTTGGTTCTTTGGAACCTTAATTAATAATTTTATATTTTCAGAGAATACCTTACATGATGAAAGGTATTCTATTATCTATTTAGGAATTGCTATTATTGTAAGATTGCTTGCACATTATATACAAGAATCCGTAGCAAATCGATTAGGTAGTGCGGTAAAAGCAACCTTTAGAGAACGGGCCTTAGAGCATATGTTTAAACTTGGTGTGCAACATAAGGAACGCCATGGCGATGTGATACATATGCTTACTGATGGATTAGAGCAAGTAGATGCTTATGTAGCTCGTTATATTCCTCAAATTCTATATGCTATTATGATTCCTCTTATTATGGGTATTGCTATTGTAGATACATTACCTATTATTGGTATCATTCTAATTATCACCGTACCATTAATTCCATTCTTTATGATCTTAATTGGTAAGCAAGCGGATCGTCTTAATAAAGAACAGTGGGAGCGTATGAGTTTCTTATCTGGTCATTTTCTTGATGTATTGCAAGGTATTACAACATTAAAACTTTTTGGTCGTGCAAAGGATCAAATTAAGGTTATTGGTCGTTTATCTGAGGAGTTTAAAGACTCTACATTACGAGTATTGCGTGTGGCGTTTTTATCTGCTCTAGTTCTTGAGCTCGTAAGTACTATTAGTACAGCATTGATTGCGGTATACCTAGGCTTAACATTATTGGATGGTGAAATCTCATTCTTTTCAGCTTTCTTTATTTTGCTATTAGCACCAGAGTTCTATACGCCATTTAGACAATTGGGGGCTGCATTCCATACGGGTATGTCAGGTAAGACATCGATTTTAAAATACGAAGAGTTTATGAATCGCCAGCCATCGCTGCCTATAGGTGGTCAATCTCAACTTAAAGGTAAGGTACAAGCAATTGAAATTAAGGATTTAACTTTTACCTATGAAGATAGTGAAAATGGTGTACAACATATTTCATTAGAGGCTAAACGTAATTCTCCGATCATGCTTGTTGGTGAAAGTGGGGCAGGGAAATCTACAATTGCCCATATTATTGGGGGATTTTTAACTGCTCCTAAAGGCAGTGTTACTATAGATGGTTTTGATCTATGTGACATCGATATTGAGTGGTGGCGCCAACAAATTACCTATGTATCTCAACATCCACACATTATGAAAGGCACCTTGCGTGAGGTTCTATCCTTTGGCATGGATGTAAGTGATAAAGAAATTCTTGATGCTTGTAAAGAGGTTCAACTCTTAGATGTCATCAGTCGTCATGCTGACGGTCTTGATGCGGTCATCGGAGAAGGTGGTTTAGGTCTAAGTGGTGGCGAACGTCAACGGGTTGCCTTAGCACGTGCATTTTTGCGAAAGGGACAAGTGTTAATTCTCGATGAGGTGACGGCACATCTTGATGTAAAAACAGAAGCTATTATCAGCAGTGCTATCAAACGTTTGATGGATAATAAAATCGTCATTATCATTGGTCATCGTCTACAAACGATGCATTGGGCATCTACACTATACGTTTTGAAACATGGACGTATTATTCAACAAGGTTCTTATGCGACGCTTCTCGCAGTAGATGGTTATTTTAAGGACCTTGTTACCTCTGGTTTAGGTGAATTTTCTTCAACTATTGAAGAACAATTAAAAACAGAAAAGTCATTTAGCTTAGAACATAGAGAAGAAATTGATAATTTAATTCGGGTAGATAATCAAGATGCTTACGTATTGGGGAAAGATACAATACAGACTCCTGAGGTTTCAACTTTTAAGCTGGGCATACAAGGATGGAAATTATTATTTACTGTGCTGAGCCCTGCAAAGTGGTCGTTAGTATTAGCTTTGATTTTTACATTCTTAACGGTATTTATGAATGTGGGCTTATTAACTGTATCTGCGTGGTTATTGGCATCAGCTGCATTGCAACCGGGACTTACTTATTTGAGCCTTGCTATTGTGGGCGTCCGCTTCTTTGGTGTTAGTCGTGCTGTATGTCGTTATTTTGAACGGTATACATCTCATCGTATGGCGTTCCAAGGTCTGTATGGTTTGCGTGTATGGTTTTATGCTCATTTAGAACCATTGGCGCCGGCTATTCTTAAACGTTTTGGTGCAGGGGATATGCTAGGCCGCATTATGGGGGATATAGAGGTACTACAATTTTTCTACTTGCGTACGTTGATTCCGCCTGCAGCAGCCATTGCTTTAACTATTTTAGTTGCCTATGGTGTGTCTACGATTGATAATAGTTTGGTTGCGCCTATAGTTTTAGCAGCCTTTATATTAGGTCTAGTTTTGCCTTTAGTTGTATATGCTCATAACAAACAATCGTTGACGGCGATTGGACCTCAACAAGGGGAATATAAATCCTTATTAAGTGATACCATGGATAGCTTGGAGGATGTCATTAGCTACGGCAATGAACAGTTAGTATACGATCGTATTCAACATATGATGAGTACTGTGGATGCTAATAAAGGTATTATCGAGCGAGGTATGAACTTAGGCAATACGCTGTTCCTAGGTGGAGTCCAAATTACAGTTGTTATTGTAGCCATATTGGCAGCAAATGCGTTGACCGGATCTTGGGCCAGTGTTATGGTAGCAGTTGCTGCTATTGGTACACAAGCTTGGTTTGAGGCCTTACAACCTATGATCGCTGCCGTTCATCATGGTGCTGAAAGTAAAGTGGCTACGAGTCGTCTCACAGCACTTGCACATGAGCCAATTCCAGTAGTAGAACCAAACGCACCAAAACCATTTAATGCTAATCGAGAGATTACATTTTCTGATGTATCCTTTGGTTATGATGCACATCGTAGTATTTATGAACATCTTAGATTAGACATTAAACAAGGTCAATCGATTGCTATTGTTGGCGCTAGTGGATCTGGTAAGACTACATTGTTTAATATGCTTGAGCGATTATATGACTACAGTGGCTCAATCCATGTTGGTGATGTAGAGTTAAAGGATATTTCTATCGATACATGGCGTAATGCTTTAGGCACGATAACGCAAGATACTTATATTTTCCATGCGTCCTTTGAAGATAATATTCGACTAGCAAGACCGGATGCCTCAGAAGCTGATTTAGAGTATGCTATTGATCGTGCTTCGTTGCGCTCTGTAGTGGAACGCTTGCCAGATGGTATTCATACGATTGTTGGTAGTGGTGGTCATGGTCTAAGTGGTGGCGAACGACAACGGGTTGCTTTAGCTCGACTATTCTTGCGAAAACCTCAAGTTGTTTTGTTAGATGAACCATTAGAAGGTTTAGACCAAGTAACGAGGAAGGCTCTGCATCGTGATTTGATGGAATATGTACAGGATAAAACATGCTTATATATTACACATCAGTTAGAAGGATTAGAGCATATGGACCGTATCTTATTTATGGATAAAGGTCAAATTATAGAAGATGGAACTTACGAAGAATTAATTGCCCTTCGTGGTCACTTCTATGAATATTGTTATCTATCCATGGCAAGTATTCAATAAAAATAAATATCAATTAAACTATCTATTATAAATACTAAATTATAATAGTCTGAATGTTAAACTGCAGTAATAAAGCCCCTTTTACTATGTAAAAGGGGCTTTATGTATACCTATATTTAATAGTATATGTAGTAGTCTTTTATCGATAAATCATGCAATATATGGTATAATTTGTATATCAAAAGCTGTTTTTTACCCTTGGAGGGATTATGACTAAAATCTTCACCAAATTACGAGCATTGGTGGATGAAGCATTATCTGATAGTGATACGACGGTGAAAAAGGTAAGCCCTGTTCAACAAGTACCTTTAGAACAAGATTTATTTGATCATCGTTTGTTATCTATAGAAGAAGACGTGGTTAATCGCATGTTGCGTGCTGCTCTTCGGAATCATAAGTTCTTTTATTCTATAACTTTTGAGTTTGAACCAAATAATCAAATATTCCTATCTATTATTACTAAATGGGGGAATGTGATTACCGCTGAATTTACTTTAGAAGACTTATGGTTTGATGATTACTCATCATCCTTTGCAATTCGGCTCGATACAGAGAATTTAGATACGGGTGGATTTATTTTAAATTCCATCTTACACTTACTAGGTAACTGGTTCCTTAGTCTTTTTGGCATCTTTTTTAATCCTATTGCATTAGGCGAAAAGGGATCTACCGTACGCTTTGAAAAAAAAGGTATTATTCGCTTTGATTTAATACCCAATACGCAACTTAAAAAGTTTATACCTTTGCCAGAACGCTCCATAGGGAGTGTAGGCCCTGTACTTTTAGCTAATCCTCAAACTAGTCAATCGGTATTGCAAATAGATTATTATGCATTTCATGATCCAGTAGATACATTTACGGTGCCAGATGTTCCAATTCGTACTAGTTGGCTTCGATCCATTGATATTGCGGCAGTGCTCTTGATGCCGATCGGTGTATGGCTTACCTTTATCTTTGCGCATCATTACTTACCAACTGAAACACTAGAGTTTTCATTCTCTACATATTTCTTAATATCTTTGGGGATTTTTATTCTTTCTTTACTACTAATGAATACACCACGATATTTATATATGTATTTTGACTCTAGAAAACAGTGGCAAAGTGCGTTTGTTCATAACAATATCAAGATTCAAATGCGCAAGCTCCATCGGCGCATCTTCATGCAGCAAGCTACCTTGACCTCTGATAGCGGCGAGTGTAATGCCGCTGAAGGTCAAGAACGTATTAAACGTTTATTGTTGCAAATCCGGGATAAGCGCTTCCTAGAAAATAGACTTAAGATTTCTGATGATGATAGAGCGCGCAAACAAAAGGTTAAGTTTATCATTGCTTATATCCTTTGCACTATAATAGAGTTGATATTATTGACTTAAGTTTGTAAAGAATCAGGTTGAAACTCTTTTAAATTATTATGGTATAGTTATTAAGGTAATAAAGAACTATATATAATAAGACATGTGATAAATAAAAAACGTATCTCTTTATGAAGAGATACGTTTTTTATTTATTAATTTGTTATCGTTTTTTACGTCGTTTACGCACCGTTTTGCGGATTTCTTTTTCCCTATGAGATATGGACGGTTGCATTGACTCATAAGTTGGTCGATTTACAGGCATAAATGGTGGGTTACCATATTGATTCGGTTCTGGCTGACCAGGCAATACCCAAAATAGGAAGCCTATGAGCCATACGAAAAGTTCAAGCAAGTAATTGAATGGCGATACAGCAGAATAGGTATTGATGAAAATGATGATTACCGACCATAGAATCCCTGCCCAAGCATTAAAGCCGATATCATGAATACGACGGCCAAATAAGATGCAGGATAATGGGAATAAGGATGCTAATAAAATCCATATAACAACCCTTGTAAACCAATAGGCAGGTAAAGAAACAACAAAGTCCAAGAATAAATCATCAATGTAGTGAACGATGTGGAATAAAATTATTAAAACAATGAAGCATATGATAAATTGTAGTCGATTTAACCGTCCCGTTAAGTTAAAAATCGATAAACCCATGCGACGTCCTTGGAATGCAATGAGTAAACCGATGGTACATATGAGCAGTGTTCGTAATACAACATAGAGTAAATCCATAAGTTCCCCTTTATTTATAGCTTATAGTTGAGTTAATTCTGGCAAGACTAGCTCAAAGGCTACACCTTGCTTCATTGATTTTACAGTGTCCACTGTGGCTTGAATCGACTTGGTAGTAAAATTCATTGCTAACTCTGCCGCATCATAAGGTGAATATCCCCTCATTACTGCACCGGATAATACAGCAGTAAAGATATCCCCAGTTCCTGTAGCTTTCACAGGGATAAGAGGAATATCATAAGTTTTTAAATAATCAGTTGGCCCATCATAGACAGCGATAACCGCATGCGTTTCCGATGGTACGCTGGTCATGATAACCATGTCAGGCCCCATTTGGTACAATCTTTTGCAACGATCACGCAATTCATCATCGCTAATAGGATCTGTAGAAAATGGAATATCTAATAAGAAACAAGCCTCCGTGTAATTAGGCTTTACAATATGAGCCTTGGAAACAAGTTGGCGCATAGCTACTACCATATCAGGTGTATAAATAGAGTAGAGGCGACCATCATCGGCCATAGCAGGATCGACGATAATCATTTGGCCTTTGTTACCGAAGCGATCGATGGCTTCTTCCACGAGATGAATTTGTTCTGGCGATGCTAAAAAACCACTTACAATAGCGTGAAAGTCGATTTCGTTTTTATCCCAGCAGTCCATAAAATCTCTCATATGTGCCGATAAATCTACGAACTCGTAGTGTGGATATTCTAAGTGATTACTCAATACAGCTGTTGCCAATGGAACCGCTTGGCAACGCATAGCGCTGATGATTGGAATCATAACGGTTAGGGCACAACGGCCGATGGAGCTCATGTCTTGAATTGTTAAGACTCTAGGTACTTCTGTCATAGACACCTCCAAAATATTATATATTTTATTGTACGTTATGTAGGGCTTTCTGTAAATGTAATGATGTAATTCATGAAATTAACTTCATAATGTAGTATAATAAAACAGATAGACTTTTTATGGAGGATAGTGACAATGACAAGGTATGTGTTTCGACGCCTAGGTGGCGCAATCATAATCTTATGGGTCATCATTACCGTAACATTTGCATTAATGCATGCAATTCCGGGGGGACCTTTTACAACTGAGAAGAAACTACCACCTCAGGTGAAAGCAAGTATTGAAGCAAAGTATCATCTTGATGATCCTGTATGGAAGCAGTATGGTGATTATTTAGGTGGTGTTATTACTGGTGATTTGGGACCATCATACAAGTATGAAGGCCGTAGTGTAAACGATATTATCAGCGATGCATTCCCAATTTCTGCACAGCTCGGCTTATTATCATTAATGGTGGCTGTAGCAGGTGGCATTGCAGCAGGTGCTATTAGCGCTATGCGCCCTAATGGTATCGTTGATTATGCGGTAACCATATTATCTACAATTGGTATTTCTGTGCCTACCTTTATTATTGGTGCCGTTCTTGTATATGTGGTGGGCTTTGAACTAGGCTGGTTCCCAGTGGCCTTATGGCGTGGTCCATCTTATATGGTGCTACCAGTATTAACGTTAGCTGCACAACCGATGGCATTCATTGCACGCTTAACACGCAGTGGGTTGCTTGATGTGTACCAACAAGAATACATCCGTACAGCTCGCGCCAAAGGCTTGAGTTCTTGGACTATTTTGACACGTCATGCGTTAGGGAATGCTATTTTGCCAGTTATTACCTATTTGGGCCCATTGGCTGCCAGCCTTTTGACAGGTAGCTTTATTGTAGAAACGATTTTTGCTATTCCAGGCCTTGGACAGTATTTCGTAACATCTATTTATAACCGTGATTATACCGTTATTCTTGGCATTACGATTTTCTATAGTGCGCTTGTAGTATTTCTTAATATCTTGGTGGATATGATTTATCCATTAATTGATCCACGTGTTACGACAGAGGAGGGGACAGATGAATAAGGAAGATTTTTTACCTATTGAACGAACCCCTCAAGAAGAAATTACAAGCTTTATAAAACGTCCTAGTAAATGGGCGAGATTTAAGGTAAATCGCTTGGCCGTAGTAGGGGCAACCATCATTTTGGTGATGATTGTATTAGCTATTTTAGGCCCCCTAATTTCGCCGTATACCTATGCAGACCAATCCTTGATTGATGCGAACCAAAGCCCAAGCTTTAGTCACTGGTTTGGTACCGATACATTAGGTCGCGACATTTACACTCGCGTTATGTACGGTGCTCGTATTTCCTTAACTATCGGTTTTGTAGCGGCGTTTATCAATCTTGTTATCGGCGTTACATATGGCGGTATTGCCGGTTACCTTGGTGGTAAGGTTGACCGCATCATGATGGGCCTTGTAGATGTTTTGTACGGTATTCCACTTTTACTGTATGTAATTTTGTTGATGGTTGTACTAGGCCCTGGCTTAACATCTATTTTCGTAGCATTGGGCATTGCGTACTGGCTGAATATGGCCCGTATCGTACGTAGCCAAATCTTGAAAGTTAAAAACGAAGAATACATCATTGCTGCTGAAGCGATGGGCATTCCCAAATATCGCATTTTATTGCGTCATATTTTGCCAAACTGTGTAGGCCCAATCATTATTACTTTGACATTGGCTATCCCAGAGGCTATTTTTACAGAAGCATTCCTTAGTTTTATCGGCTTAGGTGTAAATGCACCTATGGCGAGCTGGGGCGTATTAGCTTCTGAAGGGATTAGTAGCATGCGCTCTTATCCGTTCCAATTGATTTTTCCTGCTGTTGCCATTAGTGTTACCATGCTTGGTTTCGCATTCCTTGGCGATGGCTTACGTAATGTGTTAGACCCTAAGGAAGGAGATAGATAATGAATAACGCAATTGTTGATGTGCGCAATGTGTCCATTACCATTGATACCTTCCAAGGCCCCTTACGGGTTATTCGCAATCAAGATATCTCCTTACAACCAGGTGAGATTTTAGGTATTGTTGGTGAATCCGGCTGTGGTAAATCAGTGCTAGTTAATTCATTAATGGGATTACTACCATATGGTAAAACAAAAATCAAAGCCGATACATTTATGATTGATGGCAATGATTGCCTTGAATTCACTGAAGATGACTGGAATGAATTGCGCGGTACTACTGTTGCTATGGTATTTCAAGATCCTATGACATCTTTGAATCCAATCATGACGATTGGGGAGCAACTATATGAGGTTATCCATCGTACTAATGCATATGGTGAGGATTATGACGAACGAGCTATCGCTATCGACTTGTTAAAGAAGATGGGCCTTTCTACACCGGAAAGACGATTGTCTCAATATCCTCATGAGTTAAGTGGTGGTATGCGCCAACGCGTTTGTATCGCCATGGCTGTCGCAGGTCGTCCAAAGATTTTAATTTGTGATGAGCCTACAACAGCACTTGATATTACTACAGAGGCACAAATTTTACGCCTTATGCAAACATTAGCCGTAGAGGCTGGTATTGGGATTATCTTTATTTCTCACAACTTACGCGTTATCGCTCAAATTTGCGATCGCGTTATGGTTATGTATGCTGGTAAATGTGTTGAATCTGCTACAGTGGAGGGCATCTTTAATGAACCTCGCCATCCGTACACATTAGGGTTATTGCTCGCTCTGCCACAAGGTAAATGGCATGGTGAGTTAAAAGCCGTTGAAGGTCAACCGCCAGATTTATTTGATTTACCGCGAGGTTGTGCATTTAATCCACGGTGCAAGTGGGCTATGCGTATCTGTGGTAATCGGATTCCTATGGTTACAAATGTTGGTGAAAATCATCAATTTACATGTTGGTTAGCTAAGTTGGAGGGACTTTAATGAGTTACGTATGGGAAACTGACAATCTCGTTAAAGAGTTCACTCTGTCAGGAGGCTTATTTAAGCCAAAACACACGGTACATGCTGTACAAGGCGTGAGCCTATATCAATCACCAGGGGAAACCCTTGGTATCGTAGGTGAGTCTGGATGTGGTAAATCCACATTTGGCTACACTTTGATGGGTTTACATCAAGCTACATCAGGTTCTATTTATATGAACGGTCGTCACATTGATCCGTATGTGGATCGAAAAGCTGTTCATCCGGTGATGCAAATGGTATTCCAAAACCCTTATGCATCTCTTAATCCACGTCTTACAGTTAATGCGATTCTAGAGGAACCATTGGAGCTAGATCCAAAATATACACCTCGCGATCGTGTTATTCGTGTAAAAGAAGTGCTTGATCAAGTTGGTTTGAACATGTCTTTTGGTGAGCGTTATGCTCATGAATTGTCAGGTGGCCAACGTCAACGTATCGGTATTGCACGGGCTCTCATTATGCAGCCACAGTGTATCATCTGTGATGAACCGATTTCAGCACTAGACGTATCCATTCAAGTACAAATTATGACATTGCTTGAGAGATTACAAGAACAACATGGTATTTCGTATCTCTTTATTTCTCATGATTTAAATATGGTGCGCTACATCAGTCATCGCATGGTAGTTATGTATTTAGGAGCTGTTATGGAAGAAGGTCCAGCGTTGGATTTATATGAATTCCCACAACATCCGTATACTCGTGCTTTGACCGCCTTAAACGGTCCTGTTATACCGCATGCTCCAATTGGAGCACCGCTTAAAGGGGACCCACCAAATCCACTAAATCCACCAAAAGGTTGTTTATTTAGTGGTCGATGCCCAGAGGCAGAAGGTCGTTGCTTTACTGAACGTCCACCTCTTCGTGATTGGGCAGATCGCCGCATCGCATGCTGGCACATATAATGGGAGAATAGTATGGAAAAGTTACTTGTTGGCAAGTCCTTAGAACATCAACTCGATACAGTGATAAAAGAATTAGCACCAAAGGGGAATATATCCTATGTAGTACTTCAATTTGACGATGAAGAGGAGCCGACTATTATTGCTTCTAAAGGGGAAGATACGGTACACTCTAGTGCAAGTTTGATTAAGGTACTCATTATGGAGTATGTATTCCATTTAGCTCGTACAGAGCAGTTGGATCTTAATGATACTGTTCCTCTATCTAGAACACCACGTGTTGAAGGCGGTGGTGCATTACAAGAACTGGTAGCAAAGCATAGCTTTACGTATCTTGAGTTATGTCGTCTTATGATGGTTCTTAGCGATAATATTGCGACAAATTTACTCATTACCGTTCTAGGCATGGAGAATATCAATGCTCGTGCAGAACAGCTTGGTGTAGATGAAATAGAACTCAATCGTATGATGATGGACTTTGACGCTCTAGCAGAAGGCCGTGATAACCATTTGACTGCATTGTCATTGGCTCGTTTGTATAAACACATTTTTGAATGTCGCGATAGAGATGCTTATGGTCGAGAAATGTGGAATATTTTAGGTCGCCAACAATTCCGTGATATCTTGCCATTTTATTGGGGCGAAGATACACGCTTTCACCATAAAACAGGATCCCTTGACCGCGTAGAGCATGATGGGGGCGTATTAGAAACATTTAGAGGTCATTTCTGCTTTATCCTCTTGATGAGCGATATCGATAATGACCGAGGTAAAGAGTTAGGCGCTCGAGTAGGGCGTATCATGAAAGAATTTGTAGAGGAAGCATTGCCATGATGGATAAACGAAATTTGTTAAAACTCATGGTCCTTGCTCTAGGGGTGAGTGTGCTCTTGTTCGTATTTGGTTACCCTCGTGGGGAACAACCAATTGATGAGCATACCATTCGATATGTTATTGAGCAGGAACCATCCACATTGGATCCAGCAAAGTCTACTACCTCTCCGGAGGCTACAGTTCAACTTCAATTATTTGACGGTTTAGTTCGTTTAAATGATGAAAGTGAACCAGAGGCAGCACTAGCTAAAAGCTGGGATATTTCTGATGATGGTCGCGAGTATACCTTCCATTTACGACCTGATTTGAAATGGTCTAATGGAGAGCCTTTGACGGCTCATGACTTTGAATACGCGTGGAAACGCGTATTAGACCCTGAAGTCCATGCGGACAATGCATATATGTTATATGTATTAAAAAATGGCGAAGCCTTTAATAATGGTGACGCTTCAGCTGATGATGTTGGCGTTAAGGCCACTGATGATAATACATTAGTAGTTACCTTAGAGAATCCAACAGCGTATTTCTTAAAATTACTAGCTTCTCATAGCTATTATCCAGTGAGCCAAAAAGATGTAGAGGCTCATGAAAACTGGGCTGCCAATGCAGATACATTTGTATCTAATGGTCCATACCGCTTACTATCCTGGAAGCATAATGGAGAAATGGATTTCATTAAGAATCCTAACTATTGGGATGCAGATTCTGTGAAAACAGAGAAAATGAATTGGCCTATTAGTGAATCCCAAAGCACACGCCTTACATTGGTTGAAGGTGGCGAAGCAGATATGACGGTTGAGCCTCCTGTAGCGGACCAAAAACGATTAGAAGAGGCAGGTCTATTACATATTGGACCTATGCTTGGTAACTATTATTACGTATTCAATGTGAAAGCAGATCCTTTCACAGATCCTGAGGTGCGTAAAGCTTTCTCCATGGTTATCAACCGTGCTAACATCGTTAACAATATTGTTCGCGGTGGTAAAGAGGCGGCCTATGCCTTTGTTCCTTACGGTATGCTTGAAAATAATGGGCGTGAAGATTTCCGTGAAGCGGGTAACTATCTTGTTTATGAAGATGTAGAACAAGCTAAAGAAATCTTGAAAAAAGCTGGCTATGATAAAAATCATCCATTGCCTCCAATTACGATTTTGTATAATACAAGTGAATTACATAAAGCGATTGCCGAAGCTGTACAAGATGCTTGGGTCAATGCATTTGGTGCAGATGTGCGCTTACAAAATCAAGAGACAAAGGTATTCTTAGCCGACCGCGAAGCTGGTAAATATCAAGTTGCTCGTGCTTCTTGGGTTGCGGATTACAGTGATCCACAAAACTTCTTAGAAGTATTCTCTGCTGAAGACAATGATAGTCAGTACCATAGTGATGATTATAACGAGTTAATCGCTCGTATTCGTACGACACCAAATGGGGCTGAACGGGATGCGTTGATGCATAAAGCGGAACAGATGATTTTTGATGAATCTCTAGTAATGCCATTGTATTTCACAACACAACCATATGTAACAAATGGAAGTATTCAAAATTATTTCTGGACTACATTAGGCCTTGTTGACTTTAAAAAAGCATACAAATAAGATACACTTAAGACGTACACTATGTGTACGTCTTTTGTTGTATTTTATGAGGACATATGAACTGGATTGAACCAAAACGTTTAGCGCCGGGCATGACCATAGGCATCATGGCACCTGCCAGTGCAAGCGATGAAGATTTACATAGAATAGAAGAAATTTGTAAACTAAGGGGCTATAAAGTACTCTTTGGTGAAAGTGCACATCGCAAAGGCTTGTATGGCGGTACACCAGAGGAGCAAGCCCGAGAGTTTCAATATATGATGACCACCGCACCTTGTGAGGCGGTACTGGCTTTGCGCGGTGGTTACGGAACAATGCGTTATCTAGATTTATTAGATTATACAGCAATCCGTAAGCATCGAAAGGCTTTTATTGGGTATAGTGATTGTACAGCACTTCACATGGCGATCAATCGATATAGCCGACTCATTACCTATCATGGGCCGATGGGCGTAGATTTTAAGCTTGAACGCAAAGCAGATATTGATGCTTTATTTAATACTTTAGAAGGTAAATTACAAGTCATAGAACCCTTACCTGAACCACCTCGTGGTGCTATTGGTACTGAGCTAGGAGAAGGTATTTTACGGGGCGGCAATATGACGATGTTATCAATGTTGTCGGGAACACCGTATTTTTTAGAGGATGCATCTTGGGAGGATACATTACTATTCATTGAAGATGTAGGAGAGGCACCTTATAAGCTAGATCGTATGTTGCAACAATTTCGTCTCAGTGGTTTATTGAGTCGTATTAAAGGTTTAGTGATTGGTACTTTTACAGATTGTGAAGGCGACGATGATGAGCGTGATTACGATTTAGGCTATGAAGCGTTACGCTATATGGAGGAAAATAGAGACCCTGAATTGTTGGAACCTTTTGTATGTTATGTCCCAACAGGTCATGGAACGCCGCATCAAACATTACCACTAGGAGCAATGATTAACTTTAGGTATATTTCAAATACCATAATTGTTCATCCCTATACGAAATAGACACATTCTTCTTAGATAGAATAAAGAATAAACAGTATAAATTAGAAGTTAAAAAGGGAAGTTATGACATTACAAGAACGAGAGGCTCGTGCCTGTGCCATCATAGATAGTATGACAGAGGAATTGCGCGATATCTCCTTATATTTACACGATAACCCAGAATTGGGCTTAAACGAGCATAAAGCAGTTAAGGTAATTAACCAATTCTTAGAAACACATAATTTTACATCTCAAGTGGGGCTAACTGATCTTCCAGAGTTACAAACGGCGTTACGGGGTGACTATAACGGTACTGCACAGCATAAAATAGCCTTTTTAGGTGAATATGATGCACTACCAGAACTCGGCCATGGTTGCGGACATAATCTCATTGCTATGATGAGTTTAGGGGCGGCTGTTGCCTTCAGTCAAAGTGCACCGGAAACGTGGGGAACGACCTTCTTTGGTTGTCCTGCGGAGGAAACTATTGGTGGTAAAGTATACATGGCTGAGGCTGGTTTATTTAAGGGCTATGAGGCGGCACTAATCATTCATCCAGGCGGTGAAAATGAGGTAGGGGGCACATCATTAGCGACGCATCCACTAGAGATTACCTTCCATGGAAGGTCTTGTCATATAGCATCATTAACTGACTCTGGTATTAATGCCTTAGACTGTGCTGTAGATTTATATCAAAAAATAAAAGAGTTAAAGAAAACATTTCCTAAAGGGGCTATTGTAGGGACCATTTTTACTGAAGCTGGTACAGCACCAAATGTAGTAACTCCTAAGGCTACGATTCGCATGACTGTTCGCGGTAGTACGGTGGACGATTTAGAAGGTATTATTTTGCCGGCTATCAAAGAGGCTGCTCAAGAAATTGCAGCATCTTATGGCGCCCGTGTTGAGATGCATCATTATGAGCCTCTCTTTAAGGATATGCGTCAAGATAAACAACTATTAGATCTATTTAACGATGTGATGACTGAATTTGGTGAAACGCCCCGTATATTGTCTGATGATGAGGCTGATGGTAGTACAGATGTAGGAAATGTATCTTATGAAGTACCAACAGCACAGCCTACTTTGCAGATTGGGTTAGGTTTAGAGGCTCATACACCAGAGTTCACTTGTGCAGCAGGTTCCGACTATGGATTGGAGCAAGCGATTAAGGGCGCTAAGATTATGGCTGTGGTAGCCTTGCGTTATGCATTGGGTAAGTGATGTTCAATTTTTGACATATAGAGGTCAAAAAGGTACAATAGATATAATATTTAAGTAAGTATGAAATAAGCCGTCTTCAACAAGACGGCTTTTATTCCGGTGGAGATAGATATGAGTGTTTTAACCGTTTCAAATGTAACCCATGGTTTTGGAGCGCGACAAATTTTAGATGATGCATCATTCCGCTTGTTGAAAGGTGAACATGTAGGGTTAATTGGTGCTAATGGTGAAGGCAAGTCTACATTCCTAAATATCATTACAGGCAAAATACCTCCTGATGAAGGTAAAATTGAATGGTCCAACCAAGTAACTGTAGGTTATTTGGATCAACATGCGGTCCTTGAAAAGGGCATGACCATTCGCGATGTATTGCAACGAGCTTTTGATGATTTGTTTGTAATGGAGCAAAACATTAACGATGCGTACAATCGCATGGGTGATGTGTCTGAAGATGAAATGAATAAGCTTCTCGAGCAAGTAGGGGAGTGGCAAGAAATTCTAGAGCAGCGTGGCTTCTATGAAATTGATGCGGTTATTGAGCGTACAGCTGCAGGTTTGGGCCTTATGGATATTGGGCTTGACCGAGATGTTACGGAGCTCAGTGGTGGCCAGCGTACAAAGGTTTTACTTACAAAACTTTTACTAGAAAAACCAACGATTTTGCTCTTGGATGAACCGACAAATTATCTTGATGTAGAGCATATCCAATGGTTGCAAAACTATTTACAAAACTACGAAAATGCGTTCATCTTGATTTCTCATGATATGGAGTTTTTAAATTCCGTAGTCAACGTGATTTATCATATCGAGCAAGCAGTTTTAACGCGTTATACTGGCGACTATCATCAGTTCCAAGCGGCTTATGAAGTGAAAAAAGCGCAAGCAGCTAAGGCTTATGAGCGTCAACAACAAGAAATTGAGCGCATGGAAGACTTTATCCAACGCAATAAGGCTCGTGTAGCAACGCGTGGTATGGCAAATTCTCGAGCTAAACGATTAGAGAAAATGGAAATTTTGGAAAAGCCAAAAGAGTACATTAAACCAAGTTTTGGTTTTAAAGAAGGCCGTACGCCAAGTCGTTTTATTGTAGAGGCCTTTGGTTTGGAATTAGGCTATGATGAACCGTTGACTCGACCAGTAGACTTTCAAATTGAAAGAAATAAAAAAATCGCTATTCGTGGCGTTAATGGTCTAGGTAAAACAACATTGTTGAAAACAATTTTAGGTTTATTAAAGCCTGTAAGTGGTGAGTTGGTAAAAGGTGAATTCTTACAAATAGGCTATTTCGCTCAAGAGGATACACCATCCAATTCTGAAACTGCACTAGACTATATTTGGAACGAATATCCGGCAATGACTAATGCAGAGGTGCGTGCAGCCCTTGCTCGTTGTGGCCTTACTAACGAGCATATTACATCGCAAATGCGCGTGTTATCTGGTGGTGAGAATGCAAAGGTTCGCTTATGTAAACTGATGCAAAATAAGTACAATGTACTCGTATTAGACGAACCAACGAATCACTTGGACATTTATGCAAAAGAAGAACTGAGTCGTGCTTTGCGTGAGTTCAAAGGAACTATCGTTTTAGTAAGTCATGAACCTGAATTTTATAAAGATTGGGTTACGGATATTTGGAATATTGAGGATTGGACGACGAAAATCGTTTAGGAGGACCGATGAATCAACGTGCAAAGGACGGGATAAAGCAATTTTTAGCGGCTTTATCTGTTGATACTGAGGCGCCAGAGCTAGAGAAAACACCAAGTCGTGTAACAGAATTATATAGTGAATTATTCAGTGGCGTAGGATTAGATACAAAGTCAGCCTGGGGTGAAACATTTAGTACTGATTATAAGGGTCTTGTAGCGGTTACAGGAATTCCTTTTTATTCTATGTGTGAGCACCACTTGTTGCCATTCTTTGGAACCGTGGATATTGTGTACCAACCTAAGGATGGGTGTGTGGCAGGGCTTAGCAAGTTTCAAGATATTGTTAATATTCTTAGCCGGAGGCCGCAACTACAAGAGCGGTTAGCATCAGAATTAGCAGATGCAATTATGAATGATTTATCTGCTCATGGTGTATTCGTACGCATTACATCGACTCAGTTGTGTATGCTTATCAAAGGGACCATGCAGCAAGATTCAAAGGTTATTACATTAGAAAGCCGTGGTGTACTAGCAGAGACTGGCACATTACGAGATGAAGCGTTGGCAATGTTAGGTGGAGGACAGGCAAATGTTTAAACGTAGAAATTACACATGGAATGATGGCAAAAGTTTATCTTTGTGCGATCGTACCCTTATTATGGGGATACTAAATGGTACGCCTGACTCTTTCTCTGATGGTGGTAAATTCAATACTCCAGAAGCGGCAGCAGCACATGTAACGCAAATGATTGAAGATGGTGCTGATATCATTGATTTAGGCGTAGAATCTACGCGCCCAGGCTGCACACCATTGACAGCAGATGAAGAAATTGAACGCTTGTCCCAATTGATAGACCCTGTACTACGTGCATCTACAGTACCTGTATCTATTGATACTTATCATGCTAAAACTGCGGACTATGCATTTTCTAAAGGGGCTCATATTTTGAACGATATATGGGGCTTACACTATGATCCTGATATGGCAGCGGTAGCCGCAAAATACAAGGTACCTGTAATCATTATGCACAATAGTAATGATACAAACTATGGTGACATTATTGAAGATATGAAGGCATACTTCTTCTTTGCTGTAGATAAAGCCTTAAAGGTTGGTGTAACACCACAACAAATTTGGCTTGATCCAGGCATTGGATTTGGTAAAACAGAAGAACAAAATATTGAAGTTATGCAACGTTTAGGGGAATTAACGGCTTATGAATACCCTATTTTACTTGCGCCTAGCCGTAAGCGTTTTATCGGTTCTATGTTGGGCGGTTTGCCTCCAGAAGAACGCGATGAAGGCACGGTAGCGGCTTGTATTACGGGTGTATTCCAAGGTGTTGATATGGTGCGTGTTCATAATGTGAAAATGCACAAACGCGCCTTGGCCGTAGCAGATGGCCTATTACGAGGTGAATAATGGATAAAATCGTTTTAAAAAACATGGCATTTTATGGATACCATGGCAATTTGACATCTGAACAAGAGCAAGGACAGCGCTTTTTTGTAGATGTTGAAATTACTACGGATCTTACAAAGGCCGGTCAAAGTGACCAGTTAGAGGATTCTATCAATTATGTAGAAGTATATGAGCTTGTAGAATCTGTTATGACTGGAGAAAAACATAATTTATTAGAGCGTTTAGGTGCACTTATTGCCGACTCTTTATACCAACATTATCAAGGTATCGTTGGCTTATCTGTAACGGTGCGCAAACCATCTGTACCCATTGCTGGTATCCTAGATTATGTTGAGGTTGTCACTACTAGAGGTCAAATTTGATGTATACCTATTACATCAGTGTAGGTTCAAATATAGGTGATAAAAGAGGCTATATTAATTCCGCTTTTCAGCTATTACAAGGGCATGAGGCCGTTTCAGAGGTTATTAGTTCTTCTTTGATAGAAACGGAACCTTGGGGATATACAGATCAGGCGTCATTTATTAATGGCATGTGGTCTTGTAAAAGTACTTTGAATCCTCATGAAATGTTAAGTGTACTTCAGTCCTTAGAACAAGGAGCTGGTCGTGAACGACTCATTCACTGGGGGCCACGTACATTAGATTTAGATATTATTTTGGCTTTTGATGAGGCCGGTCCTATGATTTCCATTTGTGCTGAAACTCTAACTATCCCGCATCCTTATTTTTGGGATAGAACCTTTGTCTTAGAACCTTTACATGAGTTGTTACCAACTTTTACCTATAAGGGTATGTCAATTAGCGAGCGATTAGCTACATTAAGTTTGGCATAGAAATCCACAAAAATATTAAAAATAAAATTTACAGTTATACCTAGAATTGGGATTATATTAATAGGGACTTACTGTAATGGCAATATATTATTACGTTTTATGCTTGGGGATTCATAGGGAGTATAAATGAATATAAAACGTATCGGTTTATGCATACTAGCATTAATTGTAGTGGGGCTGTCCTATTGGCTTGCAGTAGGTGGGAATTACGATAGTAAAACAGTACGCATAGACCCAGAAGAGCATACATTAGTAAATTCTAGTGATGCCATCATTTCAAAACGAATATTAGCGATGAAGTCCATCGACTCACAAGTGTACTTTCTAGGTTATGAAGGGTATGGTATTTATAATTTAGCTGATAATACACTTCGGTTGATGCCTATTACCTTTCGTGGCCAACATATTGAGCCACCGAAGACCGAGAATTACCAACGTGGTTTACGAGAGATTACTATGGTAAAAACTTTCTCTGATTTTAGTGGTCCAGAACAATCCGTACTCAAGGATTTGTTGGAATCTACAGATAGAGGAGCTCATTATTATGGGGACTTTTACCATTCAGGTTATGAGTCATCCCTCATTGACATGAAGGACCAATATTTTATAACGAATACGGTACGAGCTTTAAAGCGTATAAATAATACATTGTATGTATATGATGCGTCAGGGTTTATTATCATTGATTTAGATAGTCGTCGTATTCAAGGGTTCTTTAATAATCGTCTAGGTGGAGAAGGACCCAAAGGAGTACCTGATAGCTTGCGTGGCCATTATGGTTCAGATTTCACGATGATATATGCATTGTCCAAGTTAGATCCAAAGGATTTAGAGATTTTATGGTCAATGCGAAAACAATATTTAGAAAAGTCGCCACAAGTGATGGAGAATAAGGATTTATTCCCTCTTAATCTTGATGAGATGACTTTATAGGAGGTATATTATGCTTTGGTCAATTATTGTAGGCGGATTCATTGGTTTTGTAGCTGGTCGTATTACTAAAAAGGCGCAAAGCATGGGGATTATTCTTCGTGTTATTGCTGGTTTAGTAGGGGCTTCTGTAGGTCAAGCTTTGCTTGGTACTTGGGGCCCAAGTCTTGCAGGCATGGCATTAATTCCGTCCATCGTTGGTGCAGTTATAGTGATTGCTGTAGTAAGCTTCTTTACTGGACGAGACTAACTATATAATAGAAGGACTATTATAGGATTTCCTATAATAGTCTTTTTTTATCGCTATAAATCTATTTTCTTATATACCTATGAGAAAATAGGTATATAATAGTTTATGTATTTTACAAGCAATATGTTTTAATATAACTTAACATTGTCGATTCATATAATGGCAATCGCTGGTTTAAGTGGAATTGTATTAGAAGATGTATATCTTTTAGTGCGAATCGTAGGAGGCCCTTATGAAATTACGTAAAGTAGGTATTATTGGCACTGGACATGTAGGTTCTCATGTAGCATTTTCTCTTGCTCTACAAGGTGAAGTAGATGAACTATATATGATGGATATTGACGAGAAAAAAGCTAAAGCACAAGCAATGGATATAAATGATGCTGTTAGCTATATTCCTCATAAAGTAACAGCTACTGCAGGTCCTATTGAAGATTGTGGGGATTGTGATATTCTCGTATTTAGCGCTGGTCCTTTACCAAATTTATATCAAGATCGTTTAGAAAGTCTTGGTGATACAGTAGAGGTTTTAAAGGATGTTATTCCTCGAATTAAAAAGTCTGGCTTTGATGGTTTTATTATCTCTATTTCTAATCCTGCTGATGTTGTTGCTACTTATTTATGTAAACATTTAAATTGGAATCCAAAACGTATTATTTCCAGTGGTACAGCTTTAGATTCAGCGCGATTACAAAAAGAATTGGCGCGCATTTTTAATATTAGTAACCGTACAATTACAGCGTATTGTTTAGGTGAACATGGTGGTAGTGCTATGGTGCCATGGTCTCATGTTTATGTACAAGGAAAACCGTTAGTACAATTACAACAAGAATTGCCTCATAGATTCCCTACACTTGATCATACTCAAGTGCTAGATGATGTAAAAATTGGTGGTTACCACGTATTGGCTGGTAAAGGCTCCACAGAGTTCGGCATTGCTAGTGCAACAACAGAATTAATTCGTGCTGTATTCCATGACGAAAAGAAAGTGTTGCCATGTTCTTGTTATCTAGATGGCCAATATGGTGAAGAAGGAATCTTTGCATCGACTCCAGCAGTTATTGGCAAAGATGGTATCGAAGATGTATTTGAATTGAAGCTTACTGAAGATGAATTAGCTTTATTTAAAAAGTCTTGTGCCGTAATTCGTGAATATGCTCATAAAGCAGAGACTTTATAAGGCCATAGTGGCTGTTACTAATAAATCTATCTCTGATAAGACCTTTTTAACTATATGATAGATATAAGATAAACTATAGATAATTTTATTTAGTCCCTAACGAGGTTCTGTGATATAATTAAAAAATGACAGTATACAGATGATGAATATTTTTGGGGGATATTATGACTCAAGACACTATGGAAGTACAACGTCCAAAAAAGCCGCGCAAACGGGTTAGACCTAATCGCAAAGCGCAGGATCAGCGTATTATCCTCATGTGGATCAAGCGAATTGGCATAGGGATTATGGTGCTGTTACTGTTAGGGCAGGCTTATCGCTTGGTGG
>OGZV01001368.1_pt1 | contig 22749 bp, 20 predicted proteins | sample 1576861 | NCBI WGS metagenome assembly OGZV01 (sample SAMEA3541501, study PRJEB24748) | human gut metagenome | biome: human gut; feature: human-associated habitat; material: faeces | place: China | collected 2012
TTGACAGCTACAACCAGAGCGAGAACCGGGGCGCGCAGACCTCCCACGGACTGAACTACCAAAAACTCGGAAAGGAGCTGATGAGCCAAGACGAAATTGCAACGATGGACGGAGGCAAGTGTATTTTGCAGGTGCGCGGCGTAAGGCCGTTTTTCAGTGAGAAATACGACATTACCCGCCACCCCCGCTATAAATACCTCTCGGACGCCGACAAAAAGAACACCTTTGATGTGGACAGCTACCTGTCGTCCCTGCGCCGGAAAAAGCGGCGCGTGGTAACGGAGGACGAACTCTTTGACCTCTACGACATTGAGCTGTCGGATGAAGATTTTGCCGCGGAATAAAGCGGCCATGGAGAAAGGAGCGTGACCGATGGGACACTCGGACGAATGGACATTTGCGGATTATTTCAAGCAGGAGCAGGCTGTTTTCCGTGGCATGATCTCCGCTGCCGTTGCATTGCGGTGGATGATCGAACACGATTTTGAACTGCCTGACGACGCCGGTTTGAAACAGATGGAGGCGGAAGTAAACCGTGAATTGTGTGAAGCATGGGGCGAAATTTTTTCGCTGGCTGTGCTGGAATGGCGGGACGGCCAGTAACTCCGGGCCGTCTGCGGATTGTGAGGCTGCCACTGTGTACGGCGGCTTTTTTTGCACCCAAACACCATCACAATCTGAATTTATGGAGGTAAATTTATGGAATTTTTCAATAGTGCAGTTGATACTTTGCAGACCATCGTTGTGGGCCTCGGCGGCGCGCTTTGCGTATGGGGCGGCGTCAATCTTTTGGAGGGATACGGGGCGGACAACCCGGCAAGCAAGTCACAGGGAATTAAGCAGCTTGTCGCCGGAGGTGGCGTTGCCCTGATCGGTATGACCCTTGTTCCGCTGCTGTCCGGGCTGCTGGGATAACCCCCATGTGTGTTAGAAAACCCTCCGCGCCCTCTCTGATCGGGGAGGGCGCGGGAAAGGAGGTGTCCCCACATGATCGGTGATTTAATCGGGGAATGGATCAAAGGAATCCTGATCGACGGTATCATGGGCAACCTGTCCGGCCTGTTTAACACAGTCAATACCAAAGTCGGGGAAATCGCGTCGGATGTGGGCAGTACCCCGCAGGACTGGAACGGCGGCATTTTCTCCATGCTGCAAAACCTGTCCGAAACGGTGATCGTCCCCATTGCGGCGGCCATTCTCGCCCTTGTGATGTGCTATGAGCTGATCGACATGATCGTGGAAAAGAACAATATGCACGACTTCGACAGCTCCATGTTCTTCCGCTGGATTTTCAAAAGCGCCTTTGCCATTCTCATTGTGACGAACACATGGAATATCGTCATGGGCGTGTTTGACGCCACCCAGCAGGTCGTCAACCAAAGCGCCGGGGTGATTATCGGAGATACCAGCATTGATTTTGACACGCTGCTGCCCGATCTGGAAAGCCGCCTTGAAGCAATGGACATCGGGCCGCTGCTGGGCCTGTGGTTCCAGACCCTTGTTGTGGGGCTGACGATGAACATTCTTTCCATCTGCATTTTCCTTGTGACCTATGGAAGAATGATTGAAATTTACGCCGTGACCGCATTGGGGCCGATCCCCCTTGCCACGCTGGGCAATGCAGAGTGGCGCGGCATGGGCCAGAACTACTTGAAATCCCTGCTTGCGCTGGGCTTCCAAGCCTTTTTAATCATGGTGGTTGTCGGGATTTATGCGGTGCTGATCCAGCAGATCGGAACCGCCGACGACATATCCGGCGCGATCTGGGGCTGTATGGGCTATACCGTTTTGCTTTGCTTCTGTCTGTTCAAGACCGGCAGCATATCGAAAGCCGTATTTACCGCACATTGACAGACAGGAGGAATACCAACCATCGAGGAAACACAAAAGAAAACCTACAACATCCTTTACGCCGACCCGCCGTGGAGATATGAGTGCAAACGGACAGGGGCGGCGGAACATCACTATCCCACCATGAGCATTGACGATCTGTGCGCCCTGCCGGTGGAAACGCTGGCGGGAAAAGACTGCCTCTTGTTTTTGTGGGCGACTTTCCCACAGCTCCCGGAGGCGCTGCGTCTGATTAAGGCGTGGGGCTTTTCCTTTAAGACCGTGGCCTTTGTCTGGCTGAAATTGAACCGCAAAAGCCCCACATGGTTTTACGGACTGGGCTATTGGACGAGAGGAAACGCGGAAATCTGCCTGCTTGCCAAGCGGGGCCATCCCAAGCGTTACTCCAAAAGCGTCCATCAGTTTATCATTTCCCCGGTGGAGGAACACAGCAAGAAACCAGACATTACCCGCGAGAAAATCATAGCCCTTGCGGGCGACCTGCCCCGCGCAGAACTGTTTGCCAGACAGAAAACCCCCGGCTGGGATGCGTGGGGCAATGAATTGGACAGCGATTTTTCCCTGTCCGTACCAGAAACGAGGTGACTTTTTATGGCTTATGTAACTGTCCCCAAGGATTTAACCAAGGTCAAATCCAAGGTAGTATTCGGGCTGACGAAACGCCAGCTCATTTGTTTTGGCGGCGCGCTGCTGGTAGGCGTCCCGCTTTTCTTTTTGATCCGGGGCCGCGTCCCGACCAGCGCGGCGGCGCTCATTATGGTGTTCGCCATGCTGCCGGGCTTTCTGCTGGCGCTTTACGAAAAACACGGCCAGCCCCTTGAAGTGGTGGCGCGCCAGATCGTCGAGTGCTGCTTCATCCAGCCCAAGGAACGCCCCTACCAGACCAACAACGCTTATACCGCCCTTGTGCGGCAATCCCAAATGGAAAAGGAGGTCAACGCCATTGTCCAAAAAGCAAAAGAACGAAACGAGCGCAAAAGCGCCGGTCAAGCTCACCCGCGCCGAAAAGAAAGAGATTCAGGCTGTCATCCGAAAGTATAAGGGCGACGGCAAGCCCCATTCGGCGCAGACCAGTATTCCCTATGAGGCCATGTATCAGGACGGCGTATGCCGGGTGACGCCCCGCACCTTTTCCAAGTGCATTGAGTTTACGGACATCAGCTACCAACTGGCGCAGGCGGACACCAAGACCGCCATCTTTGAAAACCTGTGCGACCTCTACAACTATCTGGACGCCTCCATTCATGTGCAGTTTTCCTTTATCAACCGCAAGATTGACCCCAAGCAGTACGCCAAGAGCTTTGAAATCCGGGCGCAGGGGGACGACTTCGACGACATCCGCAGCGAGTATTCCGACATTTTGCAAGACCAGCTTGTGAACGGGAACAACGGCCTGATGAAGCGGAAATTTATGACCTACACCATTGAGGCGGACAGCCTGAAAATGGCCCGCGCCAGACTGCGCCGGATCGAAACCGACCTTTTGGGATATTTCAAGAGCATGGGGGCCTCCGCGTGGGGACTGGACGCCAAGGAACGGCTGGAAGTCATGCACAGCATTTTCCACCCGGACGGGGAACCGTTCTCCTTTGACTGGAAGTGGCTTGCCCCGTCGGGGCTTTCTACCAAGGACTTTATCGCCCCGTCCTCGTTCCGCTTCGGCAATGCCCGGATGTTCGGGCTGGGCGGCAAATACGGGGCGGTGAGCTTCCTGCAAATCCTCTCCCCGGAGCTGTCGGATGAAATGCTGGCCGACTTTCTCAACACGGAAAACGGCATTGTGGTGAACCTCCATGTGCAGGCCATCGACCAGAGCGACGCCATTAAGACGGTCAAGCGCAAGATCACCGACCTTGACGCCATGAAGATTCAGGAACAGAAACGGGCTGTCCGCAGCGGTTACGACATGGATATACTTCCCAGCGACCTTGCCACCTACGGGCAGGACGCCAAGGAGCTGCTAAAGACCTTGCAGAGCCGGAATGAACGAATGTTTCAGCTTACCTTTTTGGTGCTGAACACCGCAGACACCCGGCAAAAGCTGGAAAACGATGTGTTCTGGGCTGCCGGGATCGCCCAGAAATACAACTGTTCCCTTGTACGGCTGGACTACCAGCAGGAACAGGGGCTTATGAGCAGCCTGCCGCTGGGGGCCAGCCACATCCAGATTGAACGCTCCCTGACGACTTCCAGCGTGGCCGTGTTCGTCCCCTTTGTAACGCAGGAGCTTTTTCAGGGCGGCGACGCCATGTATTACGGGATCAACGCCAAGACCGGCAACATGATTATGCTCGACCGCAAACGGGCGAGGTGTCCCAACGGGCTAAAGCTGGGGACACCGGGAAGCGGCAAAAGTATGAGCTGTAAATCAGAAATTTTGAGCGTGTTCCTCTGCACCCCGGACGATGTGTATATCTGTGATCCAGAGGCCGAGTATTACCCCCTTGTGAAGCGGCTGCATGGGCAGGTGGTGAAGCTGTCGCCTACCAGCAAAAACTATGTGAACCCGCTGGACATCAACCTGAATTACTCCGAGGACGAAAACCCGCTGGCCTTGAAATCCGACTTTGTGCTGTCGTTCTGTGAGCTTGTCATGGGCGGCAAGAACGGGCTGGAAGCCATTGAAAAGACGGTGATCGACCGGGCGGTACAGGTGATCTACCGACCTTATCTGGCAGACCCCAAGCCGGAAAATATGCCCATCCTTGCAGACCTGCACAAAGCCCTGTTAGATCAGCATATCCCGGAGGCCGACCGGGTGGCGCAGGCCCTTGACCTGTATGTGTCCGGCAGCCTAAATGTGTTCAACCACAGAACCAACATCGACATTCAAAACCGCATTGTGGCCTTTGACATCAAGGAGCTGGGCAAGCAGCTAAAGAAAATCGGTATGCTCATTGTCCAAGACCAGATTTGGGGGCGCGTCACCCAAAACCGCAGCAAGGGCAAGGCGACATGGTATTTCTGTGATGAGTTCCACTTGCTTTTGCGTGAGGAACAGACGGCGGCCTTTTCCTGCGAGATTTGGAAGCGTTTTCGTAAGTGGGGCGGGATTCCCACAGGTGCGACGCAGAATGTAAAAGACCTGCTTTCCTCCCCGGAAATTGAGAACATTTTGGAAAACAGCGACTTTATCTGCCTGCTCAATCAGGCCAGCGGCGACCGCAAAATCCTTGCGGAACGGCTGAACATTTCGCCCCAGCAATTACGGTATGTGGACAATTCCGAACCCGGCGAGGGGCTTCTCATTTACGAAAATGTGATCCTGCCCTTTAAGAACCCCATCCCGAAAAACACCCAGATCTACCAGATCATGACGACCCGGTTAGGCGAGGGGGCGACGGTATGAGGCACAAGGAGGTGAAGTCATGGAACCCTTAAAACCCCGCGACAAGGTAACGCAGCACATGACCCGCGACGGCCTGACGCTGGATAACCAGACCACCGGCGAAAGCGTCAATGTGTCCAGCCGGGAGGCCGAGCAGGAATACACCGCCCAGCCGGAGGGGGCGGCGGAAAAAATACTGGAACGGGCGGATGAACTGCACGACCGCCACAAGGCAAAGAAAGCGGCCAAGGACGCCGGGGAAACCGTGGCGCAGGCCACCGGCCCTGTTTCCCGGTTGCAGTTTACCGCCGAGGAACGGGCCTCCCCGGAGTTGGCCCCGTATATCAAAAAGGCAGAAAAACGGGCGGATCAGCTGGAAGCAGCCAAAGAAGCCTTGCCGAAAAAGCGTGTCGTCACCAAGGAAACCGTTTATGACGAGGCCAAGGGCAAGGCCAAAAGCAGGCTGTATTTTGACAAGGTGGAGAAATCCCCTCCCCAGCTCAAACCAAACCCGGCCAGCCGCCCCATACAGGAAGCCGGGCTTTACCTCCACGGAAAAATCCATGAGGTAGAACACGAAAATGTGGGCGTGGAGGGCGGCCACAAGGGGGAGGAACTGGCGGAACGGCAGGCGGGCCGCATGATCCGCAGCGGCGTCCACCGCCACAAGCTCAAACCCTACCGGGCCGCAGCCAAGGCCGAGCGAAAGTCCATCGCCGCCAACGCCGAGTTTGCGTATCAAAAATCCCTGCGGGACAACCCGGAGCTGGCGCAGGCGACCAAGAACCCCGTTTCCCGCTTCTGGCAGAAACAGCACATCAAGCGGGAATATGCCAAGGCAGCAAGGGCGGCGGGCCAGACCGCACAGGGGGCGGCAAGCACCGCCAAGACCACGGCTGCCGCAGCCAAGAAAGCCGCAGAGAAAAGCAGACAGGCCGCGTCCTTTGCCGCCCGGCACTGGAAAGGGGCGCTGATCGTCGGCGGCGTAGGCCTTATGCTCCTGCTGGTGATGGGCGGCCTGCAATCCTGCACCGCCATGTTTGGCAGCACCGGGACGGGCCTTGCCGCCACCTCCTATCTCTCCGAGGACAGCGATATGCTGGGAGCCGAAGCCGCCTATGGCGCGCTGGAAGCAGACTTGCAGCACGAACTTGACAACTACGAAAGCCTGCACCCCGGTTATGACGAATACCGTTTCGATCTGGACGAGATCAAGCATGACCCCTATGTGCTGACCTCCATCCTCTCCGCGCTGCATAACGGCGTGTTCACTTTGGGGGAGGTACAGGGCGATCTTGCTATGCTCTTTGAAAAACAGTACATCCTGACCCAGACCATCGAAACGGAAACCCGCTACCGCACCGAAACGAGGACGGACAGCGAGGGAAACACCTACACCGTGGAAGTACCCTACACTTACTACATCTGCAATGTGAAGCTGGAAAACTTTGACCTGTCCCACCTGCCCATCTACATTCTCACCGAGGAACAGATGGGCTTTTATGCTGCCTATATGCAGACTTTGGGCAACCGGCCAGACCTGTTCCCCAACGGCAGCTATCCCCACGCCTCCACCCCGAAAGAGCCGACCTACTATGAAATCCCCCCGGAGGCGCTAAAGGACGAAGCCTTTGCCGCCATGATCGCCGAGGCGGAAAAGTATGTGGGCTATCCCTATGTGTGGGGCGGCAGCTCCCCAAGCACCAGCTTTGATTGTTCCGGCTTTATTAGCTGGGTTATCAATCATTCCGGCTGGAATGTGGGACGCCAGACGGCGCAGGGGCTTTACAACATCTGCACCCCCGTTTCCCCGGAGCAGGCCAAGCCCGGCGACCTTGTATTTTTCGTCGGCACTTACGACACTGCCGGGATGTCCCATGTGGGGCTGTATGTGGGAAATTCGGTCATGCTGCACTGCGGCGACCCCATTTCCTACACGAACCTCAATTCAAGCTACTGGCAGCAGCATTTTTATTGTTACGGGCGTTTGCCTTAAACGCCAGAAAGGAGTAAATCACTATGGCAATGAACAAATTGGAGCGCATTGAAAAGGATATTGAGAAAACCAAGGGCAAGATCGCGGAGCTGCAAAAGCAGCTTCGGGAGTTGGAAGCGGCCAAGACCGAACAGGAAAACTTGCAGATCGTCCAGCTTGTGCGCGGCCTCAACATGACCCCGCAGGAGTTCGCCGCCTTTGTGCGCGGCGGCGCGTTGCAGGCGGCCCCGGCCCCGATCCCGGACTTTGAACAGGAGGACAGCGCCCATGAAGAAATCTAAACTGTTCCGCACTTTGACGCTGGCTGTGGCCGCTGCGCTCTGCATGGCGACCACGACCGTTACCGCCTACGCCGGAGGCGCTGACCCTGACCCTGTGCCGCTGCCGGAAACCACCGAGGCCCCCGCAGAAGTGCCGGAGGAAACCGAAGAACCTACCACCGGCGGCATGGAGCCGGAGGGCGTACCCGTCACCCCGCAGGGCAACGCCGCGCTGGTGGATGATTTTTTCGGGGATAAGCAGCTTATCACCGTTACCACCAAGGCCGGGAATTATTTTTACATCCTGATCGACCGGGCCAACGAGGACAAGGAAACGGCGGTGCATTTCCTCAACCAAGTGGATGACGCCGACCTGCAAGCCTTGTTGGAGGACGGGAAAAAAGAGCCGGAGGTCTGCACCTGTACGGCCAAGTGTCAAGCCGGGGCCGTCAATACGGCCTGCCCGGTCTGTAAAAACAACCTGACCGCCTGCAACGGGCCGGAGCCGAAGCCCCAGCCGGAGGAAGAAAAGCCGCAGGAGGAAAAGCCAAGCGGCATGGGCGGCCTTGTGGTGTTCTTTGTGGTGGTGCTGCTGGGCGGCGGCGCAGCCCTCTATTTCCTGAAATTCAAAAAGGAAAAAGCTGACACCACAGGCAATGACGATCTGGCCGAGTATGACTTTGGAGAGGACGAGGACGACGAGGACGAAGCCCCGGAGCCGGACGAGGATATGACAAGTGAAGATGGAAATAAGGAGGACGAAGTATGAGCTATCAGTTAGTAATTGCAGAGAAACCAAGCGTAGCCCGCAGCATTGCGGGCGTGATCGGCGCGGACAAGAAACAGGACGGCTATATGGAGGGGAACGGCTATATGGTGAGCTGGTGTATCGGCCACCTTGTTTCCCTTGCCGACGCCGGGACTTATGACGAGCGTTTCAAAAAATGGCGCTATGACGACCTGCCGATTCTGCCGCAGCAATGGCAGTACATCATTCCCGACGATAAGAAAAAGCAGTTTGACACCCTGCGTTCTTTGATGGAGCGCCCCGATGTCACCGGCCTTGTGTGCGCCACCGACGCCGGACGCGAGGGGGAATTGATTTTCCGTTTCGTCTACCAGATGGCGGGCTGCAAGAAACCGTTTCAGCGCCTTTGGATTTCCAGCATGGAGGACGCGGCCATCAAGGACGGCTTCGCCCACCTGAAACCGGGAACCGATTATGATAACCTGTATCAGTCGGCCCTTTGCCGGGCGCAGGCGGATTGGCTGGTGGGGATCAACGCGACAAGACTTTTCTCCATCCTCTACCACAAGACCCTGACCGTGGGCCGTGTCCAGACGCCGACCCTGAAAATGCTGGTTGACCGGGAGGCCAAGATCAGCAGCTTTCAGAAAGAGAAATACCACATCGTCCAGATCGCGGCGGGCGGCATGGAGGCGGCCAGTGAACGCATGGGAAACGCAGACGACGCCAAGGCCCTGAAATCCGCCTGTGAAACGGCGCAGGCCGTTTGTGTGTCGGTGACACGGGAGAAAACGACGGAGCAGCCGCCCCGCCTCTATGACCTCACCACCTTGCAGCGGGAAGCAAACCGCCTGTTTGGATTTACCGCCAAGCAGACCCTTGACTATGCCCAGCAGCTCTATGAAAAGAAGCTGCTGACCTATCCCCGCACCGACAGTCAGTATTTGACCGATGATATGCTGCCAACGGCGGAAAGCCTTGTGTCCGGCCTGTGGCCGCTGCTTCCTTTTGCAACGGGGCTTGACCTGTCCCCGCAGTTTGGCCGGGTGCTGAACAGCAAAAAGGTGAGCGACCACCACGCCATTGTCCCGACGATGGAATTTGTGCAGAAAGGCTTTGACGGGCTGGCCGAGGGGGAAAAGAAACTGCTGTCCCTTGTGTGCTGCAAGCTGCTGTGCGCCGTGGCCGCGCCCCATGTGTATGAAGCTGTCACCGCCACATTCACCTGTGCCGGGAACACCTTTACCGCCAAGGGAAAAACCATCCTGACCCCCGGCTGGAAAGAGCTTGACCGCCGCTTTAAGGCGTCGTTCAAAACAGACGCCGACGACACCGCCCCGGAGCCTGCGCGGGAACTGCCGGAGATCACCGAGGGACAGACCTTTGACAAGGTAACTGCCGCCGTCACCGAGCATTTCACCGCACCGCCAAAATCCTACACGGAAGATACCCTGCTTTCCGCTATGGAGCGCGCCGGTGCGGACGATCTGCCGGAGGACGCCGAGCGGCAGGGATTGGGAACCCCGGCCACCCGCGCCTCCATCTTAGAAAAGCTGGTGCAGATGGGCTTTGTGGAGCGCAGGGGAAAACAGCTACTTCCCACCAAGGACGGCCATAACCTTGCCTGCGTGCTGCCGGAGGTGCTGACCTCTCCCCAGCTTACGGCACAGTGGGAAACGGAGCTGACGGCCATTGCCAAGGGGCAGGCCGACCCGGAGGGCTTCATGCAGGACATTGCAGAAATGACAAGGGGCCTGATCGCAAACTACTCCCAGATCAGCGAGGACGCGCAGAAGTTGTTTCAAACCGAGCGTGTGGTTATCGGCAAATGTCCGCGCTGCGGGGAAAGCGTCTACGAGGGCAAAAAGAACTACTACTGCGGAAACCGAAGCTGCCAGTTTGTCATGTGGAAGAATGACCGATTTTTTGAGGAACGGGGCAAGGCGTTCACCCCGAAGATCGCCGCCGCGCTCCTTAAAGACGGAAAGGCAAAGGTAAAGGGCCTGCGCTCCATGAAAACCAGCAAAACCTATGACGGGACGGTGCTTTTGGCCGATACCGGCGGCAAGTATGTGAACTACCGCGTGGAACAGAGGGGCAAAAACTAAAGACAGCAAGCATAGGGAGTGTAGCCACACTCCCGGCAAAATCCCTGACCCGGCGCACCTGCCGGGCCGGGGATTTTCTCTTTGGGGAAGCCCCAAACCCCTTGTATCAGATCACCGCCATAGAAAGGATGTGAACCCAAAATGTCTTACAGCTCCTACGACCACGACGATTTAGAACCGGCCAGCACTATGCGGATCGAGCGTCGGATTTATTTTGAAAGCGGCAAGGCCGATCTTTCCGAAATGGTAAAGCTGCCCCTTGCGGAGCTTCTTTCCCTGCGGGCGGAAAGCGCCGCCGCAGAACAGGAAGTGTTTGACCGCCTGAAAGAACAGGCCGCCGCATGGGAGGAACAGGCCGGAAGAACCCTGTTTCTGGACAAAGCCCTTGAATATGCCCGGACGCTTCCCGTCACCCACACCGCAAACCAGTGGGAGGCCCCGGACGAATACCGCCATATCCGCAGCAACATGGTTTACCAGATGGATTACTCCATTTCCGAGAACACCCGGTATGACAGCGCCGCCCAAAAATCCGTCCCCTACTCGTGGACGCTCCGCTGGGGTCTTTATACCAACGCGCCCCACGGAAACCCGATGGAAAAGATCGCCGGACAGGAACGGAAAGTCTTTTCCAGCCGGGAAGAACTGGACAAGTACCTGAATGGCCGGATCAAAGCCCACGACCATTACTTTACCGAAATTTCCCCGGCCATCCCCAAGGAATACGCCGACTGTTTTAAGGTCAATGGCTGCCTGCTCCCCGGCTATACCATCGAGGGGGAGGAACCGGCAAAAGCCGCAGCACTTCCCACACAGGAGGAAGCCGCACAGCCGCAACAGACCACAGCCACCCCGGAAAGGAGGGAACCCGTGAACGAAGTATTTTCCATTTTTCTTGATAACCGCGCCGAGGCGCAGACCGGCGGGCCGCATGGGTACTGGCTTTCCCTGCCGACTTCCGCCGAACAGGTACAGGAAACCTTAAAGGAAATCCATATCACCGCCGACAACCAGCAGGACTTGTTCATTGGCGACTTTTCCGCCCCGGAGGGAAAACCGCTGGAACTGCCGGAGGACTTAATCAAGACCGCCAGCGTGGACGAACTGAACTTCCTTGCTGCCCAGCTTCAAAAGCTGGACGCCGTGGAGCTTGCGGAGCTGAACGCCGTCATGCAGTCCCCGGCGAAAATGCAGACCATCGGGCAGCTTTTGGACTACGCTGAAAACACCGATTGTTTTGTCTTAATCAACGCCAAGGACAACCGCAGTCTGGGGGAATATTATCTGAATGATTCCGGGCTGTTTGTCGTTCCCGACCCGTGGAAACCGGCCATTGACACCGACCGGCTGGGAAGTTTTATCGCCAACGAGGAACAGGGAACCTTTACCGATTACGGCTATATCCTGCGAACCAGCGACGAATGGCAGCGCGTCCATGAGGGCCAGCCAGTGCCGGAGGAATACCGGGTGATGGCCTATCCTGCGCCGGAAATTCTGCGGGAGGAAAGCAAGGTGCAGCCGGAGGCGGCAACCCCCGCAAAGGCCCCGCAGCCTGTCACCCCCATTCTCTTAAACGGCCAGAACAGCGCCGAGCGCATGAAAGAGATCACCGACCGGCTGGAAACCGGCATACAGGAGCTTTTCGAGAGTGAACGCTACAAAGCCTATCTCACCACCATGTCCAAGTTCCACAGTTACAGCTTCAACAATACCCTCCTGATCGCCATGCAGGGCGGACAGCTTGTGGCAGGCTACAACAAGTGGCGGGACGATTTTCACCGCAATGTGAAGAAAGGCGAAAAGGCCATCAAGATACTGGCCCCGGCCCCGTTCAAGGCAAAAAAGGAAGTGCAAAAGCTGGACGCACAGGGCAGGCCGGTGATGGGAAAAGACGGAAAGCCTGTTACCGAAGTACAGGAAATACAGGTTCCGGCCTTTAAGATCGTTTCCGTCTTTGATGTGAGCCAGACCGAGGGAGAACCGCTGCCCTCTATCGGCGTGGAAGAACTGACCGGCAGCGTGGAACGCTACGGGGAATTTTTTAAGGCGCTGGAACAGACCTCCCCGGTTCCCATTGGTTTTGAGGACATTCCGGGCGGTTCCCACGGCTACTACCACCTGACGGAAAAGCGGATCGCCATTCAGGAGGGCATGAGCGAATTACAGACCCTAAAGACGGCTATCCACGAGATCGCCCATTCCAAGCTCCACGCCATCGACCCGGAAGCCCCGGCCATTGAGCAGGCCGACCGTCCCGACAGCCGCACCCGCGAAGTGCAGGCCGAAAGCGTGGCCTATGCCGTCTGCCAGCACTACGGGCTGGACACCTCCGATTATTCCTTTGGCTATGTGGCCGGTTGGAGTTCCGGCAAGGACTTGAAAGAGCTGAAAGCCTCCCTTGAAACCATCCGGGCCACCGCCCATGAACTGATTACCACCATTGACGGCCACCTTGCCCAGCTTCAGAAAGAACGGCAGGCCCAGCAGGAGCAGCCGCAGGCCGCACCGCTGGAACAGGCCGCCGAGCAGCCAGACCCGGACAGCGTATTTTCCAAGCTGCCCCCGGAGCAACAGCAGGAAATGACCGCCAGCGTAAAAGCCATGCTGCAAACCCTCATTGACGCGGATTTGAAATCCACCGGCGAAGTGTCGCAGGGAACCAAGGAGGCGGCGCAGGCGCAGGGCTTTACCATTGCCGGGGATGGAACGCTGGAACAGGCCAAAGCCCCGCAGGAGGCCGCCTACCGTCTGGAAAGCGGCGAATATCTGTATATCCAGACATCAGAAACCGGCTACGATTACACGCTGTACGGTCCCGACTACAAAGAACTGGACGGAGGCCAGCTTGACAATCCCGACCTGTCCCTTGCGGAAGCCGGAAAAGAAATCCTTGCCATCCATGAGCGACCGGCTGGGACAATAGAACCCCTGACCGGCGACAGGCTGGATGATTTTCTGGAAGCAACCGAACAGGCCAACGCCATTCCCCAGCCGCAGGCGTGGAATGGGATCGACGGCCTTTTGAATGGAAAGCCGTTCATGCCGGAGGCGTCCCCGGCTGACCGGGCTGCCGCTCTGATTGAACTGGCAGAGAAAAACGCCCCGCGTTTGGGCAGCGAGGAACGGCAGTTGATCGTGGCCTATGCCGAGGCCGTGGGCGATAACGACAAGGTAATCGGGCTTATCAACCGCCTGTGTGAACAGGGCTATGAGCTGCAAAAGGGCCAGATGGATTCCTTTGTGAAAAGCGAGATCGAAAGTGAGATTGCCGTTGCAAACGCCAAGCGGCAGATCCCCCAGAATCCGGCAGCGGAGCCGGTTGTCACGATCCTTTGGAGTGAAAGCCCCCATCTGAAAGACGGCCAGCAAATGCCGCTGCATGAAGCCGAGGCCGTTTTTAAGGAGCTGGACAGCGCCAGACGCCATGAACGGGAGCAGCCGGGCTATACGGGCCATTGGTACGACAAGGCCAAGTTCCGCATTGATTTTACCATGCAGGGCCAGCCGGACAGCTACGAGGGACGGCAGGACTTTGGCGACGGGGACGGTTCCATGATCCAGCATATCCGGGGCTACCACGAATACTACGCACAGGATGAAAGCTGGAAAAACCATGTGCTGCACCATGAGGGGCCGGAGGCATGGGAGGCGGACAAGGCCCAGCGGGATATGCTGCTGCATGAGTTCATCCCGTATATGGAGCTGCATTGCAATCTGGCCGCTATGGAGCAGGAGGCCCAGCGCCCCCTGCGATCCGGGGAAACCCTGACGCCGGAACAGACCGCTTATTTCAATGCGGTTTTGGACTATGTAAAGGAGTGCCGCCCGCTTCTCAATCAGGGACAGTACCACTTGCCGGAGCCGCCGCAGCTTGCCGACTTCGACCAGAGCTTGCAGGACCACAAAAAACAGATCGAGGCAGAGCTGGAACAGGAGGCCGCCGCTGCCGGGCTGACGGTGGAGGAATATGTTGCCTCTGACTATGAGGCCCCGGCGCAGCCCAACTTTTCCATCTACCAAGTGCCGCCCGGCCCGGAGGGGCGCGACTTCCGCTATCGTTCCTATGAGGAATTGCAGGCGGATGGGCTTTCGGTGGACAGGAAGAATTACCAGCTTATCTACTCCGCGCCGCTGGACAAGGACATCACACTGGACGAGATTTACCGCCGCTTCAACATGGAACATCCCGCCGATTACAAGGGACATTCCCTCTCGATGGGGGATATTGTGGTGTTCCGGCAGGATGGAAAACAGACCGCCTACTATGTGGACGAGGGGGCCGACTACCGGCAGGTGCCGGAGTTTTTCGCCCAGCCGGAAAAGCAGCTCACGCCGGACGAGTGCATGACCGGCGAACAAATCCAGACGCCGAGAGGCCGTTTCTATCTGACCGACAGGAGCCGGGAACAGATGGAGGCCGCCGGGTATGGATTCCACCACCAGTCGGAGGACGGCAGGTATCTTATTATGGCAAACGGCACAAGAGCCTTTGCCATCCCCGCCCAGCCAGAAAGCCATATCAAGACGGCGGAAATGTCCACCGAGCAGAACTACAACATGATCGACGGCATGATGAACAACGCCCCGTCTATGGAGGAACTGGAAGCAAGGGCAAAAGCCGGGGAACAGATTTCCCTTTTGGATGTGGCCGAGGCAACCAAGGCGGAGGCCAAAAAGCCCAAGCAGACCCAAAAGACAACGCAGAAACAAAAGAAGCCGTCCATCCGGGCGCAGCTTGCCGCCGCCAAGGAGGAGCAGAAAAAGAAGCCCCCGGCGCGGGAAAAATCAAAAGAAATGGAGGTATGAGGAATGTATTTCACCGTGGAAGAAGAAAACCTGATCTGTCTGTACCACAACGCCGACCGCCGCAGGACGGCGGCAAATCTCCGGGCAGCACTGCCGGACATGGACAAGGAAATGGTGGCGCTGGCCTGCCAGACCGCAAATAAGCTGGACGCCATGAGCGACGCCGACTTTGCGGCGCAGCGGTTCCACTTCACAGACGAATAAGCAAAACGCCGGGCGCGGGGGCTGTCAAAGCCTCTGCGTCCGGCATTTCTTTTTTTGTCCATTTGCCCGCATTTAGAACCCCGTTTTAAGGGGAACAGGATAACTTTATCCAACTGCCTGCCGACCATGCGGAAAAAACCTTGATTTCTGTGGACTTTTACCGCCCTAAATGCGTAGACTTGACTTTTGGGGACTTTCTAACTATAATAATACTCAAGCAGGGGGACTACCTTGTAGTTGAGAAGGTTAAAACCTGACCCTTTGAACCTGTTGGCTAATACCAACGCAGGGAGCTAAAGAATACAGATTCGTATTTTTTGGACATTCTCTGTTTTGGGAATGTCCTTTTTTAATTGAATAAGATATGATATGTGTTTGCGAGGGAACTGAACAAGTTGAAAAAGGTAAGACCTGACCTCTGGACCTGTCGGCTAATACCGGCGTAGGGAAGCAATTTCTTACGCTCGTATTGCGTCTGAAAGAGCTTCTAATTGTTTTAGAGGCTCTATTTTTTTATCTTAGGAGGATCAAACATGGCATTTATGAAAGACATCTTAACCCACAACATTCCCATTTGGGAAGAATGTGCAGCTACCCCATTTGTGCAGGAAGTGCAAACTGGAAAGCTACCTCTTGAAAAGTTCAAGAGATATATGATTCAGGATAGTATCTATCTGAAAAACTATGCCCGTATATACGGCAAGGCAATTTTTCATGCTGATACATTAAGAGAAATTCAGCTTTACTACTCCATGCTGAACTTTGTAAATGATACGGAATCGGAAGTGCGGCTGGATTATCTAAAGCAATTTTGCATAACAGATGATGATATTGAACTGATCGCCCCTTTGCCTGAAAATCAAAATTACATTGATTTCATGTTTGAGATTGCGTCACATGGAAAGAATGAAGAAATTTTAATGGCGGTTCTTCCCTGTATGTTAAGTTACAGCTATATATTCCGCAAACTGGCGGCTGTCCCTACAAGCAGAGAATCAAGATATTGGGACTTTATCAAAGATTATGCCGATGAACAATATGCAGAAAGTTGCAAAGAATGGTCTGCTTTTGCAGAGTATAAATGTGCTGGGTTATCAGAAGCAAATAAAAAGTATCTGGCTGATATTTTTGAGAAAGCAAGTTTGTTAGAGCTTGCTTTTTGGAAGATGGCCTATCGGAACGAAAGAATGGAGGAAAATGCAAAATGAAAAAAGTATTGTCCATTGCCGGATCAGATTGCAGCGGAGGTGCAGGTATTCAGGCTGATTTGAAAACTTTTTCTGCTCACGGCGTATTTGGAATGAGTGTTATTGTTTCTGTTGTTGCAGAGAACACCAGCCGCGTTATCGACATCCAAGATATTACCCCTGATATGATTGAAAAACAGATTGACGCCGTATTTGAAGATATTGAAGTGGACGCAGTAAAAATCGGTATGCTTTCTACACCAGAATGTATGAAAGCGGTGGCAAAGAAACTATTACAATATAAGCCCCAAAATGTTGTAATCGACCCGGTTATGTATGCCAAAAATGGCTGCCCATTGATGAATCCTACGGCGGTTTCCACCTTGATAGACACAGTAATTCCACTTGCCGATGTACTTACTCCAAATATTCCAGAGGCAGAGAAAATAGCGGATATGCAGATTTCCACAGTTTCAGATATGGAGGCTGCCGCAAGAAAAATATATGCCATGGGTTGTAAGGCGATTGTTGTCAAGGGTGGACATCATATAGGAAATGCTGTTGATGTCCTATTTGATGGAGAAAATTTCTACCATTTTGAAACATCCCGCATTGATACGAAAAATACTCATGGGACAGGCTGTACCTTTTCTTCTGCAATCGCTTCCCAGCTTGCAAAGGGAAAAAGTGTTCCGCTTGCAGTCGAATCTGCAAAGGCTTATGTCACAATGGCAATCGAACACTCTCTTGCGATTGGAAAAGGCTGTGGCCCGACGCACCATTTCTACGAATTGTATCAGCATGGTTTATCTAAAGAATAGGCAGGTGCAAAATGAACTTTGATTATACACTTTATCTTGTTACTGATCGTCAACTAATGAGCTGCGATAGCCTGACAGAAGCGGTAGAACAGGCAATTTTAGGAGGCTGCACAATGATACAACTCCGAGAAAAAGAATTGTCCTCATTAGAATTTTACAATCAGGCTGTTGCCGTGAAACAGGTTACGGATAAATACCATATTCCCCTTATCATAAACGACCGGATAGATATTGCAATGGCTGTGCAGGCTACGGGGGTACATATTGGACAGCATGATTTACCTGCGGCTGCCGTCCGCAAAGTAATTGGGGAAAATATGCTGTTGGGAGTATCTGCATCTTCCATTGCAGAAGCAATACAGGCACAACAGGATGGTGCAGATTATTTGGGAGTTGGCGCAATGTTCCCTACTGGAACTAAAACCGACGCTGATTCTGTATCAATGGAAGAATTACAGAAAATCCGCGCAGCCGTTTCTTTGCCGATAGTTGTTATTGGCGGTATCAATAAGGGAAATGCAGGGCGTTTCAAGCCCATGGGAATTGACGGGCTGGCTGTTGTATCTGCCATCATAGCGCAGTCTGATATAAAAGCTGCTGCTGCGGAACTGAAAGATTTATTTTGCGGAAAGGAAAAGAAAAATGGATTTTAATGCGGCAATCTTTGATTTAGATGGAACAATTCTGGATTCAATGGATGTATGGGAGCATATAGATATTCAGTTTTTGAAAAAGAGAAATCTTCCCGTCCCGGAAAATTATGTAACTGAAATATGTGCAAGGAGTTTTGAGGAAGCCGCACAATATACCATTGATCTTTTTGGATTGCAGGAAACGGTAGAGGGAATTATTGAGGAATGGAATAATATGGCGGTCGAGGAATACAGTAACCATGTCGGTCTGCTGCCCCATGCCCTTGATTATCTTCTGCGCTTAAAAGAACATGGAATAAAACTTGCAGTTGCTACGGGGTTGCCGGAAAAGCTCTATATTCCATGCTTAAAGAACAATTCTATTTTAGAATTATTTGACGCTCTATGTTCAACAGATGAGGTTCAGCGGGGAAAAGAATATTCGGATGTCTTTGAATTGGCCGCAAGAAAATTAGGGGTTGCACCTGAACACTGTATTGTGTTTGATGATGTGCTTCCAGCAATTAAAAGCGCAAAGGCAGCCCGTATGTTAGCAGGTGGGATTTATGATAAGTATTCCGCAGATCAGCGTACAGAAATAGAAAGGATTGCGGATATTTACTTACTTGATTTTCGGCAAGCACCGATCCCACACAAAGAGGTATGAAAATGGAAAAATGGGATTTATATAATGCAAAACGGGAAAAGTCTGGAATAACAATGTGCCGTGGAGAAATCATACCCAAAGGGCTGTATCATTTATCTGTGAGTGTATGGATCGTCAACCAGCAGGGGCAGTATCTTTTATCACAGCGGCATCCGAAAAAGCAATACCCTCTTTATTGGGAATGTACGGGTGGTTCTGTATTTTCAGGGGAAACCAGCTTGCAAGGAGCAATCCGAGAGGTAAAAGAAGAATTAGGAATACTGCTTACTCCCGGAAGTGAAAAATTGATTTATCAGACCAGACGGGAAAATGTGCAGGATTTTTACGATGTTTGGCTGTTTCATAGGGATATAAAGATTGAAGAAATGCGTTTACAGGAAACAGAAGTTGTAGATGTTCAATGGGTAAGTTCAGATAAGTTATTTGAGATGTTTCGCCTGAAACAACTGCATCCCCTGATTACCTATGTAGATCAGTTAATAGGCTGAAAAAACGCCGGGCGCGGAGGTGTCAAAGCCTCTGCGCCCGGCGCTTCTTTTTTGTCCATTTTCCCGCATTTAGAACCCCGTTTTAAGGGGAACAGGATAACTTTATCCACCTGCCTGCCGACCATGCGGAAAAACCCTTGATTTCCGTGGACTTTTACCGCCTTAAATGCGTAGACAGGAGGTATCTTTTCCGCTGGCGTTCCGCCTCTTTCTTCCGGCGCACCTGCACCGCACAATCCGGGCAGTATTTAGCCCGGTTGGAGTTGGGAGTAAACGCCGCCCCGCAGACGGCGCAGCGTTTGATTTCGTCCCGGCCTTTGGTGATCTCGGCGCACAGGGCCGCGTCCAGCGGCAGGACGGCTACCTTGAACCACCGGCACAGCAGCGAATAGGAAATACTCTGCACACAGACACATTCCTCCCCATCGTCCAGCAGGAGGCAGTTTCCGTTACAGTAGTTGCAGCACTCATGGGTGAGCCTGCGTGCCTTGCGGTATTGGGGGTAACTCATTCTCGGTATGTTCATCGTTCCTGCGTATGCTCCTTTCCCGGCGCTGTCCGCAAAATGCTGTCTATATTCTGTTTGACAATGCCGTATTCTTTCAATTTCTGTTTTGCTTCGCTGTACTGTGCGGACAGCCGTTCCCGTTCTGCGTCCAGCTTTTTATACTCGGTTTTGAGGGCGTACAGGTTGGGGAGCTTTGTGACCCCGGCCTCTTTGAGCGTCTTTGCCGCCGCCTCATACAAGATCAGTTGGCTTTCATGCTGCCGCCGGAACGCGGCCTTGTCTTTGGCGTTTCGCAGTTCCAGCGCCACAGGCCGGAGCTGCTTGTAGGCGGAGAGGTTTTTTATCAGCAGCGCCATATCCCCAAGGCGGCGTTCCGCGTCTTTCAGGGCGGAGGCCGCCGCGTCGTTTGCCGCGCTGATCTCGGCCAGCCTGCTTTCCAAGCCCTCGTAGCTGTCAATCTGGTGTTCTGTGATGAAGTTTAAGGAATTGGCGGCCTGCTTCAAGTTGTGCAGCTTCGCCCACCGCGCATAGCCCGCCGACTGCTGGGCCTTGATACTGTCCTCCAAGGCAATCCGCAGGGAGATTTCCCCGGCGCTTCTTCTGCGCGACCCCCGGTCAATGGCAATGCCCTTGATCCGCTGGGTGATCCGTTCCTCGGTGTAATCCTCCCCCAAGGTCTTGCAGCGGGTGAAGCGTTCCTGTCCGGGGGCGCGGAATGAAATAAACTTGCCCTGTTTGACTTCATAGCCCTGCGCCTCCATGAGCCGCAGAAAACCGTCAAAGTCTTTGGCCTGCGGAATGGCCGCGTCGATAGCGATTTTCAGTTTTGCTTTCCAGCTCTTGCCCTTTTTCTGTGCGTCCCACTCGGCGTAGGTCTTGCCCTTGTCTTTGCCGGGCTTTACCACAGACAGGCCGTGTTCCTTGCACAGCCGGTCGCTGGTGCGCCGGATAAAGGCGTAGCTCTGGCGGTTGGAAATGTACTTGCGTTGGTTCGCCATATCCACGGCGCAGAAAATAATGTGGTTATGCAGGTGGCCCTTGTCTATGTGGGTGGTAATCACATAGGGATATTTACCTTGCAGCACTTCATCGGCAAGCTGCCGCCCGATCTCATGGGCCTGCTCCGCCGTGGTTTCCCCCGGTTCAAAGGCTTGTATCAGGTGGTGGGCCAGATTGTTGCCCTTTTGGTACGCCTGATCTAATAGCATTTGAAATTCAATATCCGCCGTTTCATAGGAACAGCCATAGGAAGAAACGAACAGCTTTTCATCGGTCTTGTCCGGGTTCTCGATGTAGTCCAGCGCCTTTTTCAGCGTTGACTTGATAGGATGGATCTTTGTAACTGCCATATCTGTGCCAGCGCCCCCTTGATGTCCTCTAAGTCCTGCGCGTACACAGTCCCGGTACTGTTGATACGCCTTGCAATCTGGTTGATGTTGACGCCGATCTTTTGCAGCTCTGCGGTCTGCGCCCGGACGGGGCCGGTGTCGATATGGACGATATAGCCGTCAATCAGCATTTTCCGGGCGTAGGCAGAAAAGTTCTTTGTGCCAAGCTGGGCCATCTTCTGCTGGATCAGCGCCCGTTCCTCCGGCGTCACCGGGACGCGCAGCACAAACTTCCGTTTTCGGTTTGCCACTTTCGCACCTCCATTCATTCAGGGGTTTGGGGACTTCCCCAAGATACAAACGGGAAGCCGTTTGCCGGGAGTGTGGCTACACTCCCTATGCTTGCTGTCTTTGTTCTTCTTCCCCTAAAAAGCGTTCTGACCCCAAGGAAATACCCGCAAAATCCCGGTTTTTCCGAAAACCGCACAAAAAAAGAGAGGGCGCAGCCTTGCGTCCTCCCAAAAACAAAACAGAGGGTTGTCATGCACCCTCCGTTTCGTCATTCTTCTGTTGAATTTGAATGGCCCCGTCAATCGCGCCCTCGATGATCGGCAGAAATTCTTCCGAGCAGAGTTTCAGTTTGTGGCTGACCCGCTGCCGCTGTGCACTTTCCTCCCGCATGACCTCCGGGTTAAAATACCGTTCCACGGGAAGCCCGCAGATTTTAATAAGCTGTATGATAACTGGCAGGCTGGGAATCGTGCCGTCATTTTCGATGTTGGCAAGATAGCGCCAGTCGATATTGACCTGTTCCGCCAGCGTCTTACGCGATAACTGCTTGACTTTCCGCGCCGCTTTTACATCCGCGCCGAAAGTTTCAAAGCCGGGACAATCTTTGATATTTGCCATATAGCACCACCCATCTACATTGTATATTTCATATTTTCTCAATGGAATGTTGCTATATGTAGTAAGATTAAACTTTATAATTCATATTTTGTGCCTTGTACGGAAAAGCGGGCTATCCTATAATAAAGAAAAAGCACTTTTTTGAAAAAATCCGTCCGCTGTAACATTTCGCGGACATTTGCCTGTTATACTATCTGCAAAAAGCAAAGGAAGTGAGGATATGAAGCAGATTTTAATTGTCGAGGACGACAGTTTTTTGAATAAGATGTTGGCCTATAACCTGACCGCAGACGGCTACGGCGTGACTTCTGCCCTAAATGCCAGAACCGCAGCCGACGCCATCCGCCAGCGGGAATTTGATCTGGTGCTGCTGGACATCAACCTGCCGGACGGGAATGGGTTTGAGCTGTGCAAGCTGATAAAGCCCCAGTACCCGGACACCATCGTAATTTTCCTGACCGCCAACGATCAGGAGAGCGACCAGATACGGGGCTATGAGGTGGGCGCGGTGGACTACATCACAAAGCCCTTTGTGATCGGGGCCTTGCAGCGGAAAATCAAAGCCATGTTCGCCATGCTGGAACACCACAAACCGGCCAAGGACATTTACGACGACGGGCGGCTGTTTCTGGACTTCTCGGAGCAGACGGCTTCCTTAAACGGCAAGCCCCTGACCCTATCCCCGATGGAGTACAAAATGCTGAACCTGTTCCGCAAAAATCCCCGGCAAGTGCTGACCCGTGGGCAGCTTTTGGAAAAGCTGTGGGATATAGACGAGAGGTTTGTAGACGAACACACCCTGACAACCTCCATCAGCCGGATTCGCAGCAAGATCGAATCCGACGGCGGCGCGCCCTACATCAAGACCGTTTACGGCATGGGTTATCAATGGACGGGAGGCGAGGCAA
>OGZV01001391.1_pt1 | contig 22561 bp, 22 predicted proteins | sample 1576861 | NCBI WGS metagenome assembly OGZV01 (sample SAMEA3541501, study PRJEB24748) | human gut metagenome | biome: human gut; feature: human-associated habitat; material: faeces | place: China | collected 2012
TCCGACCAGAGTGAAATGCGGCAGATCCAGGCGGATGGAACGGGCCGATGATTCCTTGCCCAGCATGATGTCAATGGCAAAATCCTCCATAGCCGGGTAAAGCACCTCCTCCACCTGACGGTTCAGGCGGTGGATCTCATCTACAAAAAGGACATCCCCTTCCTGCAGGTTATTCAGGATTGCCGCCATCTCTCCCGGCTTTTCGATCGCCGGTCCTGATGTGATCTTCATATTTACATTCATCTCATTGGCAATGATTCCCGCAAGTGTCGTCTTTCCAAGTCCCGGAGGTCCATAGAACAAGAGATGATCCAGTGCCTCGCCCCTCGCCTTTGCCGCTTCAATATAAATCTTCAGCATTTCTTTTGCTTTTGCCTGACCAATGTAATCTTCCAGAAGCTGAGGTCTTAAATGATTCTCGATCCTGACATCTTCCTCCAGATTCTCAGTCGTCATAATTCTTCTGCTCATCTGTCTGCCTTACCTTCTACAACATATATTTCAGAGACTGACGGAGAACATCTTCCACACTCATTTCTTCCGTAATCTCTACCTGTCTGACTGCTTTTAATGCCTCGGTATTGCCATACCCGAGTGCAACCAGTGCCTGTACCGCTTCTCCTGTCATCTCATTTGCCATGCCTGCAGATGTATCTGCCGTGTTCTGCACTGCATTCACGGTATTCTCAAGCGCATCCTCCAGCTTCAACTTGTCTTTTAATTCCAGAATCAGCTTCTCCGCCGTCTTTTTACCGATTCCCGGTGCCGCCTGGATTGCCTTTACATCATTCGACGCAACCGCAAATCTCAGATCATCGGGTCCGAGTGCCGAAAGAATCCCAAGACCGCCTTTCGGTCCGATCCCGCTGACACCGATCAGAAGCCGGAATACACGGAGTTCATCCCTGGTAAGAAAGCCATATAACTGCATCAGATCTTCCTTTTTTAAATCACCATAACCAAACAGGTGAAGCAGGGAGTACAAAAGCATAGAGCCATGTCCTCCAGAAAGAATAAAGCGGTCACGATCCTTCCAATCTGGATCCTTTGGGTTGTGCTTTAAATGCTTTGCCCATAACTCATAAGCTACAGATGCACAGCCGAGCGGCAAGCCAGGATGTCCTGACTTTGCCTTCTGAATCGCATCTGCAGATAATACACGGATCGCGTTTACTGACATTGTATCAATGTTATTCATCTTCGTCTCCATTCCGCGCTTAAGCGCATTTAATTTTGTATTTATGCTCAGTTTACCAGACCATTGCGCGAAAATCAAGTTTTTCTTATGTTATCGCAGCTTAATCTGCTGAAGCTCCTCCATTGTCGCCAAATAATAGGTCTTAAACTTGTCGCCCGGAATGACAGTATACAAAGTATTTCCGAACTCTCTCGCAAAACGTATTCTTCCTGAAAATGATTGAACCTCGCAATAATCCGCATCATACATTACAATATTTCTCTGCTGAAATGCATAGCCTGTATGAAGTTCATCCTGCTCTGTAACAGCATTTTCATTTCCTTCTGACGTGTAAATATGAAGCTGATAGCCTGTTTTCGCTTCATCACGTACAACAAGACCAAGGTATTCGTTATTATAGAAAATACGCTGAATTTCTCCCTCAACAGCAATATCTTTTCGAGTAATTGCAGTTCTGTTTGACACGTCAAAAAAGCTGATGCAGCAATCTCCAACTGCAAACGCTTTTGTATCACTTAAATAGACAACCTTCGGGACATATGCGCCATTTTCAGAATAATCAAAACTTGCTACTATACGATCTGCAGCTTCTTTTCCCTTTTCAAAATCGTAAAAAGAAATACTGCTTGTTCCAACACCCTCAGAAATTGAGTAGTATGATACAGCTAATTGCTGACCATTTGGCGAAACGCTAATGTCAAGCGGATATCCATCAATCTGAAGCGGATTGCGAATCGAAACTGCAAGCTCCTCGCCTGTATTTCGATAATAAGAAATTAAACTCGCATCCTGATCTTCTAACTGAAGCACAGTTACACCTGTCGATGCAATCACTCCCTTTGTGATTATCTGAGATGTAGTTCCGCTTCCAGTGATTCCCGATTTATTGCAAATCGCAAAATTTTTTCCTTTTAAATCGTAAATCAAAAGATAATCACCTTTGACATTTGCCTTTGGATTGCTCATATCATATGGCGCAGACCACACCTTTGTGCCCTTTTTGTCATAATACGTAGCACCATCTTTATTCATTACGACAATGCCGTCTCCATATGATACGTATCCTGCTGATGACGCATTTGACACATCAGTTCTCCAGCTGACTTCATATGTTTTGTAACGCCACAGCCGTTCTGCCACAAACCACGCCAGCACAACAGCTAACACCAACACTGCGACAACAATTCCTGCGACATTGACTGTTCTTCTATGATCCTCAGCCCAGCTTACTGGTGCACTGCGAACCTTATCGTTCGTAACCATGCTCTGCCTAAGCTGCTTCTTCTTTCTTTCCCGTTGAAATTCACTGTCCCTTGCCATGTACTTTCCTTTCCACCACTGTGCTGACTTTCAAACTCCAGCTGCATCTTACATACAGCTGCACAGTTTCCAAAAAAGTATAACATATCCAAGGGTGTGTGTCAAAGTTCCTTAAAAATTTTCACGGCAAAGTCAGCTCCTGTCCAATATAAATTTTATTTATATCATCAAGTCCATTTACTTCCTTTAACTGCATAACCATCTGTGAGGAACCATAAAATTTTTTACTAATCTCAATCAATGTATCACCAGGCTGAACCGTGTATGAGGCTGGACGATTTACTGCTGCTTCTGCTGCCTCACTCGTCCCCTGTGCTGCATTTTCTTCTGTGGGCAGCGTTGGTGCCGCTACCGTTAAAATTTCCTGCGTGCTGCTTTCGTTTTCTTCTGATGATGCTGCATCTGATTCCTCATTTTTTGATGCTTCGGTGCTGCTTGTGATACGATACACTGATGCTCCAAGACCATCCTTATAAAACATCATATCTCCAGAAAAAATCCCGCCATTTTGAATAGCTGCCACGTCTTTTTTTTCTGTCTCAGATGAAGAAAGGCTGCTTTCTGGTGTTTTTGCAACTGAAGCTTTTTCTTCACTGCTTTCTGGTATCTTTGTAGCTGAAACTTCAAGCGTATTCTCCGTTTCTTTTAAAGACGCTGACAATGCACCAATGTCATTTTTTGTTGCCGCAATTTGTTCGCTTTCTGATTCAAAAGCAACCTGCTCGCTCTCACCGCTTTTTCTCTCCACGGATGCTCCTACTGCAAGCGCCTGCACAGAATCCTCTTTTTTATTCATCCCTCTTGAAAAAAGGACACCACCTCCTACTAAAATAATAAAAAGAATTGCCGCCCCTGCCTTTACCCATATGCCGTTTTCTGCTGTTAGCTTAGGCGTCTGATTTATGTGTTTTGACTTTTGCGGATGCTTTATATCCTGCTTTTCCTTCATAATCTTTCTAAAATTAAGCGCTGCCTGATCGCTGACATCCTCACTTTGATCCGCGTTGCGGCTCAGCATATAATTTTGCATTTCATTATTTTTCTCATAATAAACAAAATATCCCTTCAAATGGAGAATTGTATCTTCTTCCTCCATCCAAAAGCTTTCCTCATCACCCTTCTTCCAGTACATCAAACAATTTTCCCCAGAAAAAATCTGACGATGTGTTTTTTTTAATTCTTCACCATCTGGAAAATTTTCTTCTGTTCCGCTTATAAACCAGCCACATATACTGCATCCTGGAAAATATTCCTGTATCACTGACAACGTATTATCCCAGACCTGCTGCGTAATCGCTGCTTTTTGCTCATTTTCTTCTTCAGTACTACCTTGCGCATCCTCTAACTCAACTGCTCCCTTTACAAACCAGCATCTTTTGTTTTCTGTAACCATTTTGCTTCCAAGCAATATACCAGTGCGTACATGCCCTGTACAATTTAATTTACGAATAAATGTATATGCATAGTCTTCCAGATACACTCTAACCCGCTCTTCTTTTTCTGCCATCTGACGAATATTTTTTGGCAGTTTCTTTTCCTCTTCCATATAACACCTCCAGACCAGTTCCATGCAGTTTATGCACGGTATTTTCCATCTTTCTTAGCACATCGTATCACTACAACCGTGCAGAATCTGCCAAAACCGCCTGTCGAATACACATAATCTTTCGACAAGCGAATAAAGCGCTTCTTCCCCGGATAGAATGAAGCAAAGAACGTTTCAGAAAGGCGGTATCTATGAACACAGTCAACTCTCCATCCTATTTTTCGCAAACTGATTTTTCCTCGGAAGGCTTTGCCTGCCGTTTAGCCAATCTTGTTGATTTAAGCCAAAAAAAGAACGGCCACCGACCAATACTTTTCCTTTGTATTGGCAGTGACCGTGTCCCTGGGGACTGTCTTGGTCCTTTAGTAGGTTATAAATTAGAGCGTCTTTGCGATACCATGCAGCATACATTTGTTGTATGCGGATCGCTTGCTCATCCTGTACATGCTGTGAATCTGCGTCAAAAGCTTCATTATGTGAAGCATCTGGGCGACTTTCTCACAATTGCAATAGATGCCTCAATAGGTGCTAAAGAAAATCTTGGCATGCTTTGTCTTTCAAACAGTGCATTATATCCTGGCGAGGGTGTTGCAAAGTCGCTTCCCCCGGTGGGAGAAATCTCTATTACCGGGGTCACAAGCTGCGAAGACAATCCCATTCCATTTCACCGTCAGAGTGTCCCACTTTCTTTCGTGATGAATCTGGCTGATGAAATTTATCAGGGACTTTTTACTTTTTTAACAGCTTACTTCCAGACAGTGCCCTATACTGAGTCAATGCCTCTTCAAGCGACAGATCTGCATTCTCCTGACAGAAGGAATCAAACTTATTTAAACGCTGCTTGTACAGCAGATCCTTTCCAAAGACAGGCTCATATTCTTCCTTGAGTTGCTTTTCGATCTGCTCAATCTCTTCCTTCTTATCTGAAAGTTCCTGACGCTTGCTCTCAAACTCCTGCTGCAGCCCTAAAAGCTCATCCTTGTTGGCTGCTGTAATATCTGCTGTGATCTGATGACGAATTTCGCTTTCAAAATTTTCAAGTGCTTCCTGGCGCTTTTCTACTGTATTCTGCATAACCTGCTGAATACCTGTGATTTTATCATCAAAGCTGCCCAGATTGTAGCCCGTCTCATCCTGACTTTTCTTGATGCGGTTCGTCATCAGTTGCTTGTTCTTATTATTAATGCGGATCTGTTTTCGAAGTTCCTCCACCTCTTCATTTACACCTGCAAACTTCAGCATATACTTGTGAAGCAAATACAAATATGCAGTAAATAATGCACCCACATATACAAAAAATGTAAATGCCAGCACAAGACGATTCGAAATTGCCAATGAGAAAAACAATGGAATAAAGAAAATCAAGCCCACACCAACTAAAATATCAATTGTCCAATCTCTGCTGTTTTTAGGGAAAAACAGCATGGAAATCGCACGCTTTTTACATACGACTGGAACTTTATTTTCTTTAAATTTCAGTTCAATCTGTGCCTCTAGCTGCTGATTCTGTTGATTTAGAGGCGCTGTCTCAACCTGAATGCGCTGTGCTATTGCATTGGCCTTTGCCTTTGCACGCTCAGTTTTACATACATCAATCTGATCTTGATACTGACTCAGCTCACGATCATACGTTGCAGCAATTTCTTCTTTTTTCTTTTTAAGTGCCGTGGTAATTCCCTCTGCCACACTCTTTTCCATGCTGCTATATGCCTTCTCGCTTTGCTTTAACTCACCAGTCAGGCGTGTCTTATCCTTCTCTGCCTCGTCAAGATCATTTAACAACTGCTTCGCCCTATTTACTGTTTTGATTAACTCAGAATCATGAATTGCATCAAGTGTAACAGCTTGACCAAAGACAGATGATTGAGCTTCTCTGGTTTCCTCATCCTCTGGCTTTGTTTCCACTTCCATAGAAGATTCCATTGAACCTTCTTGTGACTCTTCTGTCGATGCGGCATCTAATTCATCCAGCTGTTTTTCTTTAAGATCAGCCTGCTCTGATTCTTCTGGCTGTTCTTTGGTAAGCTCAGTCAGTTCTGATTCTTCTGGCTGCTCTTGTGCTTCCTCCATCAGTTCTTCTGGCTGCTCTTTTACTTCTTCTAGCTGCTCCTTTGGCTGCACAATTTCTTCCAGATTAACCGGCTCTGCTTTCATATCAGCCGATGTCTCCTTGGATGCCTCACTTGGCACAGCCTGTTCTGCCTGCTGATCAAGCAGCATTTCAACTTCATTAGCTGTTTCCGGAGTATCCGGCTGCCTGTAATCGTCCATTTTTACTCCTCCTAACGATGATTATCAAGAACTATTCCCATTTTCGCACTTGCGTTTGAGAATTGTTTTTGCTATACTGACCACAAAACAAAGTCAGTTTTTAATCAATTTACAGTTCCTATAGTTTACTATATACTATTTTTCACTATAGCACAAGTTTTTTCTTTTTAGGAGGTTTTTATGTTTCGCATGTGGGGTAAAGTCTTCGCAGACAACCATCTTCTCAAGGATTTTGTTGTTGAAAATCCATCACTTGATATGACCCGCACCAAAAAGGTGTTCGCAGCACTCGAAACCATCGCTCATGAATTTGATCTGGCTGTCCCAATCTGGCTGCCATCAAACATTTCTGATTTCAAACGTCACGCCAAAACACGCTTCACTCAGGACAGTTTTATTGAGGCAATTGATTTTGACTATCTTGAAATTCAGATTATTGAAGAAGATTAATTCTTTGCTAATTAATTTCAAGATAGCCTAGACATCCAGTTTATGTTAGCCTTATGACAAATATTGACTTATAATATCATTGATCAGCTGCTCTTCCTTTGGGGAGAGCTTTCTTGTCTGCTGCTTATGTACTTGTCGATCCCCGGATTCCCCCCGGGCCGCTGCAATCTGCGCTAGACTCTCTTTTAACTCCTCTAGCTGCTTTTGATGATCCTTTTCAGGTTCTTCCTTTCTGACAAGTTCTGGGCGGTTCACCCGCTTTTCATTCTCCGCTGATGCATTATTTACTTTCTGTGCATCATCCTTTTTCTGCATAAAAAGATCATCCCTCATTGCTCCTCGTGCTCTGGCTGCTGCACTGCTTCTAACAGCCTCGCGCTCTGGCTGCACAATCTCATCTTGCTGCTCTTCACTGATTCCATCTGGCATATCTCTTGCACTTCGCACAACAAACACATTTTCAAAATAGTGAACAAGTGCTGTTTCAAGCAAATCTTTGTTGGAACTATTTCCCATCAAACCAGAAAGCACAATCATCCCAGCTGCCATCAAACTGCCTCCAGCCAGATACAATACACAATTTTGAACACTTCCTTTATTCAAATAAAGAATCAACGAGGATACGGCACCTATTAGAAATGCTGCTGCCGCACAGTAAATACTGCAATTTTCCCAACTCGTCAGACGTGTTCCTGCTATACGATACTGCTGCTGCATTTTACTTACAAATGCTTCTGTATTTTTCATACCGCAATTCATCCTATAAATGCTCTCGTACTTTGTCTTCATCTGCTGCAGCTGCTTGTCCTTTGCCGCTGCCAGATTATCAGATTGTCGAATCAAACTTTTGTAACAACGGTTTGCTGCAAATCTGCTGATAACTCCAATCACACAAACTGCCGCCATAACATACAGGATCATTCCCTGTTCTAGGTAATTTAACATACCATCGCCCCTTTCCGCCGAAATTTTCAGATTCATTTTCCGGTCTCCTAATTCATACACTAGCATAGAATTGCAAGCTTGTTAAGACAGAATCCATCGCACTTTTTTTACCTCACTCACACTTTTTTTCCATATATCTGATACTTTTTTCTTTTCCTTTTATTTTTTGATGTTATCTATTTTTTGTGAATGGACATCAACCCGCGTTTATGCTATACTGTCTGCAAAGACGCTGCTAGCTTTTGCTTCATGCGTTAAAAAACATTTTTGAAATATAAAGGAGGCTTTTTTATGACAAGTTACACTCCAAAGGGCGTATGTTCCCGTCAAATTAATATCGAGGTTAATGGTGATACTATCGAGTCCGTTCAGTTCGTTGGCGGCTGCAATGGCAATACTCAGGGTATCTCATCTCTTGTTAAGGGTATGAAGGTTGATGAAGTAATCGCCCGTCTCGAAGGAATCAACTGCAACGGCCGTGGAACTTCATGTCCGGATCAGCTCGCAAAGGCATTAAAGTCTATTAAGGGTGAATAAAATGAAAAAAATATTATTGACTGGCGGTGGTACTGCCGGTCATGTTACACCAAATATCGCTCTTTTGCCAGACCTTAAAGCAGAAGGCTATGACATTCATTACATAGGCTCCTATGAGGGAATGGAAAAGAAATTGATTACAGCACAGGGCATCCACTATGACGGAATTGCCACTGGAAAATTTCGCCGCTATCTAAGTGCAAAAAATCTCACTGACCCATTTCGTGTTATCAAAGGTTTTCAGCAGGCTAAAAAGCTGATCCGTGACTACAAGCCGGATGTTGTCTTCTCTAAAGGCGGTTTTGTTGCTGTTCCTGTTGTGCTTGCAGCTGGTCACTATCATATTCCTGTTATCATTCACGAATCAGATATGACACCAGGCCTTGCAAACAAGATCTGTATGAGAACTGCTAAAAAAATCTGCTGCAACTTTCCTGAAACAGTTAAGCTTCTTCCGGCTGATAAGGCTGTTCTTACTGGAACACCAATTCGCCGTGAACTGTTAAATGGCTCAAGGGATGCCGGCTTTGCTTTTACAGGACTTAGTGACGACAAGCCGATCCTTTTGATGATGGGAGGAAGTACCGGTTCACGTGCAGTTAATGCCGGTCTTAGAAGTGCTCTTCCTCAGCTTCTTAAGGAGTTTCATGTCATTCATCTGTGCGGCAAAGGAAATCTTGACAGCACACTTGCTCAGCCAGGCTACATTCAATATGAATATATTTCTGATGAGCTTAAAGATTTGTTTGCAATCTCTGATATTGTGCTTTCACGTGCAGGTGCTAATGCCATTTGTGAGCTTTTGGCACTCAAGAAGCCAAACATTCTTGTTCCGCTTCCAGCAGCCGTAAGCCGTGGTGATCAGATTCTGAACGCAAACTCCTTTAAAAAGCAAGGTTTTTCCTATGTACTTGAAGAAGAAAAGTTAAATGCTGATACACTGATGGCAGCTGTTCACGAAGTTTACAACAATCGTGATTCTTACAAAAAGGCGATGGCCACCAGCAATCAAAGCAATGGCGTAGATATTGTAATCAAGCTAATAAAAGAATTATCATAAAAGAAAAAAAGGCAGAACTCCCATTGTGGAATCTGCCTTTTTTCTTGAAATCATGTCTTCTTTTTGTTTATAAAAAACTGCTTTTCATGATGCGTAAAACCTTAAATAATAAAAGTTTCTTTTTAATCTTTAAGTGCTTCTCTTAATTTTGCTCCCTGCTTTTCGAGTTCCTCTCTCTTTGCTGGCTTCGGATCCCATGAGACCATGTCTTCTCCGCCTGCATATCTTGGAATCACATGCATATGGAAATGCATAACAGTCTGTCCTGCTGCCTCACCATTATTCTGAACTAAGTTAAAGCCCTCACATCCAAGACCTTTCTTCATTGCCTTTCCAAGCTTTGCAGCAACTTTAAGAACATTTGCGGCATATTCATCGCTGATCTCTGTTACATCCTTAAAGTGCGCCTTTGGAAGGATTAATGTATGTCCTGCAGATGCCGGACCTAAATCAAGAATTGCGCGAAACTGCTCATCCTCATAAACAGTCTCTGATGGAATCTCACCTGCTGCTATTTTACAAAAAATACAATTATCATCTAACATAATTAAAACCTCTCTTTCGGCAAATATTAATGCCATTTTCTTTTGTACCCAGTATACTCATTTTTTTGATAAATTACAAGAGCACAAAATGTCGTTACATTTTTCTTGAGACAATCTATAAAAAATGATATATCTAACAGGTAACAATTTAAAGCTGTAATGGAGGTGCTTATGAACGATCAAACCTATTTTCTTGCCAATGCCGCCCATGAACTTCAAACTCTGCTTTCTTTGCTGTGCAGCAGTATTCAGGCTATTGAAGCTGCGCATCCTGAAGTTAGATGCTATCGTTATTGGCCAGAGCTCTCCTCTGACTGCCGCTTAATGAATAAGCTTCTTCGTGATCTGACAGATTACAGCATGTCTGACCAACTGACGAAACAACGCAGTGATCTGTGCAATTTACTGCGGCGGGCTTATTTATCATGTCTTCCTCTAACCGAGGGAACGAACAAAACGCTTACATATACAAGCCGCGTCTCATGCGCCTACATGCCTCTCGACTCCCCAAAAATGATGGAAGCACTTTTAAATCTGATCGTCAATGCACTTGATGCCGTATCTGACAATGGAAGCGTTCAAATTATTCTGACAAAGTCAAATGAACAATTTGTCGTATCTATAATAGATGATGGCTGCGGGATTGCACCCAAACAACTGCTTACTATTTTCCATCCTTTTACTACCACAAAACCAGATGGTACTGGGCTTGGCCTTCCAGTTGCCAAACGTATTATTGAAGGACATGGCGGTCATATACGCGTAAGCTCTGCTCCAAATCAGGGTTCCACCTTTACCTTCCTTCTGCCCTGTTCTTTTTCATCTGACAAAAAATAATAATGCCGCATACAAAGCCTATTATAGCACCCACTATATGTGCGCAATTGTTGACACCACTTTCGGCAAATCCATGATATAAAGTGAAAAACATCATGAAAATAAGCTGCCGAAGCGTAATTTCTTCAAAATGACCTTTTGACAATAAAACAATACATAGTAAAAGACCTGCGATTCCAAAAATTGCACCAGATGCACCGGCTGTTGCCACGAGCAAATCCCCCTGATGCACATACCACCAGACAGACGCAGCATTTGCTCCAATACCACTGATTAAATATACACCAAGAAAACGCCATTTTCCAAGACAGCGCTCTGCCAATGCACCAAGATACAAAAGAACAAGCATATTGTTAAATAAATGATCCCATCCAAAGTGAAGAAAAACGCTTGTAACAAGACGCCACCACTCTGGCTTTTGAACAAACTCACCAATTTGCAGCACCATCATATTCATCAATGCCGATTCTTTTCCTCCAATCTCACCGACTGCAACGATGCATTGAATCAAAATATTAAGAATCACCAACATCAATGTAACCTCTGGTATTCTGTTAATTGCTATTCGTTTTCCATTAAAACGATCTGAAAAACGTTCCTTTCTAATCAGGGTAGCATAAAGATCACAAAATTCAGACGGCTGTCTGTCAAAAATCACTGGCTGTCCAGTATCATCTATAAACCACCTTGGGTAAAAGCCTGTTACAAGCTGCTTTGAAATTGAAAAATCATCTGACAGCACAAGTGCAAGAAATTGACACTCCAGCTGTTTTTGCTCTCTAACCTTCTGTGCTGCATAATCAACTACCCTATCAATTCTCCACGGATCGGCTGCCAGCTTATTTGGATCATCGAACAGACAAACTGCATACAGCTTCGTATCCTCTTTGATCCATACACCACAAGGAAAATTTGCTGCAGCAATATTCGTATACCCACCACGCTTCAGCTTTTTTTCCACAAATTCGCGCATCAATTTTTGATCCACCCTTATCACCTCGTTGTACTTAACAAAAGTTACAATTCACAGGACACATATTTGAATGAACTGTAACTAGCAAAATTCTGTCAGTCAACTTTATCATTAGAAATAAGATTTGTCAATGTTTTGGCTTTAATATCCAATATGCCATAAATGCTGCTGCAACTGCCGCCACGACTATGAAAATCCCAGCAGCTGCAAGCAGATTTTTATTGATGAGATCTAACAAAAGCAAACGCTTCCCTGCTGTAAAAAACACATATCCCAAAATAACCATAATCACTAATATGCCAATAACTGTAACTGACGATTTTTTTTGCTTGCATTTTGTTTTTTCCCTCTTAGGTGAATCTGACACTTGCTGCACATTTTTATATTGTTTTTCCTGCTGTATTTTCTGTTGTTTTTCCTGTTCACTTGCACCAGAATCAGTCTGTTTAGAATCGCTCTGTCCACATTCTTGGTCTGTTATTTGCTTATTAATTTGAGAACTTATCTGCACAGAAGATACTTTAGAATCACAAGAATCATTTGTGACATTCTCTAACCGATCTTTTATGCATCCAACAATTACACTGATTGATAAATTTTCCCGAAGGCTTTCCTGAAAGAGTCCATATGCCAGTTCTAAGCTTCTTCTATCATCATAATCAATATGATCAATCAAAAATCGACATAATACATTTACAGACTGATGCAACGGCATATGCTGATATGGATAATAGCAAAATCGAATACGTTCTAAGCTTTTCGACACATATATATACTGAGGTTCAAGCAATATTCCTTCTCCGTCTAGCAAATAACGCCCTGCCTCTGAAACTGCACTGCAAAACTGCAATAGAAGTGACACCATCTCATCATAGGCGATCTTTCTGGCATCAAGAAATTCCGGTAAGTTTTCTAATGATGTAATCTCATAGCTAAGCGTACTTTTTCCATTCATCTGCTGAACATGTACAGGTAAAAATCCATTGATCCTATTGTTAATCAGCATTGACAACCTATAATCTGATCTGGCTTCCTCGTCTGTCTCTATCATCATATACTGATAATCAAGCCTTCGGCTGTATGATACTTCCATTTGTGCCATTATATCACCCCCTGTAATGAATTTTTATTGCTTTTCGTAAAATGTTCAATCTTCAGCTGATATTTCTTTAGAATCTGACGCTGTTTCTTTATCCCGCTTAATTCCTCTTACAAGTCTGATAAACTCCTCCTGCTTTGATTCATGTACCTGCACTTGTCCTGTAATTTCTGTTGGTGTTCCCCATAAACGCATCAGTGCAAAAAAAGGAAGACGTATTGGTGCCTTATATGTAATCTTAACCATTCCAGGTCCTGCCTTCACCAAAAATGATGGCATATCACAGGCAAATAATTCACCTTCTATATGCTTATTTGCATATTCACAAATTATATCCTGGTTTGCCGTATTCTGCGAGATCCGCCATAAAAGCCCTTTTTCCTGAAGTTCTTCCCAAGAAAAAGCTCCATCTTTCATACTACTGTTTTCTGTCACCAAAAGCATCGCTTTTTGCGCTGTATGCCACGATACTTCCTCTAACACTGCTTTATCATGAGTGAAAAAACCATAATAAATACACATAAAAACAGCCATGAGAACTGTCATCATAATCAAGCTGGCCTCCACAGTAAAGCTTGCTTTTTCGCGAAATAAAAGCTTCTTTTTGATCAGAATAACAATCTTTTTCTTTTCCTGCTTCACAAAAACACCTCTTTCTCGTAAAGCTAACATTTGCAGTCCGATTTTACTACTTGCTTATAAACGCAGTATATTATATATCAGACAATTGATGCAAATTGAGACAAGCAGCCAAGGAACAAATGGTATTTCTTTTTGGTAAACATGTGTTATAAAAACTCTTTGCATCAACTGTGCACACAGACAAAGAATACTGCCTACAAATAAAATTTCCAGCCCTATTTCCACCCCACAGCCCGCTCCAAGCAAAAATATGCAAAGTACATCACCCATTCCAATGCCTTTACTAAAACGCGCCAAAAGCCACACTATCATACCTGGAAATAAGCAAAACGCTAAATCAAGGATTTCGCATCCGCAAAAGAAATTCCAAATCATTGCAGTAACTGTACATCCAATCAGCCAGCACACAGATACATTATGAAATAACAAATCAGTTGCCGCTGGAAGCAAAAAGCATAAAATAATAAAAATCCACCTTGCCTGCGTCATGATTTTCCTCCATCATCCTGTTTGGCACAGCGGCTGCAGCAGTGACGATCTGAAACCTCTGAAAGCTTTACTGACTTTACATTTCTTCTTAGCGCCGCACAATTTGGATCTGTGTGAAAACGATTTCCACTTGATGTAATATACACCCAAAAACCACTTCCGCCTTTTTCGCATCTGTCACATGCATAATACTTGCTGCCATCATCACTGCGGTAATTGACTACTTCATTATGACGGATCTGTTTCACAGAAAGCTTCAGATATGAACAGTCCAAACTTGTATGGTACACACTTCCTGTTTCCGTAATATACACAATTTGGTCTTCCTTAGTCTCATCTTCTATCTTATCGCCATCTTGCGATGGTGCTTTATTTCCGCTCCATACACGCTGACACTCCCGCTGTGTAAATAAAAGTGAACCGAAATTTCCTGGAAGAAACGGAACTCTCAGGCGATATGTTACGGTAAGATCTAAATTTCCATCATCATCTGGAAAACGAGAACCAAGTACGGTCAGTCCATCACTTCCTCCTATAATCCATGAACGATCTAAAATTTCTCTTCCCACTGAATACAGAAGCTTTTGTTTTAAATAAACTGCTGTAATTCCACCTTGAACTATCAGCGTGGTCACATCCTCTGCTTCTTCACCGCCTACATCTTCTGCCTCATTTGGCTCTTCAAGCAAATAATAATATCCAGCAGCACTTGTAACTGAATCCTTCATTCCCTGCTGAATCCGCGTCTGTATCTGTATAACCTCAAAAAAAGACATAAGCGCCATAATAACACTAAGAAAAATAGGCAGCACTATACTGGCTTCAACAGTCAGCGAACCGTTACATTGCTGGCAGCCAACTGAAAAACAAAATGATCGATACCTGGATTTTTTTTTGAATGCTTTTCTATGATCAACTGCCAGCCTCATGGTACACCACCTTTCTTTATTTTAATTTTAATCTAATACATACGGCTTTGTTCGCACGAAATCTCATATCCAGACCCAGCAAAACAATAAAAAATCGGTGCCGCCTTCATACTTGCCTTAACCTGTACAGCTCCCAAACAATCCGCCATCGAAAAATCAGGATTTTTTTCTCTCATTCTAAGCTGAATGACATCCATTGTATGGTAGCGTCTATCACTTCGCCCTTGCGCATACAAAAGAAGGCGTAAGTATTCATCATATGACAGTCCATTATTCTCTTTTGCTGTTAAAAACAAATCTCCATCCAAAAAATCTGCGATCTGTGAAAACTCCAATGTCCAGCTTTCTGAGTTTTTAATAATAGGAATATTTCCTCCGCTTAGCAATGTTCTTACATCAACTATAGCCTCAGCAAATGACCAACCTGCAATCATTGTAAACTGCGTCAGCTTAATGGCAGGATATACGCCAGTCCAACCAACAAGAGTAGCTGCCGCTGTCTCTGCCTGAGATGATAAGACAGGATCCTTCCATGCAGAAAATAAATTCAGTCCCTCTCTCATTAAAAGAAGTGAATTTACTGTTGATTTTAAATTTTCCTTATCACTTGTTTTGCCATTTAGTATATATTCTAGCTCATATGCCATTTTATTTGTCTCGCCTGTACTTGTAAAACTGCGGCAATGCTCTAAAAGATATTCTGTAAACAAAAAACTTTCTTCCATTTCACTAATCGCAGAGTGATACCATGTAAAATTTACAGTTCTCCACTTTGATGGAAGATCCTCTGCCTCAATAACATATCCTGATGCAGCCTGATCAAACGGCAGTACAAAATTCAGCCAACCATCTTCCTTGAGCTTTTCTAATTTTTCAAGCCAGCTTTCCTCTATCGCTTCCTCATACTTCTTCTTTTCTTCATTCGTTTTTTCTAAAAACTGCTCATCAAAACTTTCTTGTTCCAGTTCCTGCTGCTCTTTTGCCATTGTCTTCGCATCATCACCCATTTCCAGCTCTTCAAGCTGCTCTTGTACTTTTTCAACCGCAATTCCAAGTGTGCGGTATTTCATAAATTCCAGTACGCTTCTGGCAAATAATTCTCCTTCATTTTCAATGACTGAAACCGTATTTTCAATCTCTGCAGTGCTGCTTGTTCCTCTATATAGATTCCCAGATAAAAGCAAATGGTCTTGTTTTGGATTTGCGTTCATCGTCAAATATTTGCTTACAACCTCCTCTATATCTTGATTATTACTTAATTCATTTTCATTTAAAAGCATTAAATCAAATTCATTAAGTAATTCACGATCATACATAGAAAATAATGAATCCATTGCAGAGTCTGTAGCACAGACCAGGCGCTGACGAAGTCCAAATATCCTCGCATGCTCTGTCATCATCATAATAAATCCAATAAATAGTACAAGCAGCAGCGATAAAAATACAGTTATACTGGCTTTCTCATGTAACCTTTTCATCATCCATACAATTCACTTACTGTACTATTTACATGACTAAAAATTCCAGTTACGATAGCGGTAAGCTGTTCTCTAAAAATTACAACAATTGCCAAAAGCACTACAAGAACTAAGATCACCTCAACAGTAGTAACTCCCTTTGTATTATTTCTAAATCTTCTAATTTTCTTCACTGCGCCATCAGCGATACGACAAAAAACCGTATGTTTTTTAATTCCTTCCATCGAAATATACCTCCTTCCGTAATTCTTTATTTTTAATCACTACATACTCATAAATGCAGGTATCATTACTATAGCCATTACTAATCCAAGCAAAAGAAACATCGGAAACAACATTTTGGTTTCCATACGCTCACCATCCTGTATTGCCTGGTTTTTTCTCTGTTCTAACGCCTGTGTCAGTTCTTGATCAAGCTGCTGCTCTAATCCCGATATTCCTTGACGCAAATTCTGTTCAAGGCTGCTTCCTAACTTCAAATAGCAGTGTGCTCTGCACCTCCTTCCAAATGCACCATATGCTGCTGCTTCATTTACACCTGCCTCTATTTGATTTCGGGTAACAAGCATTTCTTCAAACAGATAACGTTGATATCCCTTGCATTTATGCTGTGTTTCTTCATATTCTGCAGTCAAACGATTCCATGCCGTGCGTACATTTAATCCACACTGAATCATCAATCCTAACTCAAACACAAAATTAGGATAATCAGCTATCAGCTGTTTATTTCGATTCTCAAATGCTTCTTTCCTTTTTTGCCTTGCAATTTCATATAAAATAAACGGCAATAGTAAAAATAGCGCTGGCATCAGGCGGATCGGCTGTGTTTGCACTGTTTTATAGGTTAACTTCTTTCCTTCTATATTTTCAGGAAGCGTCACTATCGACTTTGTTTTCGTATTATTATTTTCATCCTTTAACTGTTTTGTCAAAAGCATCATATAATACTGCGCATCCTTATTTGGCATCATCAGTCTCACATCAAGTGTATAATACTGTTCATACATAGAATAAGATAGCTTTACCTGAAGCTGTGCAGTAACACCCTCTGGAGGGATATCTTGTATTTGAATCACGCCAAAATCATCCAAAAATTCTGGAGTTAAGCTTTTCCACGCCACACGTATTCCATAAATTGTGGAAGAAACGAGAGAAAGATTAGTCTGAACATTTTCAAGTGATTCATTCTCTCCTAAAATCTGTTCTTTTACTGAATCAAATGCATCATCAAACACAGCTATCATACCTTGTGTCTCTGGTTCTTTTCCATCTACACTTACGTGAATGGTCTGATCTCCCTCTTCTAAACCTTCCACTGTCAAACTATAGTCTTTTGTCTGTCCAAACTCCGGACGCTCTAGCTCTGTTTTTTGTATTTGTGTATCTGGAAGAAATGAAACAACAATTCCAAGCACACTCGCCAAAAATAAACATATCCAAAAATTTGCCATCTGCCTTGCGCCTTGAAGCTGCAGCTTTTTCTTTGCATCCTCTCTTACATATAAGGCATTTGCCCACTCTCTTTCTTCTTCACTTTGAGCTGGCTGCTTCTTTAAAAGCAAATCATAAATCCACAGTCCCATTGGAAATAAAAACCGTAACCATTCTTTTTTGTTTTCCTCACTCAGAATGTTGTCAATTGTTTCCTTTTTATAATCTCGTTTCCATACAGCAATTACTACTAATCCCACCATCAGACAACTAAAAAACAACGCCATGCAGCACACCTCCCTATTATTGCCTTTCAGCAACTTCATTCTTTCTTGTTTTAGTTACAGCATCCTTAATTACAGACTATTCTAGTCTCGTTATCCTCTCAGAAAGAAGATATGCCGTTATATAAATAAAAAGGCACACTGTCATAATCATCTTTCCTGTCATCGTCTCATACATTACACTAAGCAGCTGCGGTGATGTAACAGATAAATATAAAAGGATTCCAACTGGCATCAAATTCATAATCTTTTGTTCTAGCTTTTTCCCTGCAAGCATTGTCTCGATCTGAGACTGCGTCTGCACTTTCAATACAAGCTGACTAGCGATTTTCTGCAAAATAAATGGCATTGATGCACCACTTCTCTTAGCAAGCGCAAAAGCTTTTGCAAATTCTTTTACTTCTTCTATCTCACATGCATCTGCAAACGACAGCCATACATGCTCAGCAGGTTCTCCCAAACTCATTTTTGTAAGCATTGTCTGCATAACCTGAACCATATAAGCAGTTTCTCCTTCCATCATAGATAGCTGCTCAGAAGCCTCCTGCATTGCATTTTCTGCTGAATGGCCAGTCCTAAATGCACCAGATAACAATTGAATTAATTCTTGAAATTCGCGTCTGATACGCTGTATTTGCTTTTCATGCAGCGATTTTCTAATCCATCGAAAGAAAAAATAAAGAAACGGTAGCATTGAAATAAATCCTGTCAAAAAATCATGATAAAAAATATAAGTAAGCCCTAACCAGCCTGCTGCTCCCACAGCTCCATACAAAAGCTTCTCCTTAAAGCCTAATACCTCAGGAAGACAATACAATTCCTGCGCTCTTAAGTTTTTCGCAGTTTTTAAGTGAATGAACCGCCTCGAGTTTTCCTGTGATCTTTCCATCCACAACCCCCGTTTCCTGAAATTGATACAGTACAGACAGTGTTACATTTCCTTTTTCGTCAAGACCAGTAACTTCCTGAATAGAAAGTACCTTTCGGGAACGATCTCGTAAACGCCCCAAATGAATTACAATATCAATTGCCGAGGCAATTTGTCCCCTTATTGCTGCAAGCGGAAGCTCCACTCCCATCAAAACCATTGTCTCAAGACGTGTCATCATATCCTGTGCACTATTGGCATGACCCGTTGAAAGTGAACCATCATGACCAGTATTCATCGCTTGAAGCATATCTAGCGCAGCCGCATCTCGTACCTCTCCGACAACAATACGATCAGGACGAATACGCAGACTATTTCTAATCAAGTCCCGAATTGTCACTTCATATTTTCCTTCCTGGCTTGCATTTCTTGACTCTAAGCGAACCAGATTTTGGATATGATATAAACGAAGCTCTGCGGAATCTTCTATCGTGACAACACGCTCCTGATCAGGAATATACTCCGCAAGTGCTCCCAAAAATGTGGTCTTTCCTGAACCGGTTCCTCCTGATATAAATATATTGTAGCGTGCTCGCACCAGATTCGCTAAGAATTGCGCTACATCCTCTGACAATGCACCCCATTTTATTAGTTGGTGCATATCAGGAGGATGCTTTGCAAATCGCCTGATCGTAAGAATCGGACCATTGAGCGCGATTGGAGGAAGAATAATATTTACTCGTGATCCATCCTCAAGGCGAGCATCTGCCATTGGATTTGCCTCATTTACCCGGCGATTTACTTTCGCTACAATTTGCTGAATTACATCCTCTAATTTCTCCTGCGATGAAAATGCCTTAGGAAAACGAACTAACTCACCTTGCTTTTCCACATAAATCTGATCATAACCATTGACCATGATCTCTGTCACTTCCGGGTCATCTAATGCCTCACTTAATACATCCAGCCTTCGAAATGAATCATACAATGCCTGTCTTAGCTGCGTCAAAACCCGCACTGAAAATTGTTTTCTGTACTGCGGCATCATCAAAACCTCATCAATGCTTGCATACAATTCATCATCTGTCAGCTCTCTTGTCATATCAAGCTGCTCCACTACTTGGGTACGCAACAATCCAAAAAGATTTTGCCGTTGTTTTTCATCATCTTCATTACTGTTTCTTTGACCTTTCAGCAAAAACAGCTCCTCATCGCATTTTTTCATTTTATTTACCATTCACTCTTTATTAAATTGCGCACATAATCTCCTGCTTCTCCCCACAGAGCGTATTCTAACCGTTCCTTCATTGTTCCATTTTGCGCACACTGAGGCAGCGTTACAATCTGCATACGCTGCAAAAGCTCATCACTGCCATTTTTCTCAAGCCAAAGCTCAAAACGTCTTTGCTGATCTTTTGCCAAACGTTCTGAAAGCACTGGCACATACAGCTGAGAACACATCGAAAACATTGAATCTGCAAGCCACAGCTTTGATCCAATATCTAAAACAATCGCTGCGTATTCTGTCTCCTGCGCAATTTTTAAAATCAACTGGCTCCATTCTTCTGGCTGTATTACACATAGATCCTCTGGACAATTCATTCCAGTAAGCACATCAACTCCATGCCAATGTGATACAAGTACTGGCAATTTTTCCTTTAATTTTTGTCTTTGCCAGTAAAAATAGGCATCTGATAGCGTTCCTTTTTCACCTTGCTCCTCTGATGTATTCTCTTCCTCATCCCAAAACGGCAATTCATCAAAACCGATATATAAGACTGACCGCTTACGCGCCAGTAACTCCCCAAGCAAAAGAGAAAACGTTGTCTTTCCACATCTTCCTACTGGAGAATACACACCGTATATAGGACACGATTCCTGCATTACTGGACTGTCCCGTTTGTCATGATCACTCATACGCTGCATCAATTGATTTAATAATTGATCCGTAGGCTGATATTTATAAATATGGTTTTCCTTATGATCACGTGCCTGCTCTTTATGTTCAGTTAAATATAAAACATCCTGCGTTTTCACAGACATCTCTCCATACGATTCCCAACTGCTTTCTTCAGAAAGAAGGAGAAGCTGCGGTGTATGCCCCTGCAGATAATCTGACAGCTTATCTGCCTGCGAAAATACCTGCAATTCAAATGGCATATTTTCCTTGCGGTTCACATATTCTGCAAGATTTTTTCCATACGCCTCTTCCTGCTCATACATTGCCACTACCTTTTTCATATGCACACTTTCTCCTTTCTTTTTCACTGGTATTTTTACCACTAAAATTTCATTCATAATAAATTAAAATTTACTGATGAGCACATTTTAACAGATTGATAGTTAAAGTCAATGTTTTTTCTATTTATTTAATAATAAGCATCCATATTGTATATATAATACATATTGTGTGAGCTTATATTTTTACTTTTATACAAAAAAGCCTTACCTACCCCAACATTTTAGAGTAGAAAGGCTTTTTAATTTTACATTATTTTTAATTATATTCTCGAAAAATCGCATCCGATGCAATTTTATATTCTCTCACAGAGTTAGACTTTTTAATCTGTTTCAATAGCTTAGGCGATGCCTGGATACCATTTCCCAAATAAACCCATAACTCTTTCATCTTAAATAAAACATTGCGATCTCCTGACATCTCCTCACAATATCCGTCTAAAATTGCATCATGAAATTTCTTTAATCGCTCAGATGACAGCGTTTTCTCCACGTTCCTTTTTTCGCTAACATCTTCTTCCATTTCATGATTAATCTCTTCTGCAAGAGCAGGATTCATAAGTAAACCACGACCTAGCATAACACCTTTTGTCTGTATCCCAAGACCACCCTTTATTTCATTCCACTTATCCACAAAATGAATATCTCCATTATAAAAAATTGGGGATAAACTATGCTCTTTTGCATACTGATAAGCATCCATATGAGGATAACCTCTATAAAAATCCTGTAACAAACGAGGATGAATAATCAAATGATCAATTGGGAACTGGTTAAACAGTGTTAATAACTGTGGCCACTCCTCCTCTGATGAAATGCCAATCCTTGTTTTTACAGAAATCTTCATTCTCGTTTTTGAGTATATCTGATACAAAAATTTGCTCAACTCTTCTGGATATGCTAAAAAACCTGCCCCACGTCCTTTTGCAGTTACTGTCCCAGACGGACATCCTAAATTGAGATTCACCTCTCGATATCCATATTCATACAATTGCTTTTCAATTTCCAAGAAGTCATCAGCACGATTGGTCAGAATTTGCGGAATTACATGCATTCCCTCATTATGTTCTGGCAACACATCATGGCGTTCACGACTTCCTAATTTCTTATTTGAAATAAATGGCGTATAGTAGGTATCAAGCGGTGCAAAATATGCATGATGCGCCCTACGATAGACATAACCTGTCAATCCTTCCATAGGTGCCATTGAAATCTGATACTTCATGAAATTTCTCTCCTTCTTACTCTCATTCAGGTTCACAGGACGCCCATTTAAAAAAGCTACCACTTTTCAGTGATAGCTTAGCAAATAGCGGAAGGGAGATTTGAACTCTCGACACCACGGGTATGAACCGTGTGCTCTAGCCAACTGAGCTATTCCGCCATATTCACTTAAATCTATGGGGCCTACAGGGCTCGAA